>Ga0302315_10001333_pt1 | contig 25247 bp, 19 predicted proteins | sample III_Palsa_N3_1_FD_200532 | JGI IMG/M metagenome (GOLD analysis project Ga0302315, IMG submission 200532) | Peat permafrost microbial communities from Stordalen Mire near Abisko, Sweden - III_Palsa_N3_1 | ecosystem: Environmental > Terrestrial > Soil > Palsa > Peat permafrost | place: Sweden...
CTAAAGAGATTAGAGGTTGGTGATTAGAGATTAGTTGCCAGCCGCTATTGCTGCGGTGAATAAATAAATAATTAAAAAATAAAATCGGTGAAATCAATCCTTAATCGGTGAAATCACAAAAAACTAAAACAAATGAAACTGAATATCGCACTTTTAGCCGGAGACGGAATTGGGCCTGAGGTTATTGACCAGGCTGTTAAAGTATCAAATGCCATAGCAAAAAAATTTAACCACGAAATTGCATGGACATCCGCCTTAACGGGCGCTGCCGCGATAGATGCCGTTGGTGAGCCTTACCCGGACGCGACACATGAGATATGCATGGCAGCCGATGCGGTTTTATTTGGCGCTATCGGTCATCCGCGGTATGATAATGATCCGAAAGCCACCGTACGCCCGGAACAGGGGCTTTTAAAAATGCGTAAAAAACTTGGCCTGTTTGCCAATGTTCGTCCAACGTTTACATTTCCATCATTAATAGATAATTCGCCACTGAAAAGGGAGCGTATTGAAGGTACAGACCTGATTATTCTTCGCGAATTAACCGGTGGCATTTACTTTGGCGAACGCGGAAGAAAAGATGGAGGTAATACGGCTTTTGATACTTGTACTTACACCCGTGCCGAGGTACAGCGGCTGGCGAAACTGGGCTTTGAAATGGCGATGACCCGCAGCAAAAAACTATGCTGTGTTGATAAAGCAAATGTTTTGGAAACTTCACGCTTATGGAGGGAAACCGTACAGGATATGGAAAAAGATTTCCCGGAAGTTACCGTAAGCTATGAGTTTGTTGATGCCGTGGCAATGCGGTTAGTGCAATGGCCAAATTCGTACGATGTATTGATTACCGAAAATCTTTTTGGCGATATTTTAACAGATGAGGCATCTGTAATTTCAGGTTCAATGGGATTAATGCCATCTGCCTCAATAGGCGTACACACTTCATTATTCGAGCCAATTCACGGTTCTTACCCGCAGGCTGCCGGAAAAGATATTGCCAATCCGCTGGCAACAGTGTTATCTGCCGCTATGATGTTTGAGGATGCATTCGGATTAAAGGAAGAAGCCGAACTTATTAGATCTGTTGTAAATAAATCCCTGGCAGAAGGTATTGTAACCGAAGACTTGTCGGGAAAGAATAAAGCATACAAAACAAGCGAAGTGGGCGATTGGCTGGCTAAAAATATATAGTCTTTGTGTAATTTCTCTGTGAACTTTATGGTAAAAATTTAACCCATAAAATAAATTTATGTCATTTCGATTGAGCCAGGGCTGGAATGTGGGATGGCGCGAAAGAGAAACTGCCTCTTGATCGGGTTATGCCTGGGTTGAGCGAGCGAAAAATCTATACATCACTCATTCACGCTATGCAGAGTTCGCATGTGTAGTGTATAGATCTCTCACTATCGTTCGGGATGACAAATTGGATAATAGTTTATGTATTAAAGTAAATACAGGCACAAAGAACACTAAGCCTAACGCTTCTTTAATTTTGTACGCTTGTTAAACTCTGCACAACGCGTTTTTCGGGTGGCAGGGCTAAGTATTTTTTATACGAATCGTTTATATAAGCTGCTAACGATGGACCGTTATTATTCTTTATAAAAGCATAAGTTGGGCGGAAAAGCGTCATAAAATCTTCAAGCTCCTTCCCTTTTAGCGGCACAATACTGCCTACATAAACCCGCGTGTATACTTCATCTACATGACGTTCCTGTTCTTCCGTTTCAAAGTACTTTTTAAGCCTGCGGGCATTTTTTCCCTCTGTGGAAAACCAGGTGCTTGGCGACATTACATACACTTTGCTTTTTTCATATACATCCGGGTATTCCTTATGCGGATCAAATGCCTCTTTTGTCGTACTGACATTAACTTCGCGCAAGGCGATACTCATTGATTTTAACTCAATTTTCTTAGGCTTCATATCCGTTACATATAAGGTATCAGATATATATCCGGGGGCGTTAAGTATCAGTATATGGCCCACTGCGGTTTTTATCTCAAAGTTGCCATTCTTATCAGTAAGTGTTAGTTGTTGCCTGTTAGAGTTATCGCGTACAAAAACATCAGGCACTTTATTATCGGTGCCGCTTTCATGCACATTTCCTTTTAAAATGTCCTGTGCATTTACTGAACCAACTATTGATCCTAAAAGAATTATACAAAAGATCGTTTTCATGGTCCCGTTAATTTATTTGTATAAAACTAACCTATTTTAAGCATAAATGGTTTCACCTGATTGAAATTTTAACATAAAAAAGACTAAAAAGTCCTACCCCGATGGGAAAATGATATAAGAGCGCTGTCACTCTGGGGTTCTCGAAGAGTATGCGGGCAAAGCCTCTACGCACATGCTTCGAGTACCTTAGCATGACACCCTCTCATGAATGGCATTGGCTTCAACAAAAAAAACCCGGCTACTGACCGGGTTTCTTTGCTTAAAAATTGCTTAATTATTTCTTGGCTGTCCAAACATTATTTGCCGGGTTCGCATCCGGTAATTTATGGTCCGGATCTATAGTAACCGATTCAATAGCTTCGTTGGTTGGAACTTTGAACGACCAGCTAACATTACGCTCCCATATTTCGGCAGTGTAATTTACACGGTCGGTTTTACCGCTAACGGTTTTAACCTCTACAGTTAAAGGCATGGCCATTTTGTCAAGGTTATCAACAGTTATGATAGCGCCTTTTGTAGGATCTTCGTCTACATACCTAACCGTGCGTACTGACTGATCTAACTGCCAGTCATTCATAAACCAGCCTCTCCAAAACCATTGCAGGCTTTCGCCGGAAGCAGCTTCCATTGTACGGAAGAAGTCATCAGGCGACGGGTGTTTAAACGCCCAGCGGTCGATATAGGTTTGGAAAGCAAAGTCAAAACGCTCAGGGCCTAATATTTGCTCGCGCAGCATTACTAAACCGGCGCTTGGCTTGCTGTATAACAACGTACCATTGTTGGCTTCTTTCAAGTTATCGGGGTTGCTCATAATTGGTTCCAGGCCGGGGCGGGTAAAGCCATTAGCCGAGGGTTGTTGTTCACCCCTGTAAAACTCACCTTTCAACGAGTAAGCCGTTGAAAGCGTATTGATAAAGGTATTAAAACCTTCATCCATCCAGCCGTATAAACGTTCGTTTGATCCTACGATCATCGGGAACCAGGTATGCCCAAATTCGTGGTCGATAGTACTCCACGAAGCGCCCCCTACGAAGATAATACCCGGGTATTCCATACCACCTGCAACGCCTATAGCAGTTGTAGCAGCAGGATAAGGAAATTCAAACCATTTTTTTGAGTTATACTCAATAGATGCTTTTGCATACTCTGTTGCGCGGGCAAAGCCAGCAGCCCCAGAAGCTGAATAAGCAGATATAGCAATTGATTTTTTACCGCTTGGCAAATTCAATTTTGCAGCATCAACAACAAAGCCTGCTGATGTAGCCCAGGAAGCATCGCGGGCGTTATGAATGGCGAAGTGCCAGGTTAACTCTGACTTACCGGCCGGGCGTGATGCCGGGTTGAAAACCTCGTTTGGTTTGCGGATAAATACAATTTTGTCGCTTTTTGCTGCATCAGCCCATCTTTTTTGCTGCTCAAGTGTATAAACATCCTTAGCATTCAATAATTCGCCCGAGCATACTACAATGTTTTTTGCGGGCGCAGTAATGTTAATATCAAAATCGCCATACTCTAAATAAAATTCGCTTTCGCCGGTATAAGGTAAGGTATTCCAGCCTTGCAAATCGTCATACACGCACATACGCGGATACCATTGTGCTACCTGGTAAACTTTACCGGCTGGGTAGTTCCTTATACCCATACGGTCTGATCCGTAATCGGGCGATATAAATGACCATTCTATTTTAAATTTCACTTTACCACCGTTAGCTGCTATAGCCTGCGGTAAAAATATCTGCATACGGGTATCATTGATCAGGAATTTGGCGGCAACCTCGGTTGTCTTTCCGTTTAAAGTGGTTACTACCTTAACAGATTTTATTTTATCGCCGGCATCAAATGCCTGGCCGCGACCCCAGTTACGGCTTGCCTGCACGATGCCTTTATAAGGCGCAGCCGGGTCAGGGGATGTTAACGGAACTTGCTTATTGCCTCTCGAATCTAATTTAAACAGGTTTTGGTCTAACCACAACCAAACAAAATCCAATTTTTGAGGGCTGTTATTGGTATAAGATATTGTTTCCGAACCGCTTACTTCGTTTTTTGCAGTATCTATCCTGGCGGCTATTTGATAATCTGCACGGTTTTGCCAGTATTTAGGGCCAGGCTGACCGTCGGCTGCACGAAATTCACTACCGTTTTTAGTGTAGAAGAACGGTTTCCAAAGTTCATTGTAATCGTATTTTGTGGCGGGGGCGTTAAGCTCAACAAATGGGCCTCCGCCGCGGCCACGACCACCGCCGGCCCTTGCCGCCGCGGGTGCTGCACCATTTGCAGGAGGGGTTGTTGGCGGAGGGGTTGTTTGCGCATCCGCAATGATAACAGAGGCTGCAAAAGCCAATGTACCAGCAATTAGTTTAAATTTCATCAGTCAGTTAATTTTAAAGTGTGTATTAACTAACAAAACTATAAAAAATTCCCGCCTAATATATTTGAAACATAATTATTACAATAACAGGGAGATAACTAATTAATTGGGGGAATAATTATGGCTTTTTTGCTAAAGTGTATTCGCCGGAAAAATCGGTTGTTGCCGATAACATTGCTATATGCTCAGTTAACAGCCTGGTAAGCCGCTCCGTTATTTCCATTTGCTTGGGTGTGGGGTCTGAACTGCCGGATTGTACCTCAAAAGTCATATTTGCAGCCCTTAATGAACCGTTAAGCCGGATATTATAATTAAATTTTGAGGCACCATCTACGGGGAAATCCAATAACTTTAAGGGGATAACGATTTGTTGGGTATAAACATGTTTTACATCAATTGAAGCTGCCACCCTAACCCCAAGCTCATTATAAATAGATATGGTGTCAGTACCCTTGCCTGTTTTTACAGCAACCTGTATTAATTTGTTGTGCAGTATTGTATTGTTTTTTTCTAAACCGGCTGCGGCAATTTTAGCTGCCGAATCTTTTGACAGTCTGATATTATCCCGAATGGCTAAAGTAACATAATTGTCCTTCGTTTCGACCGGGAAAGTGACGGCTACATCATTTTGATTGCCTGTTTGTATAGTTATGGTAACGCCTCCCTGTAAAATTCTGTCGATAATATCGGCGTTGGTAGCTTGTATATCCAGGTAAAAGTTTTTGTCATCGTTAGCCAGAGTATAAATATGTCGGTAGCATTGTTATAGGTCTGGAATTTGTTATCCCATTTGGCAGCCTTCCATCAATTTTTATATTAGCGGGTGCCCAAACGCTTGTTTCTTGTTTATTGGGGAGTTTTTGGGCGTGGGCGGTTATTATCATCATTGACAATAAAGGGATTAAAGATAACAGGCGGAAAGTTATTGCCATGACGTAAAGTTAAAGATAGGAACTGGTAAAACCAAATGCTTAGTTGGTTTGCCGGGCCTTGCTCATCGACCTGTCGCTTTTCTTACCCCATCCTCCTCCTTCCCCTAAATTTAGGGGAAGGTATCGCACGTAGGCATGGCTTTTTCCTGTCGCTGTTTTTACCCCATCCTCCTCCTTCCCCTAAATTTAGGGGAAGGTATCGCACATGGGCCAGCGCTTTTTGATTTGCAGGCGGGCGATTAGTCACCCCGCTGCCGCACGTGTGGGACTGGTCAACCCTCTCTTCCGTTGCGCGGGAAAGAGGGTTGGGGAATAATCTACTTTTTAAAATGCTGTTGATAAACCGCCTCATCAAATCCAAAAAACAGGAAGTTTTCATCTTCAATTACCGGGCGTTTGATCATGCTGGTTTTTTGCTGCAATAATTGCAGGGCATCGGCTTTGGTTTTTATGCTTTCCTTTATTTGCGGGTCGAGTTGCTTCCAGGTAAGGCCTTGCTTGTTCATAAACTTTTCGTAGCCTGCTTTGGTGTCCCATTCGTTCAGCTTATCTGCGGATATGCCCAGCTTTTTAAAATCGTGAAATTCATAAGCTACCTGGTTAGCTTTTAGCCAGTTTAATGCTTTTTTTACCGTGTTGCAGTTGGTTATGCCGTATATCTTCATTGAGTTGTGAGTTTTGAGTTTTGAGTCATAGTTCAACAATTTTAACTTCACTTCCTGTTGTTTGTCCAACTTAATTTCTTCCCCCGCCGCCAGTATCATCATTATTAATACCACGCTGGTTTTTCTTGATCTCGCTGTTAAGCCGTCCAAATTTATAGTTAAAACCAAAGCTTATGGTGCGGTAATAGTTTTGGTTACTGTTATAGGTTTCAAAGTCGGGGGTTTTTGTAAAGTAATCCAGTTTATTAAATTTACTGAACGGGTTACTAACTGATACGAAAATGGACCCTTTTTTATTCAGTATTTCTTTTGACGCGCTATAACTATTGTTAAAATACCAGTTATCGCGGCCCTCAAGCAGTACATAACGGCTGTCGAAGCCTGTGTTTATCCCTATACGTAAACCGTTATCAAACTTATAATCTGTATAAGTAAATATATGGCCCTGCTGGCCGCTGTTGGTGATAAAGTTGCCGTCAACTGTTCCTTTTAACCAAACCTGCAATAGCTCGCTGTTGATGTTGATGTTCCATTTTTTTGTTAGCGGATAGTTGATATTTATATCAGCGCCCAGGTTTCGATTTTGGCCTACGTTGGCATAGGTAGTTGTGGTTACATCATTAGCGCCTACTGTGGTTATGTTTTGCACGGTATTATTGGCAAATGAATAGTGGGTGCTGATATTGATAGAGCCTTTGGCAAAATTGCCATAGCTCAATTCAAAATTATTATTAACGGCGGGCCTTAATGCCGGATTACCCACGCTGATATATTGCGGGTTTGAAAGGTTAACAAACGGATTTAGCTGACCGATGCCGGGCCGCTGGATACGTTGCGTAAACCCAAAGGTAAGGCTGCTGGTAGCGGTTAAACTTTGCTGGGCGGAAAATGATGGCACCAGGTTATTATACCGTTGCTGCACACTGCTGCCAACCGACGAAAAATCGGCATTTACGGCTGTGTGCTCCATTCGCAGACCGCCTTTAAATGTCCATTTGGTAAATTTTAGCTGGTACGAGTTATACACGCTGTAAACATCCTGCTGGTAAGTAAAGTTGTTGGTTTGACTGGCCTCTGTATTATACTGGTTGGTTGCTGCATTCAGTGTATCGTTGCGGAAATTGCTGTAATTGTCCCTTAATATCATTTTTCCACCTGCTTCAATGGTTATCACCTTTAATGGCTCAATATAATCTAATTGCGTGGTGTACTGCTTTGACCCAGAGCTATTATACTGTTCGTAATCGGGCGTATTATAGTTAATGGTATGATCCGCAGTGATATTGTTAACCTGGTTGCCTGCTGAATTACTGTACCTGTATGAAAGGGTTAACAGTTCGTTCTTATTCCCTTTAAATCCACGCTGGTAATTCAGCCCCAGGTCTGATCCTGTATTATCTGACGTTCCGTTATTTAATGTATGGTAGGCCTGGGTAATGTTGTTGTTGATGTCATACTCGGTAGTAAACTGGCTGTTACCCTGCGTGTTGTTGTTGGTATAATAATTAAATGTGCCGCTAAACAGGTTGAGCGAATCTGGCTCATAGCTAAATTCATTGCTGTTATAGGTATTGCGGCCGCCGTTAAAGTTAGTGCCTTGTTGTACCAGCGATGAGGGAACGGGATTGAAGAAACTGCTTAAATTTTCAAAATTGGCACCCATGCTTGGCCGGTCGCCGGTGCCAACATAACCGCTGTAGCCTATTTTGCCTTCTTTTACGGTGCCGTTAAGGTTTAACCTGTATCCGTATACACTGTTGTAATTACCATTTACCGATCCGTTATAGCCCTGGTCGGCATTTTTTTTGGTGATGATATTTATGATACCCGCCAAGCCTTCGGCGTCATATTTAGCAGGTGGGGTAGTAATGACTTCTATTTTTTCGATATTGCTGGCAGGCATGGCTTTTAACACATCCGACGGGCTGTTGGCCATTAACGCCGACTCTTTACCGTTGATCAGTATTTTATAATCGCCGCTGCCGCGCAGCTTAATATTATCTGTACCATCAACCGATAACAATGGTACCTTGCGTATCATATCCAAAGCCGAAATTATTTTGCTTTCGGGGTCGGCCTGTACATCATAGCTAATGCGGTCGACCTCTTGTTTCATTAATGGCTTTGGTGCGGTTACAGAAACAGCATCCAATGTTTTATTTGATGCGGATAACAGTATCTTATCTAAGTTTACGACCGCACCGGTACCTGTAACAGGGATGGTTTTAGTTTTATAACCTACAAATACCAGTGCCAACCGATATGATTTCCCCGCGGGTACTTTCAATTCAAAGCTTCCGTCTTCTTTTGCTAAAGTGCTCAATACAGGTGCCTGTGTCGCTGCGTCTTGCAAGGCGGCTGTAGCATAGCTTACGGGCTGATTGGTTGTTGAATCAATTACGGTCCCTTTGATGGTTATAGTCTGCTGAACATTTTGCCCACGGACAAATAAGGAAAGAAAAGTTGCTAATGTGATGAGTAAAAGTTTTTTCATAGATATATACAGAATAGACTTGCAAAATAGGAAGAGGTTACAGGAAATTTAAATTTTTAACAAAATTTAACTATACAATTAGTTTAATTGGCGGGCATTGCCGAAAACAGGCCTCAAATAAATTATCTGTCAAATAAATGTGCTGAAATGGCACCTTAACACATTGTTAGTGTTATATAAGCGTATTTGTAACGATAGATAAGCGTACTATAAATGCTGCTTTGCACACTTATTACACCTGTTTATTTGTTAAATTTGGTCATAGTCAGCTCCGTTCCGATAGTAACAAAACTCTTTATCATTTCAATAGACCGATCAATCAAAGCAGGCAATTCGGGTAGCTCATCATCATCAAACCCGCTCAGCACGTAATCAACCTGGCGGCCTTTCGGGAAGTTGCTGCTTACGCCAAAGCGCAGGCGCGCATAGTTATTATGGCCAAGGGTTAACTCTATATGCTTTAACCCGTTGTGCCCGGCTGCACTGCCCTGGGGTTTCAGGCGCAGGGTACCTAAAGGTAAAGCTATGTCATCTACCAACACCAGCACATTTTCAACGGGTATTTTCAATTCCTTCATCCAATGGTTAAGGGCCTTACCGCTTAAATTCATATAGGTAGTGGGCTTAATGAGGTGCAGCATACGGCCTTTATAGCTTACTTCGGTATAATAAGCCAGGCGCATGTGGTGAAACTTTTCTCCCTCCTGCTTTACCAATTCGTCCAGTATCATAAAGCCTATGTTATGCCGGGTATCCGCATATTCAGGACCAATGTTGCCTAAGCCTACTATTAGATATTTCATGCCCCCTAACCCCCTAAAGGGGGAATTGATTTTGTGATTATTTGTACTACGAAGATATTATTTTAAATATAAACAGCGATAAGCATAAGCCTATCGCTGTTCATTACCGTCCATCGTTCCCCTTTATGGGGGGGGGGTAGGGGGCCTATTTTTTACCACCTGCGGCAGCTTCCTGCTCGGCCTGGCGTAATGCGCGTGAGGTAGTTACCGATACGATGGTATCTTCCTGAGCGTTAACTATTGTCAGCTTATCAAATGACAAGTCAGATACACGCACTGATTTACCAACTTCCAATTCGCTGATGCTTACGTCAATAGTGTCTACGTGATCTTTAGGCAATGCCTTTACACGCAATTTGCGTAATTTTAATACCAGCTTACCGCCGGTTTTAACACCTGGCGAAGTTCCGGTTAATTTAACAGGGATTTCCATGGTTAACGGCTTTTTAGGATCTAACTGTAAAAAGTCGACATGTATAATTTGTTCGGTTAACGGGTGGAACTGAATGTCCTGGATAATAGCCTGAGTTTTAACACCGGCAACTTCAATATCGATGAAATGAACGTCCGGAGTATAAACTACGGGCCTCAGATCAGCTGCGGACACGGCAAAGTGGGTTTGGGTTGGCCCACCGTAAAGTACTGCCGGCACTTTGGCCTGGTAACGCAGTTCCTTCGCGTCTCTTTTCCCTACGTTCTCTCTTGGAGAACCGCTAATAGCAATTGATTTCATTGTTTTTTATTTATGTATTTGTTTATTGTTAGTTCATGGTTAATAGATCATGGTTCATGGCCTACTACTCATAAGTTCTTACTCATTTTATTTATCATAACCACAATCCAACTATGAACCATGATCTATGAACTATCAGTCTACTTTAAACAACTGGCTTATTGACCCATGCTCGTTTACATTCGCAATAGCGCTGGCAAAAAGGCTTGCAGTTGATAGTACCCGTATTTTATCACTTTGTTGTTTTAGCGGTATAGTATCAGTTACTATCAGTTCCGTTAAAACAGAATTTTCAATAGTTTCATAAGCCCTGCCTGATAATACAGGATGCGTACAAACAGCGCGCACGGTGCGTGCACCACGCTCCATAATTAACGATGCCGCTTTTGCCAGTGTTCCGGCAGTATCGCATATATCGTCTATCAGCACAATGTCCTGATCTGTTACATCACCTATCAGCGTCATTGATTCAATTTCATTTGCCCGCTTACGGCGTTTATCGCAAATTACCACTTCTGCATTAAAGAACTTTGCAAAAGTACGCGCCCGGTACGAACCGCCCATATCCGGCGAGGCAACTGTTAAATTACCTAAACCCAGGCTTTTTATATAAGGTACAAATATTACCGATGCATCCATGTGATCAACCGGGATATCAAAAAATCCCTGTATCTGCGCAGCATGCAGGTCCATCGTCATAACGCGGTTTATACCTGCGGCAACCAATAAATTAGCAACCAGTTTCGATCCTATCGCCACGCGGGGCTTGTCTTTTCTATCCTGCCTTGCCAAACCAAAATATGGAATAACCGCTGTTACATAATGCGCAGACGCGCGGCGCGCAGCATCGGTCATCATCAACAATTCCATTAAATTATCAGTAGGCGGATTAGTTGATTGTATTAAAAATACGTCACTTCCACGTATCGATTCGTTAAAGTGAGGTTGGAACTCGCCATCGCTAAAACGCGAAAGCACCACTTCACCTAACTCCTGCCCATAAGCCTCTCCTATTTTCTCGGCCAATACCTTGCTGGCAGAGCCTGAAAATAACTTGACCGGGTTAAACTGTTGTGGCATTTGTATGTCGGATTTCGGATTTTCGATTTCGGATTTTTAATTCGATCTGTCCAAACCTGTTATCAATCAGTATAAAAAGAAATTCGGATTAATTTTCAAACCGGGCAAATCCGAAATTGAAAATCCAAACTGCGAAGCACTCTTGAACACCATTGAAAACAAACAATAGTGAAAAATCCGAAATATTTATTGTTGCCCGACCAGGATTCGAACCTAGACAAACGGTACCAAAAACCGTTGTACTACCATTATACTATCAGGCAATCTTTATCACAATGTTGTCATTGTAAAAAGGAATGCAAATATAAGACGATTTTTCAAACTTTAAAACCAAAGTTTGAAAAAGTCGAAAACTATCTTCTTATCTCATAAATACGCTTAAATCAGTATTAATTACATAAAAACATCTGCCTTATTTTATTAATTTCGGGCTGCAATAAACCGTCAATACCCCGCAAACCCCAACATGAACTACAATAAAGTAAACAACTATACCGGCTGGCTGGCCTTTTTTATCGCGCTGCTTACCTATACTTTAACGCTCGAGCCATCGGCCAGCTTTTGGGATTGCGGCGAGTTTATTGCCTGTATTTATCGCCTGCAGGTGGCGCACCAACCCGGCGCGCCGTTGTTTACCATGATAGGCAAGGTAGTTACCCTACTTTCATTTGACGATAAAACCAAAGTGGCTTACTGGGCCAATATGACATCGGCAATTGCAAGCGCGGCAACTATTTTATTCCTGTTCTGGACTATTACCGCCCTTGCTAAAAAGATGCTGATCAAAAAAGCCGAAGACCTTACCCTTACTAACTTAATAGCCATCATGGGCGCGGGTATGGTGGGCGCTTTGGCCTATACTTATTCAGATACGTTTTGGTTTTCGGCGGTTGAATCGGAGGTTTACGCGCAATCGTCATTATGTACCGCTATTGTATTTTGGGCGATATTAAAATGGGATGGACAGGCAGATGAACCATACGCTGATAAATGGATCATATTTATAGCTTATGTAATGGGCCTGTCAATAGGCATTCACTTATTAAACCTGCTGGTTATACCTCCTATTGCGCTTATTGTTTATTTCCGCAGGTCGACGAATGTCACCACCCGGGGAAGTATCGGGGCGTTTTTATTGGGATGCGTTATTCTTGGGGCGATATTGTGGGGCATTATACAATTCTCGGTAAAAGGTGCCGCCTTTGCCGACCTGTTTTTTGTGAATACGCTTGGCTTTGATTTTGGCAGCGGGGCAATTGCTTTCTTCCTGCTTTTATTTGCAATCATCATCGCTGGCATATACCATACCGCCCGCAAACAACTGTTCACTTTGAATACCCTGTTTATTTGCACCGCTTTTATATTTTTTGGGTACAGCTCGTTTGTGATGATCGTTATCCGGGCCAAAGCAGGTACCAATTTAAATAACAGCGACCCCGAGGATGCTTTTTCACTAAATAGCTACCTTAACCGCGACCAGTATGGCGAAACGCCGCTTTTATATGGAAACTATTTTGATGCGAACATTACCGGGCAAACACAGGGAGCAACCATATACCGGAAAGGCAAAACAAGGTATGAAGCTGCTGCCAGAAAGATAAGCAATGTTTACGACCATAACACCGTTTTCCCGCGTATGTTTAGTCAACGGGACGGCCACCCTGAGTTTTATAAAAGCTGGGAGCAATTAGGAAATAATCAAAGTCCCACATTTGCCAACAACCTTGGCTTTTTTCTTACCTGGCAGGTAAACCAGATGTACACGCGTTACTTTTTATGGAATTTTGTGGGCCGTACTAACGAGATGGACGGTCAGTTAAGCCCAAAAAGCATTGATGGTAACTGGATAAGCGGCTGGGACTTTAAAAAGGTATTGCCCAATTCAGTGATCCAAAGCAAATCCTACAATAGATTATATTTCCTGCCATTGATTTTAGGGTTGCTGGGCGCTATTTATCATTTTCGCCGGGGTCAGCAGGATGCAAGTGTGGTGGGTGTGCTTTTCTTTTTTACAGGGCTGGCTATTGTACTCTATCTTAATCAGGACCCTATGCAGCCGCGCGAACGGGATTACGCCTACGCCGGATCGTTTTACGCATTTGCCATTTGGATAGGCCTGGGCGTATTGTTTGTGGCCGAACAATTATCCAAAAAAGAACGTTCAAAGAATGCGGCTATATTAGCTACAGTAGTTTGCTTATCCTTAGTGCCCGTATTAATGGCCAACCAGGAATGGGACGATCATGACCGGTCGACCAAGCTTACGCCGCATGATATGGCCTATAACTTTTTAAACACCTGCGCGCCCAACGCCATTTTGTTTACCTATGCCGATAATGACACCTACCCTATTTGGTATTTGCAGGAGGTAGAGAACGTGCGCCCGGATGTGCGCGTTATTAACCTGAGCTTGCTGGGCGCAGATTGGTACATCCGCCAGATGAAGACAAAGATGAACCAATCGGCACCCGCTCCTATTACCATGCCGGACGAAAAGTTTGAGGCAGGGGTACGGGACGTAATTTATTACAACGATGCCAAAATACCGGGAATGGAGGTAAAGAATCTGTTTAATTTCATCACATCCGATAAAAAAACTGATATGGTGCAGTATCAAAACGGCGATTTTGCAAATTTCCTGCCTACAAAAAATATAGCTATAACGGTTAATCCTGATGAAGTTATAAAAACACGCACACTTCCGCCAGATAAAAAGGCCCAGGTAGATACGCTTATGACATTTGCTTATCCGTCCAACTATGTAACCAAACAAAATTTGGCCCTGATGGATATTATGGCGCATAACGACTGGAAACGGCCCATTTATTTTTCGTTGACCGTGCCGCAGGATTATATGATGGGTATGGAAAAATATATGTATAACGAAGGTTTTGCTTACCGTTTGCTGCCATTGAAAGCCGATACCTCGGTAAGGCCGCTTTCGGTAGATAATACCCAACTGATGTACACCAACCTCATGACCAAATTTAAATGGGGCAATATGAAACATGCCGCTTACCTTGATCATGAATCATTAACCATGTATTACCCACTGATAACCACTATATTTCTAAGCCTTGCACAAAACATGGAGCGTGAAAACCATCCCGAACTGACCAGGAATGTATTGGAAAAATATGATGAGGTGATGCCTGCCGTTATCCCGGTACAGGATGTCGCCATCAGTAAATATTACATGGCGGTAACCGCATATAGCGTAAATGATGCTACGCTGGGCAATAAAATGTGCGAGCAGTTGTATGGCTATTTAACCAATTTGCTATACTACAATTACACCTTGTTTGCTGATGGAAAAACAGATTTGAGTAACCGGGATATTCAATTAGGCATGTCGATGCTTAACGGGATGGCAGGTTTAACCAAAAAATTCAATCAAACCGGATTAAGTAATAAATACAGCGATGAGATTAAGAATTATGAGTTAAAGCTTGGGGTGGGGAGGCGGTAATTTATTCTATCACCACTCCCATCGAACAAAACTTATTGATACGCTCGGTAACCAATTCATCAATATTTTTGTCCTTTAACGATTTCAATTCCTTCAAAAGCTGTTTCTTTAAAATAGCGGCCATAGCCACCGGGTCCTGGTGGGCACCGCCGAGGGGCTCTTTAATAACACCGTCTATCAGTTTATTCTTCAGCATTTCTGATGAGGTTAGTTTCAGCATTTCTGCCGCGCGTTCTTTTTGTTCCCAGGTTTTGAATAATATGGTTGAGCAATTTTCCGGTGAGATAACCGAATACCAGGAGTTGTCCAGCATTAATACCCTGTCGCCAATGCCAATGCCCAGTGCACCGCCCGACGCGCCTTCACCAATCACCACGCAAATTACAGGCACCTTTAATACCGACATTTCCAGCAGGTTACGGGCTATGGCCTCACCTTGTCCACGCTCTTCGGCTTCCAAACCCGGGAATGCCCCCGGTGTGTCTATTAATGTAATAACCGGCTTGTTAAACTTTTCGGCCATCTTCATTAACCTTAATGCCTTACGGTAACCTTCTGGGTTGGCCATGCCAAAATTACGGTATTGGCGCTCTTTGGTATTGCGCCCTTTTTGATGGCCGATAAACATAGCGGTTTGCCCGTTTAAGGTACCAAAGCCGCCTATTATGGCCTTATCATCGCCAACTGTACGGTCGCCGTGCAATTCTATAAAATCATCACACATCAACTCCAAATACTGCAAAGTATAAGGCCTTTCCGGATGACGGGATATTTGTACTTTTTGCCAGCCGGTTAGGTTGGCGTATATTTCGTGCTTTGTAGCTTCAAATTTATTTTCCAGTTCGGCTAACGTAGCCGACATGTCCAGCTTGTTTTTGTCTTCAACCTGCTTCACTTTTTCAATTTGTCCTAACAAATCGGCCAGCGGCTTTTCAAAATCAAACGTAATCTTCATATTTTACTAATGAGGGCGCTAAATTAAATAAATCAAACGGCATATTGTCAAATGGTTTTTTGGGAAGATGATTAAGGGGCAATTATTGAACCAAAATTTAGTTAAAGATAGCGTTGCGTTTAATCAACCAATAGTATTGTATTATTAAAATGGATGTACCGCAGTTAAAAAAACGTTATAAAACTTGTATACTGAAGCATGAGGAGTCATATTCACTGGCAGCCAGCTATAAAATGAAATTATAGACCTAAATGGTGACATCCCTAAATTCATTTATATCAGCAATGCAAGGCAAAAAAATTAAAAATTCGCTTTTTAATTTCACTATATCTTACCTTAGATATGTTAAGCTTGGTTCCTTTGATACAATGGTAAGAAATCTCACATTTTATTTTGCGACAGCGCTTTTTTGGGCGCTAACTGTTAATGCCATGGGACAGGTAAGATTGGATTGCTGCGGTATCAAGGTGACCGTGCCTCGCTTTGTGGAGGCAAGGCCAGATTTTCCATATAAAGACATTCTTGTCGAAAAAAACATATTAACCCCTTTTTTTGATTTAAAGGCCCCACTTGCTCTTAGGGTAGGCTATTACGGAATATTTAATACTACGGTATTTGACATTCAGTGCATCGATAATCAAATGATAGTTACTAAGTACGATATGGTTGATGTACCCAAGAAAGATTTCACAAACTCGGGATACGTTGACATCGGGCCCGATGAAAATACTACTAATTTCTTAAAAAAAAAGACCTATTCTCACTTGAAAAGTATGCGAGAATGGAATGATTTCTTTAGGGAACTAGTGGCTAATCATTTATTTGAGCTTCGCTCGGACCCTGTATTCGGGCAAATGGTTGAAGCGCGTTATCCTAAGGTGGAATTTGTGGGGGATGCAGGCGGTATGGTAATCGAAGTGAAAATAGCAAACAATTTTCGCAGAATATATTACCTAAGGGAGTATTACTCTAAAGAATCTAAGCCAGCGGAAGTCAAGTATATCAACAACATTCACAATATTTTTTTGAATCTAAAATGAAAAAACAATGAAAATGTCTTTTATTGAACTGGAAAGTCAATTTCCCGTGCTCGATAAACAGGAAAAAACTGCTAAAATCCGTTTTCAAAATATACATTACGATTCAGTTCAATTGTATTCGTCTTCATCAGACAGCTCCCATCCTTCCGTTAAAGAACTTTCGGCATAAGCTATTGTCATCGCATTTACTTCATGATCATCCAGGTGTGAATAAGCCAACGAATCACCTACGGGTTTAACGACCGACGAAAGTTTTTCAACAATCTTGCCCCCTTTTTGCTTTATATAGCTTAATACTTCCTGCGCTTCGCGATCTGGTATTTGAATAGTTACTGTGGTCATTGAGTATATTAATAATAACAAATATGCGAATTTTATAAAAATCCGAATTGACAAAACTAAGTTAATATCTTTGCCCCATTATGAGTAAAACTACCGACGAACTTTTTAAAAATGTAATTGCACACGCCAAAGAGTATGGCTTTGTTTTCCCCAGCAGTGAGATATATGATGGTTTAAGCGCCGTTTATGATTACGGTCAATTCGGCTCAGAGCTTAAAAACAACATCAAAACCTATTGGTGGAAAGCTATGGTGCAAATGCACGAAAATATAGTTGGTATTGATTCGGCCATATTTATGCACCCCAAAATATGGAAGGCCAGCGGGCATGTGGATGGCTTTAGCGACCCGATGATAGATAATAAAGACAGTAATAAACGTTATCGTGCCGATCAATTGATTGAAGATAAAATTGAGCGATATACCAAAGATGGCAAAACTGCAAAAGCCGAACAATTACAAAAAGACCTGGATAATGCCTTAACCGCCGAAGATTTGCCGCGTTTACGCGAAATTATAATTGAACATGAAATAGTCGATCCTATCAGTGGTACACGTAACTGGACAGATGTCCGCCAGTTTAACCTGATGTTCAGCACCCAGATGGGCGCAATTGCTGATGATGCGGATACAATTTATCTCAGGCCCGAAACCGCTCAGGGCATATTTGTAAATTACCTGAACGTGCAAAAATCGGGCAGGATGAAAATTCCGTTTGGTATAGCGCAAATTGGCAAGGCGTTCCGTAACGAGGTTATTGCAAGGCAGTTTATCATTCGCATGCGCGAGTTTGAGCAGATGGAAATGCAGTTCTTCGTTCGCCCCGGCACCGAAATGGAATGGTATAAAAAATGGAAGGAAACCCGCCTGCAATGGCACCTGGCATTAGGTACTGATGAAGCTAAATACCGCTACCATGACCACGTAAAGCTGGCACATTATGCCAATGCAGCTGTAGATATTGAATATGATTTTCCTTTCGGATTTAAAGAAGTAGAAGGCATACATAGCCGTACCGATTTTGACCTGAGCCAGCATCAAAAATTCAGCGGCAAAAAAATGCAGTATTTCGACCCTGAGGTTGACCCTGCTACCGATAAGCCTTACGGCAATTATATCCCTTATGTAATTGAAACATCTATTGGTTTGGACAGGATGTTTTTATTGACCATGATCAATGCCTTTGAGGAAGAAGACTTGAGCACCGACGAAAAGCAGGATAGCCGTACCGTATTACATTTACACCCATGCCTGGCACCTGTTAAAGCGGCTATCTTCCCTTTAATTAAAAAAGACGGCCTGCCCGAAAAAGCGCGTGAAATAATGGACAAGTTAAAGCTGGACTTTAACCTGCAATACGAAGAAAAAGATGCCATAGGAAAACGCTATCGCCGCCAGGATGCCATTGGTACGCCTTTTTGCATCACTGTGGACCATCAAACTTTGGAAGACAATACCGTAACCATCCGCCACCGCGACAGCATGCAGCAGGAACGCGTGGCCGCTGATGACCTGGATAAAATTATTGGTAGATTGGTAAGCTGGAAGAATTTGCTGAAATAAGAATAAGAGTAAATAGCAATTATTTTTTAACCTGCCCGTTTAAGCAAGCCTTGAACGGGCATTTTTCATTTAGTATTATTTAACTACTTTTAAATAAAAGTTATACATTTAACTTTAATATTAATTACTGCCATATAATTGAAACGTTTTTTACCCCTGTTAGTCATTTTCAATTTGGTTAGTGCTGCATTACTTGCAGGACAGCATATTTCAACAATTGATAGCCTGAAAAGATTAATCGCACCGGCTTTAAAAAACAAATCAAAACAGCCCGATACGCTCACTATTCACCGTATCGACATGCTTGCCGACGAATATTTTGATTCGCACCCTGACAGCACCGCATGGTATGGCTCGCTTGAAATTAAACTGTCAAAGCAAATCAATTACCTACAGGGAATTGCTGATGGCTATACACAAATAGCTACTGTTAATACATTCCAGGGTGATTATGAGACATCTGCTAAAAATTTCAATATCGCTTTAAACATCTACGGGCAACTGAAAAATAGCTATGGCATCAGCGCGGGTTATATCGGCCTGGGCAGGGTGCAGGATTATTTAGGCCACTATGATAACGCCATACATTTGTTTGATACGGCGCTTGCCCTGCGGCTAACAATTGGCAATGAAACAGATATTGCCGATTGTTATAACATAATGGGTATTACTTATGATAATAAAGGAGAATTTTCAAAAGCCCTTGATTGCTATTTCAAATCGCTCATAATTGATATCAAACATAAAGACAACCTTTTAGCTGCCGATTGCTATAACAATATTGGCACTATTATGCAGCATCTTGAACTTTACCCAAAAGCGCTAAACTATTTTAACCAGGCGCTTGGTATATGGCAGCAATCAAACAATAAACAGGGTATCAGCACTGCTTATCAAAATATTGGTGAAGTTTTGATAGCTCAAAAAAAATACGCTTCGGCTATAAGTTATCTAAATAAAGCGTCAACCTTGTTTCATGAACTGGATGACCGGGAAGGTATAAGCCTGGTTGATTACGACCTGGGTTTGTATAATTATTATACCAGGCATACTGCCATTGCCATTCGTTATCTTAACTTATCGCTGCAAAATGCCGCGCAGTACAAAATTAAATATAACAAGGCCCAAACCTATACAGGGCTTGCCCTGGTGTATAATTTGCAAAAAGATTACCGGCAGGCTTATACATACGCCATAAAAGCCCAGCAAACAGCCAATAATTTAAGAAGTCTAAATACCATGGCCGACGCTGCATTGCAGGTTAGCATAGCGCTGGCCGGGTTAAACCGCTTTGAGGGTGCGTATACCCAGCGTCAACTCTCTTCGGCTTTAAAGGATAGTTTTAACAATAATGAAAGTATTAATAAATTGATCTCCTACAACCTGGAAATCGACTTTATAAAAAAACAAAAGGAGATTGCAGATCAGCAACAAAAACACGACAACGTATACAAGCAAAAAATAGCCCAGCAAAAAAACTTAAACCTTGTATATGTAGGCATTATAATGGTAATGGCCATTCTTGTTTTTGTGTACTATAATGAAAAGCGTAAGCAACAAAAAATCAACAACCTTTTGGCCGAAAAAAACAAAGAGATCATAAAGCACAAAGAAAATTCGGATAGCCAGGCCACCAAATTAAATGAACTCAATTTATTAAAAGACAGGCTAATAGCTGTATTGGCGCACGATCTGAGAGCTCCGATAAGTACGTTAAGGGGGCTATTTAAACTGCTTACCGATAATAGCATTACCCAGGAGGAGTTTGTTGAAATGACACCAAGGGTGTTTAATACGTTAGAGCATACGTCCGACTTTTTAGATACCTTATTATTCTGGATAAACAGCCAGGTTGACCACACCGAAAAAAATATTAAAAGCTTTTATATTGAAGACCTGGTTAGCCGCGAACTGGTACATTTAAATGACCAGCTAAAACATAAAAAAATCAGTGTCGACATTAAAGTTGCCGCCGATGCTATAGCCCTGGCCGATCCGAATTGCGTAAGGATAGTGATCCATAATTTTTTTACCAATGCCATCAAGTTCTCGCACCGCGGGGGCACTGTTGAAATATTATCGCATGTGCTGGACGAGGACTGGATAATATTTACCTTGAAAGATCATGGCGTTGGGATGAGCGGGGAATACCAGGAAAACCTATTTAAAAGCCAGGTAGTGAGCGGTACAGGCACCGAGAATGAAATAGGCACCGGCATGGGCCTGTTTTTTTGCCACGACCTTATCCAAAACCAGCAGGGTAAAATATGGGCCAAAAGCAGCTTGGGGGTGGGTACGGAGATGAGCTTTTTGTTGAGGGCGGGGGAAGTTGCGGGGGAATAGAAAAGGCACGAGGTACGCCGCGCTTTTGGCCTTTGCGCTGCATTCTCGCCAGCGAGAGAAATATAAATCTATTGGTTTTGTACTTAATTACAACGCAAGGCTTCTTTCCGAAGCCCTGCGTTGTAAAAAATTCATCATGTTAAAATTTAGATTTGAGTAAAGACATTTTTTGTTGATTTATTTCAACAACTCAATAAAAACAGGATTTTAAAAAAAATTTTTTTACTCATTTGAAGTATCATTTTTTAGCTGAAATATCCTGCTTTCACTAATAGCCTGGTTGTAAATTCTTATATCATCCAAAGTACCATTTAAAAAAGTTGAAAACCCTCCGGCCCCTCCGAAGAGACCAAAGGGAGTTGTTATTCCACCATCCACACCGATATAAAGGGGATTAGGATTATTTGACGGTACCTTTCCCGCATTCGCAACCGCGTTGTTAAAATAACCATCAATGTAGAGCTTTAGTGTTCCGCCGTTTGCCTGGGTATAAACGACAGTTATCATGTGCCATTCAGAAAGAGCAATAGGATATAATAAGTCTACATAAGGATTAGTCGCTGCAATGCTACCGTAAATGCTGGTATAAATAACGCCGGTTGGTAAAAGAGGACCGCCGGTAAAATTATAACTTCCACCAATACCAACAGTATAGCCGGACCCATTAGTAATAATGGCAATGTATGTTGGTTTTGCTATAGCGCCGGGGTAATTATTTGTATCTGATTGCATTTTTATCCAAAAATTAATCGTATAATCAGTACCGGTTAATTGCAGCGCCGGCGAATTGGGCACAGTAACATAACTTGTTGCACCGTTAAAATAAAAAGCTCCGCCGGCTGTTCCAAACCGGTCATAAGTTGGCGATACGTTTGTAGCCGTGCCATTATTGCCATTTCCGGAAGCATCATTTGCGTTGCTGTTAAATTTCCAGAATGCCAGCAAACCCACTGAAGTGCTGTCGGCGGCTACACCACTGATACCTTGTGGCCCTATTATAGAAACACCCGCAGGCCACGCGCCGTTTAATTTAGGACCGTAAATATAATTTGTAGTAGTATTGATATAAAAATCGCCATTGTTGCCAGTAGATGCAGTTGGCGAAACTGTTCCATAATCAATAGTATTTCCATTCGCCCCTGGTACTCCCTGGGGACCTACAAGTGATACCCCTGCCGGCCAGGCCCCATTTGCTTTTGGGCCATAGATAAAATCGTTGGTCGTATTGATGTAGAAGTCGCCGTTGTTGCCCGTAGAGGCAGATGGGACGCCTTGTCCATAGTCAATCGTATTACCGTTAGTACCATTTGTGCCGTTAGTGCCGTTGGTACCATTGATCCCGGGGTCTCCTATCGGGCCTTTGGAACAGGAAGACATACAGATGATCAATAAGGCAATAATTACTTTTAAAAAGTTTTTGAATTTTAGAGTACTTGTCGTTTTCATGAGATTAAGTTTTATGTTTAGTTTAAGGGATAGCGATCATTTGTATGAACCATTATTGTAAGTAACAATGATTTGTCCTAAATCAATTCTGGCCAGAGATTCATTCACTACTCCAACATTCACTGTACCTTTCGGAGAAATTACTACCGACCCCTGTTTTGACCAACTAACAAAATTTAAATTATAAGTAATTGTATAGGTATAAGTTGCAGTGAATGAGGTTAAATTGGTAACCATTAAAGTTGTTGATGAGGTTGACGAGGGGCAATCCGCGCCCGAATAATTTTCCTGTGTTTGAGTGAAGCTAAAAGTTTGCGTGTATATACCTAAAACCTGGTCATATATATTAACGGACGCATAGTAATTTGATGTAGCCGGTACATCACAACTGTCTTTAGGGCATTTCATATTTACAGATAGAAATGCCATTACCACAAATAGTATTTTAACTATTGTTAACTTATTTTTCATTGTTTTAAGTTTAATATTTTTTTTATAAGAGGATTAAATTTTCCGATCATCCAACCCGTTTTTCATAAACAACCCAATTAAACCAATAATAAGTACCGGTATAGGAAACGTATTGCCACCCATTGGGTCCCCATACATAAACATAGCTCGTACCGGTTGAGCTGTCCCATTGCGCATATTTCCACGCCTGAAAAATGCCTATAGGCTGCCCCCAATCATTATATCTATAATAGGTTTGTCCTACCGGTATATCAGAAACAGAATACTGTTGCTGATAATATCTGCCTTCACCAAATCCAGATTGTGCGTGTGCTTTGAAATGACAAAGGGATAAACACAGTATCCCAATTATTAAAATTTGTTTCATGACTATATTTTTGCCTACTCTATTCCGTTTTCAGCTTTACCGGCAGCAACCAACCATTGATTGCTTAACCCAAAATTGAACAAACTTTAAACGCAAGAAAATGAGGATATAACGGTATTTACACCGTTTTATAACGGGTAAAATACCGTGAAAACACGGGGTGTTAATGATTTAGAATTGAGCGTACTTTGAAAGAAAAAATTATTATTTAACCCTTAATCCAATTATTATGAAAAAAAATTATTTATTTATAAGCATTATTCCGCTTTTACTTTTTGCACAGCTAAATGCTGACAGGAGTTCAAAAAGTAACCAAAGCATTCTAAAAAGGCCGGTTGTCGATAATACCTTTGAAATGTCACTGAACGGTATTGATTCAGCAACAGCGTATAAAATGAAAAGATACTTTTGGAAGCTTAAGAAATATGATAAAAGACCCATACGTAAAAGCGTTTGGTTTGATAGCACCACATTTAATAACATGGTTAACTTGCTTACCAAGGAAAGAGGGCCAGAACATACGGGCCCAGACATCAAAGGCCAAACCGATGGGATACGTATATACTTTGTGAGTGACAGTATTTTAAACAACGGGCATCTTAACACTTCTATTATAATAGTATCAACTAAAAATTATGGGCTTGACCCAAAAGCAAAAGCGCCGTCAAAATATAAGCATATTGATTATTATACACATTCTGTCAGCGACATATTATTTAAACATTTGGACTCGATTAAAGGCAAAACAGCAAACAGACAGTTCATTAACACACGAGGAGAAAAATTGTATAATTTTTGTTTGAGGTTTTGGGCTAATGATTCTACATCCTGTCAAGACGATCCGCATCAAATAGCAAGAGGGAAGGGAAATAAAATGGTGGATCAATTTGGGAAAGATACCATCAGAACAAAAAGTGCCTGGTTCGATATAAAATTACTTTGGGCGTATGCCGCGGATAAAAATCATGATGGTGTCCGTATTTATTTTTCACGTCATCCAAAAAAATATCAATCAAAAGCTCAATCAGATACCTTAAAGGAAACTTTTATTTTAGTTCCTACAGTCAAGAAAGGAGTTTATCATAAGGATTCTTTTAAGTGCCTGACTAAAAGCGGCCCCTATATGAAGTTATTGGAATTGGCTAAGTTAAATAAAACACCATTTGCACTAAAAAGTGAGGAAGACGGCGGTGATGACAAAGGCGAGTTATGCCCTGATGCATGTAATCCGGGGGATTGTGATACCTGTAGTACTACAGGTCAAAAAAAACCACCATTAAATAAAAAAGACCGGTAATGCTGAATTTGGATTTTGACACAAGCGCTGAACTCTTATGTTTTGCAACATCAGTATTTTGTTTATCAAAAGATAAAAATCTTGTATGGAGAAGTTTTAGGATATACCTGTTTATTACGTGTTTAACCGAATTAACTGCACTTTATTTAACCAATCATCATCGGCAAAACGCATGGTTGTACAACATTTCAATATTGTTTGAAATGGGGTTTACGAGCCGAATGTTTGCTGAACTTCTGAACGAGTATATAAACGGTAAAAAACTAATCAAAAGTGGCTACATACTATTTGTTGTAATTTATATCGTTGAGACCATAAGCCATATTTATAAGAAAGGCATAACCGGCGTCCTTCATTTTAATGATTTAACAAATGAGGTGATGTCGGTTTTGTTTGTATTTTATGCTTTGTATTATTTTTATTTACTGCTTAAAGACGATGGTTATGTTGACTTAAAGGTTTCGGCAAGGTTTTGGTGGGTAATGGGTGTTTTGCTGTTTTATTTTGGCAGCACTGCCATTAATTTATATCGCGGAATTGATGTTACTATTCAAAAACCTGTTGTACAAAACGTCAAAACTGCTTATTTCAACAAAGCCCATGAAGACCGCTCAAATTCGAAGATTTCGAAAACCTCTGTTGCAAACAAAAACAAAGTGCTTAGCAATAAAAAGGACTCTTTACAAAGAGAAAATAAAGTT
>Ga0302315_10001340_pt1 | contig 25190 bp, 27 predicted proteins | sample III_Palsa_N3_1_FD_200532 | JGI IMG/M metagenome (GOLD analysis project Ga0302315, IMG submission 200532) | Peat permafrost microbial communities from Stordalen Mire near Abisko, Sweden - III_Palsa_N3_1 | ecosystem: Environmental > Terrestrial > Soil > Palsa > Peat permafrost | place: Sweden...
ATTTCATCGCGCAATAATTCAGGTTGCTTCGGGCCGAACAGGACGTCGGTAAATTCCGGAGTTGCTTGGTCGCGCAGATTCATCTAATTCTAATTGGTTTGGTGGAGCGGGCAGTAGGACGCAAAGCAGGGCGTAAACAGGGTTTGCCGAGTATTGTAACGGGCATTTACCTGTCTGGATCAGGCCGCGTGCTTATATTCATGTCTAAGTGGAAATTAACGCATTTTTGGCTTCACGGCATTCGCGATTTTGTGTATCCGACGTAACAAACTGTTTCAGTGCAAGGGAAATTTAAACAGTCTTGGTAGGGTCGTTTTGCTGGATTCTGCGGATAATCGCTATCTGCATTCGGGAAATGCAAAATAATCAATGGAATCATGAGAAAAGAGAGTGGTGCTGGTATGTTTCCCGACCGCCAGCCCCGGTAGTCCGTTGTTGTGCATCAATTTCTTCGTTCAGACGGCTTATATTAGGAGCCACTTTTGAAAAAAGCGAAACTTCAATCTATGCGGTTTGGAAGGCCGTTTAGTGAGAATGTCAGCAATATATCAATCAGCCTTGCGCGGCTCTGTGCGCCAAGCCACATAGCTTTCGCGGCAACCGCAATCGACAGTTTCACCTACTAGGGAATTTCAAATCTCTGTGTGATGCCGCACGGAGCGAAAACGAATTCAAGTGCACTCTGCGATACGGGGTCATTAATTAACTATTACTGGAGATTGTCATGCTTTATACCATCGCTGTTGTGCTCATTGTTTTGTGGCTGCTTGGTTTGGTGTCGTCTTATACGCTCGGCGGCTTTATCCATATTTTGCTGGTCGTTGCTGTGGTGATGATCTTGATACGGCTTATTAGCGGTCGATCTGTCCTGTAGGTATGTCCGTAATCTAAGTTCTCTAAAAATGCCTGCGCAGCAACGGCATTTGCGGGAATAAATGTTCTGAACTGGTCGACTAGCAACAAGTTGAGCAGATTGGCAAAAATAATGTCAATATTCGCGTGATGCCGATAATCGGCCACGCACAGTTCAGCACATGTTTGATAAATTGCTACGCCGGCTGGTAAAGGGCAGTCCAACTGAAACGGACGGCGTTGCTCCGCTCAGCGAGTGTTTCGAAGACACCTTGGTTCTGCAGCCGGAAGTGGTGGTCGACGCAGATGACACTGGCAATGGCGGTTACACTGGCGACGACGCAGCACTTCCCGAAGCCACTGCCTTGAGCTTTACATTCATTTGCCGCGAAACCGTGGTGGATCGAACACAAAAGGTGGTCGGCTATGAGTACCTTTTGCGCAATAGCGTATTGCAACGCGAGCAATTTAGCGACCCGGTGCAGCAATACTTGGATGAGCAAGCCTTGCTGAGCCGGTTGGTCACGATGGATTTGGCGCGCCTGCTCGAATATCGCTATACATTCATCACCTTGTCGGCGCAAGTCATTTTGCGTCCTATCGTGGAGCGCTTGCCCGCTGAAGTCAGCGTCCTGCTGATACGCGCCGATTCATTTGGCGAAACGGTTGACCCCAATTTGATTGCCCGAATTGCCCACTTGCGCAGATTGGGGTATGGATTCGGGCTGGTCGTCAGTGACAAAACGATGCGCTTCGTCGATCAATTGCACAGCTTGGTGCACTATGTCGTGATCGATCTCGGCGCGCCCAAGCCAAGCGCCTTGCTAAAAGAAGCATTGCGCGGGATGCGGCGCTGGCCGGAAACGCAAGTGTTGATACGCGATATCGCTGACGTCGCCACTTTTTCCCTATGCAGCAAGGCATTGGCGGAACATATCGGCATTCACCTGTTTCAGGGCTCATTTCTTACGCAACAACTGCCGTGGCGTTCGGACCATGTGGATGCCGGCAAGGCGCGCATCGTCGCGCTATTGAACGATATCAAATTGCAACACGATACGCCGGTATTGGTGGAGGGAATGCGCCATGATCCGTTGTTGTTGTCGCGCCTGTTGCGTTATGCGAATTCTGCTGCGAGCAACCCGCTTTCCAAGGTGAATAGCGCAGAACGGGCCTTGACGGTCATGGGGCGCGAGAGTTTGTATCGACTGCTGACGGTCCTGTTATTTTGCAGTGGCGACATCTCCGACCGCGATATGGCCATCATGGATACGGCGTTGATTCGCGCGCGCTTCGCCGAAACGCTCGGTAGCGAGCACTTGCCGCAGGTTGATAGCGATAATTTGTTCTTGGTTGGCATGTTTTCGCTGCTCGACGTGCTGTTGCGCGTGCCTGCGGAGGAAGCCTTGCCGCCACTCGATCTGGCGCCGGATGTCCTGGAGGCGCTATTGGGGCGTTCCGGACGATTTTCCTGCTATCTGGATCTCGTGATTGCTTGCGAGTACGGTGACCAGGAGCGTATCGCCTTATGCGCAGCGATGTGTGACGTCAGCGAAGGAACAGTGAATGCCTGCCATATGGAGGCGATATTGTGGGCGCAGGAATTAGCGCGAATTTGACGCTTTTTACAATACCGATTCAAACAATATATCAATCTGCTTGCTTCAATTTGTATTTATCCAGAATTGCCTTGACCGTGCCGTCCCGCATCTGGAGGTTCAAGGTGTCGTCAAAACGCCTGAATTGACTCTCACTGATGCTGGTTTTTGAAAAAGCAATGCAATATTGCATCTTCTTGACATCAATGACCTTGCGCAGATTCCTGATGCCTGTTTTTTGGATCATGAAATCAGCTACGTCGCGATTAATGAAGATCAAACCGTCGTCGCCGTATCCGCCGGTCGACAGAAGCCGCAATACGCTGATGTTATCGATTTCCGTCACCGTTTTGGCGCCAGAAACGGATTTAAGCAGCTCGTCGAGTGTGATTGAAGTGCCGGAGGGGCCATATACACCGACGGTATGTCCAGCCAAATCCTGATTGCCGTGGAAGACGAATTTACTGCTATCGCGTGCATACAATGAGTAGGCGGTATCGACCACGGGCGTACTGAAATAAAAGATCCTGGCTCGTTCCGGTGAGTTCCTGATAGAGAAAACCGCGTCAACCTTGCCTTGTTCAGCCAAAAGAATTGACCTCCGCCAGGGAAGAAGATCAATTTTGCAAGTTACCTTCATCTGCGCACAAACTGATTGAACGACTGCTGCCATTGGACCGGCCGCGGCTCCATTTTCCTGATAGTTAAAGGGAGGCAAGTCTTCCGTGACAAAATACAGGGTTTGCGCACCGGCATTCAGGAATGGCAGCGCAGCAAAAATCACGAAAGCAATTCGTGCAAGAAGAAATTGCATGGTATTTCTCGATCATTCCATTGAACAAGTGTATCACCTGCGGCACGCAAGCAATTTGTGATTTTCCCAGGTTTTGTATTCTCCTCCAGGCAGGGTGGCGGGGAAGCAGGCTTGTGGCAACTTTGATCGCTTTTCAGCGCTGTTCCATTAGCTGCCTGGCTTATAATCGAGCAACTTACTCACAACATCAGGATTCCCATGACCATTTCCCTTTATTCCGCTTCCGTACCGGTATTCAAACAAATGCTCAATAGCCTTGGCGACATCTTGACCAAGGCTGAACAACATGCAGTCGCCAAGAATATTGCCGCCGAAGTTTTTTTGCAGGATCGCTTGTTTTCCGACATGTTCCCGTTGCTTAAGCAAGTGCAAATCGCTGCCGACTTTGCGCGCGGCGTGTCGGCACGCCTGGCTGGTGTTGACGTGCCAGCTTTTGAGGGTAAGGAGCAGTCGTTTGCTGATTTGCAAACACTGTTGCGCGATTCCCTGGCTTTTATCGATGGCTTGACTCCTGCACAAATCGATGGCGCCGAAGCGCGTGAAATCATTACACGACCAGGCACGCCAAAAGAAAAGAGATTCAATGGACAATCCTACCTGCTCAGTTACGGCTTGCCGCAGTTTTTCTTCCATGTGACGACCGCTTACGCGATTTTGCGCCATAACGGCATGGACATCGGCAAGCGCGATTACATGGGCGTCTATTGATTTTCGTCGGCGTAATTTTGCAACGGTCTCTCTTCCGATTTGTGTTCAAGAAAAATAAAAGGGATGTAGTGGCAGCTAAAAGTAATTTCCTTGCCGGTCGGCTAATGAAGTTGCAGGCTTTCTTCGGGGGCAGCCTGCTGCTGTCTACCGGCATGTGTTTGTTGATCGGCGCAGCCTTGGGCTTGGCTGCGCTACTGTTCTTTTATACCGGAACCCCAACGACGATCACAATCGCCAGCGGGCCGCCGGGAAGCTCATTCAGGAAGTATGCAGAGCAATATCAAAAAATCCTGAGAAATGAAGGCATTACGTTAAATATTCTGCCATCCGAAGGTTCGCTCGATAATTTGCACAAGCTGGCCGACCCTAGAATGACCGTCGACGTTGGATTTGTACTCGGTGGCGATGCGGTTGACAGCATCAAAACCGATGATTTGCAGTCGCTAGGCAGTGTCGCCTACCAACCCCTGATGGTGTTTTATCGTGGCAAACCAAAAAATCTTTTGTCTGATTTCAAGGGTGAACGACTCGTCATTGGCGAGAGCGGGAGCGGGGCGCATATGTTGGCACTGGCCTTGCTGAAGGCGAATGACGTGCTGCCAGGCGATGGGACCACGTTTGATCAATCGGCAGTGACCGATGCGGTAACTGCACTGCTGGAAAATCGGGTCGATGCGCTGTTTGTCATGAGCGACTCAGCTTCCACTGACGTGATGCGAAAATTGATTTATGTGCCCGATGTGCATTTATTCAATTTCAGCCAGGCGGATGCCTATACCCGTCGCTTTTCCTATTTGAACAAACTTGAAATGCCCAAGGGAGCGTTCGACTTCGGCAAGGATATTCCTGCAGAAGAATTAACCCTGCTGGGCCCGACGGTAGAGTTGATCGCCCGCGACAACCTGCATCCGGCCCTATCCGATTTTTTGATAGACGCAGCCCAGCAAGTACACGGCAATCCCGGCATGTTCAAGAAACGCGGCGAATTTCCGGCGCCGCTGGAACATGAATTTCGCATCAGCCCCGATGCAACACGATATTACGCGTCGGGAAAGAGCTATTTGTATCGCACCTTTCCGTTCTGGCTGGCGCGCTTGATCAATCGGATCGTCGTGGCCATCGTGCCCGTGTTCCTGGTGCTGATCCCTGGCCTGAAAATCATTCCGGGGATTTACCGCTGGCGTATGCAATCCCGCATCTACCGTTGGTATCGCGAATTGCTGGAAGTCGAGCGCGATGCATTTGATGCCTCAGTCGATGAGCGAACACGTGATGAATTACTGGGAAAATTGCAACACATTGAAGAATCGGTGAAAAATATTCGCGTGCCGGCTGCATTTGCCGATCTCTTTTACGGTTTGCGGCAACATATCGTATTCGTCCGTGATCTCCTGATTTCCGAACACGCAGCCAAGGTCTCGCAAGTTCAGGAAATGCAGAGTTAGGTCATGTCATCCTCTGTAGCACGGCGACGGCGTCCGATAGCCTGTGCATGCCAAGTCGCGTCGCTTCGAATTTCGCATCGCTGTTTTCTTCTCGATTCCCAGCGCCACCGAGTTTGGCGATCTCCTGCAGCATGTTCGTGAGAGAGATTGGCGTATCGGTGTCGGGGCGCCGTTTCATCAGCAAATCGGTGCCGCGAATTTCGTCGAGGGTAAAGAATAAATTGGCGTCAAGTTCGGGGTTGATGGCGGCATGCCAATACAACTGCGCGATGCGGCAAGTAATGATCAGTTGAACGGCAAGGGATGGTGCGATTCGGGCAATATCCGCAAGCTCCTTGTAGTCGACTTCGAGTACCCGCTGCAGGTGCCGGGTAACGTCGTTGAGTCGTCCAAACGCCTGCCACCATTCCATCAATTCCTTTGCCCCTGGCAGATCCTGGACGCTTCGATTGGTCAACAGGCGCGACTCCATTGGAACGACGCCAGACTTCGGCTCCGCGTCGATTTCTCGGGCCAGTAGGCAGGTTACCCATATCTTGTCGTCACCTGCCTGTATCTCTACGCGCTGCGCCCAAAGGCGCAGCCGAATTTCGCACTGTATTGCGCCTGGAGCGGCCAATAGCGCGAAATCCAGCTCGCCGAGTTCTGTACCGGTACTGGCGCGCTCCCATATGGATGCGTCCGCATGCAGCGGGGAATCCGCAGGAACACTTATCAGCCAATCCGCTGGTGTGTTGAGTGCCTGGGCTCGTTGCATGAATGTGGCTAATTCAAACCGGTGTTCTGCAATAAATACTAAACGCGATCCGGGCGATTTCTTTGCCGTTTCAGTGACTTGCTCATAGCCGCGAATTGCGTTGGCGCTGTCGTCGCTATCGGCGTGCAGCATGCCGGTGTCAATCCAGGCATCGATTAAACCGAGCGGTTCTTGTTGCGGCGTGATCGTGTAGATGGGATTTATCGTCAACCTTGGCTGCGTGCTTGGCGCTGTCGTTACGGGCGGCTTGTTATCCGCATCAAATTCAAGGCCGCCATATAGGCACAACACTGTCGTTTGTTTTTTCAGGCGCTGTCGGGTGTGGGTACGGTGCAGATCGACCACTTCCTGCCATTCGACTTCGCCGCTATCGAACATATCCCTGATGGCGCTGAAATCGTCCCATGCGGTGGAAACTGTGGCGGCTTGTGCGATTGCCGAGGCCGATACAATGGCAGGCTTCACAGGCTGCGAGTTTGCCGGATGAGATATTTCATGCAGGGTCGATAAGTCGACTTTGGTGTCGTTGATATTACTGCGATTTGCCCGGGTGCCGGGCGCTGTTGCCGGCAGGGTGCCGGAGATAGTCTCGGTCGAACGGCGATTCGGCAAGTCGCGGCGTAATTGCGTCAATTCCGCAAACATCCGGTTGGCCAGCGATCTCGTCATGATATCGCTGGAGGACGCCAATTGCTTGCTGCTGCGTATGGCAGAATCAATTAAGGCGTGATGCGATAAGTGGCGTCGCTCTTTGGGCGTATCTTCCATGGCACTCATCGGTTAAGGTTGTATGAAGCAAAGCTTGGATTGTCGTCCAGATAATATCATGCAGGTTCTTGTTACCCCATTTCTTTAGCGCGGACAAAAAGATGGGCTGTGCGCTGGCGAGGAGGGATAATGGTGGAAAATCCATGACAAAAATCGGCCCACGAGCACCATGCAGAAATTGTACAAGGTCGTGATTGCCACACAAGGCTGGACCTTTGATGCGTCTTCAACGACGCCACTGCTACTTTCAGCGGAGGGATCCCGTTTGCGCTTGCCCAGCTCGTGCCGCAATGGCACCTGCCGCACCTGCATGTGCCGTTTGCTGGAAGGGCGGGTGCGCTACGAAATCGAATGGCCGGGTTTGAGTGTCGACGAAAAACGCGAAGGCTATATCCTTCCTTGTGTCGCGTACCCGGAATCGGATTTGGTGCTGGAGGAGGTGAGGGCCAGGATACCTTAGCCTATAAAGTAAAAAAAGCCACTCTTGGCGAGTGGCTTTTGTCCGCTTATTTGATTACTGCTGTGGCGGCGGTGGTGGTGGCATGTTCGGCGGTGGCGGTGTATAAGCTGCCTGGTTGTAGTGACGAACTTGCCCAGCTACCGGTACGCTATTGCCCTTGGCGTACATGCATTGTTCGTAGCTGATATCGTAGCGGCGTTGCGCGCTATAGCCCGCATATTGCGACGAATTAGCACCGCTTGCGCTGCCTACCAATAAACCGGTGCCAGCACCGACAGCCGCGCCATTGCGTCCGCCGATCGCTGCACCTGCGGCAGCGCCGATCAATGTGCCGACTACGCCGCTTTCGACGGCTTTGTCGTTACCTGCCTGAGCAGCACCGGAATTTTGATTGTAGGCAAATTGGCGGCAAACTGCATCATCAGCATTGAATTGCTCAAAGCTCTTGCCGCTACCCGGCATTACTGCGACGCTTGGGCTGGTCGGCACCGTGGTGCAGGCTGCCAACAAAAGCGCAGCAAACAGAGTCGAATATTTAAAAGTACGTAACATAATCCACCTTATTCAATTAATTTTGAGGTTGAGCCGGAACGCGCTGCCATCCATTGGCGCAGCTTCGAACGTACGGGTAATACCCTGCCGGGTCGCGGCAATAGTACCAATCGTTCGAAGACTGACCGGCCGGGGCAGCGGATTGTGGCTGTGCCGGAGCTGTATTTCCCTGTTCCATGTACACGGGCGCGGCTTGCTGTACGACTACCGGCGCGGCGGCATAGGGGTAATAGCCATAAGGATAGTAGCCATACGGGTAGTACCCATATGCCAATGCATCTACCGCAAGGCCAACACCAAGGCCGACACCAAAACCATAGCCATAGTGATACCCGCCGTGGTAGCCGCCATAGTAACGTCCACCGCCGCCAGAATAATGCGCGCCGCCAGAATAATGACTAGATACGGTAGGCGCAGCTGTAGCAGCCAGAGATCCCAGGCCCAGAAATAGCAGAAGTAAAATTGTCGTTGCTTTGATCGATTTCATCATAGACTCGTTATGTTGGAAAACGCTCTCAATTGGGGTGCTTTCATTCAGCTTCGCAAACCGCACCCATGGTCAAAGTATAAGACGAAAATTTCTTTGTGGAAGCTTCATTACACCCTGTTACACAATACACAATCATCATTTCGTTGTTGCGCATGGTAGGCACTTGCCTAGCTTTTCACTTGCCTATCTTTTGATAATTCACCCAATTTTCCATTCGACAAGCACAGGGCAGATCGGTTCCCTGTGGAGTGAAATTGCAGTGTCGATGACTGTCGAAATGATGGGCATTGCGCGATTGCCTACCCATGCGACTGATACCTGAGATACGTGTCCACTTTCAGGTCATCCCGCGACGTCAACCAGTGTGTGTCGAATGTGTCAATCAGAAGAGGCCACTCAAGGCGCGCTCAATATTCATTTACTCCGATTTCTTTATAATACCACTTTAATAAAAATCTGATAGTGGTATTGAATAATGCCGAATTCAAGCAGTTATTCATTTTCTTCAATTTCACTTTAATTGTCGCTGTTTCTTTTCTGAGGCTTCGATTTTTGATGATGAAAGCGGTATTGCCATTAATCTGCCTGGTATTGGCATAGCTGAAAATATTAAAAACCAGTTGACCTGCGATATGAGCGGTTTCATGATACCCAAAGGTCTTGTTTTGGTATTGAAGTGGTATTTTCCTGATTTGACCGAAGCTACTCTTTTTCTGTTGATGTCAAACGAGGCCGACAGCGCAAAAATGCGCGCCTACCCTTCGACGGGTAGAGCGGAGGGGTGGGCAAAAGGAGTGCAGCACTTTTTTCGCGTCGAGAATAACTATCTCTCATCGAGGTTAACAATGAACGAACTTAGCGTAAAACCTACCCATCCCACCAAGGAACAGGTGCGACATTATCTCGAAAATCGGCAAGCGGAAAACAAGATGCCGCCTTCATTGGATGAGATTCGTCGACAGCTAGGCTGGCATCTTTGCGATGTCGCAAGAGATAAAGCCGCGGTCATCGGCTAATGCAAAATGAAAGACCGGCTCGATCATCCTTATCCTCACAAGTGATGATCAGCGAATTAAAGGCGCAGACTGTAAGTTTTTGCAATATATGGCGCGTTTTGTAAAAAATTTGCAATAAATGAAGATGTGGTCGTAGAATGCCATGCATAGAGCGGGGATGTAGTGCTTATGAATGGTTGTAAGCACGCAGAATCCGCAGCCAGGAGATCACCCGTGCGCAAAATCGTTGGGGCAGCAGCCATGATGCTGTTCGCACTATCTGCAAATGCAGGAGGACTCGGCGACATGTTCGGTGCTTTTGCCGGGCGCTTTGACTCGTACGGCACCGGACGCGAAGGTCAGGCCAAACAGCTGGACGACGTCTTGATCAAGGTGAGTGAATACATGAACAAGCGGATGCCGGAGATCGTCGATCCCGAGACCCGGCTTGATCGCGTCAGCGCCGAACCCGGTGCGCATTTTTCCTATCACTACACGCTGCTAGCCAGCAATAGTGTCGATGTCAATAAAGCCAGCTTTGCCAGCACAATTCGCGCGCAGTTGAAGAGTAAATTGTGCGACAGCGCGCAGATTCGAAGTTTTTTTAGCCATGGCGTTACCGTAGGCTACATGTATCAAGGCAACGATGGTTTACCGATCGGCGGCGCAGACTTTGCGCCTAGTTCCTGTGATGATGCCAAGGAACCGGCAACCAAGCCTTGATCCCTTGAAGTGTTGATTTGCGCTCGCTAGCGCGTTTGCATCGGGCCCAGCAGTGGCCGTAAAGCCAGGCTGCGTACCGCACCGTCAACGTCGCCGCGAACCAACTGTTTCCCCTGTATTTCTATGAAATCATTGGCTGCGGCTTGATGCAGTATCGGATAGACGTTCCGCAGCGTCGCCATGATTTGAGGGCTTAGTTGGTCTAATACCGGACGCACATCGCGTCCCAGGTCGGGGGCGTCGGTAAAATGGGGTTGCCCTGCCAAACGCCATTGTTCAAGCAGGTTTTTCTGTATCAGTTTGCCGGCGTCGAATTGGGCCTGGAAGAATTCGCGGGCAAATTGCACATTAACGCCTGCTTCCTTCGCTTGCGTCGATACGGCATCCAGAATCAATTTTTCGCGCGTTGGGTCGTCAATCGGCGCTCCAGAATTCCATTTGGCTTTTGCTACCAATGGCGCCACTGCGAGGCGTTGATCGATCTGAATCAATAGTTGCTTGAGCGCTGCTTGTTCCGGCGGCGCGACCGGGTTTGTGCTTTGGCAGTTTGCCAGAAGCACCAGGAGAGCCGACATCAAGCAAATTGCCAGCCATGAATTTGCTCGATCCCGATAACGTGCGATCATGTCTTCACATTTCAAATGCCTGATTTTTTCAGGCTTCAGGTGCGAAAATCAAGCGTAGTGTCATTGGGAATGGCACGGATTTCTTGAAGACATCCCTGCAATTTTGCGATAAGGTCCTCCACTTCGTCAGCCGATAAATCCAGCGGATCGTTGTGCGCGCCGATTGCAATCAGACAAATGGCCGAGCCATCGAACCAGGCGTCGAGTCGATCTTCCTTCAATGTCATATGTGGCATAGCTAGCCTTCCAGGCGTCCCTGATGAACGGTTCAAAATTTGCCGATGCCGCGGCAGGTTTCGCACGGCAAAGCAATTCTCTCATTGTAACCAAACTGGCAGGTTTGTCGACTATGAGAGGTCCTAACGCATCAATTCGTAAGGCCCGCCTTTTTCCAACGCGCGTTGATATGCCGGCCTGGCATGAATGCGTTGAAGGAATGCCCATAATTTCGGCCGGCTGGCATTGAGTCCGCCGCGCGTCGCAGCGGCTTCAAGCGGGAAGCTGATTTGTATGTCGGCGGCGCTGAATTCCTCGCCCGCGAACCAAGTGCTTTTGCCGAGCTCGCCTTCCATGAAATCCAGGTGCAACTTGATTTGCGGTTCGATGAAAGACTGCTTTACCTTGGCGGCAATCGCACGCGCAATCGGCCGGACAAAAAACGGTGCAGGGCCGCGCGCAACTTTGGAAAATACCAGGCTCAGTAAGAGCGGCGGCATGGCCGAACCTTCGGCGTAATGCAGCCAATAGGTAAAGCGCAGGCGATCGGCGCTTTCCGCTGGCGGGCGCAGGCGTCCTGCCGCATAGCGATCCAGCAGATATTCCACGATTGCCCCGGATTCTGCCACGGTCGCATCGCCGTCGGTAATGACGGGGGATTTTCCCAAAGGATGAATCGCCCGCAAGGAAGCCGGGGCCAAGCTGGTGACGGCATCACGCTCGTAGCGTTTTACTTCGTAGGGTAGGCCAAGCTCTTCCAATAGCCATAATACGCGTTGCGAGCGGGAGTTATTGAGGTGGTGGACGATGATCATGAATAGTCTTTTGGAAAGCGATGATTGCGCAAATCACAATACTACATGCTTTCGCATCTCCGTGATGCGAACTGGTCGCATACAAGAATGGATGACACCTCGATGCTCGCGATTTCGGTATCATGGCAGACTTTTCACATCAGGAATCGTCAATGCTGATCGTTTTATCCCCTGCAAAATCGCTCGATTACGATACGCCTGCGAGCACCGATCTGCACACGCAACCGGATTTTCTTGCGCATTCAACTGAATTGATCGGCACGCTACGGCAATATTCCGCGGCACAAATCGGCAGTTTGATGGATATCTCAGACAATCTGGCGCAATTGAATGCGACGCGCTACGCGACATGGACACCGAAATTCACGCCGAAGAACGCCAAACAGGCGTTGCTGGCATTTAATGGCGATGTCTACGACGGCTTGGCCGCCAATACCTTAACCGCAAAGCAGCTCGCCTATACGCAATCGCGCATACGTATTTTGTCGGGCTTGTATGGCGTATTGCGGCCGTTGGACCTGATGCAGCCCTATCGGCTGGAGATGGGTACACGCCTGACCAACGCGCGTGGCAAGGATTTATACGCGTTTTGGGGGCGCATCGTGACGGATGCATTGAGTCAACAAATCGAACCGGCAAAACACAAAGCTTTGATCAATCTGGCGTCGGAAGAGTACTTCAAGGTGGTCAAGCCGTCGTTATTGAACGGACCCGTCATTACGCCGGTATTTGAAGACTGGAAGAATGGCAAATACAAGATCATTTCATTTTTTGCCAAGCGTGCGCGCGGCATGATGGCGCGTTATGCCGCCGTCAAAGGGATCACCCATCCGGAAAAACTGAAATCGTTCGATCTGGCCGGTTATGCCTACGCGGAAGAGCAGTCGAGCGCGCAAACCTGGGTTTTTCGCCGCCGCCTGGAATGAAAAAGCCCCGCATGGCGGGGCTTTTTCGACAAATCGATTCAGGCTACCAGAACTTCCACCATGCCTTCGGCTTGATTCTGCCGCCGCTCAGGAGCGGGCTGTTCGGATAGGTCGCCAGGAAAACACGTTCCGCGTCGTCATGCAGTTTGGTCTGGCCCAAACGATCGTAGCTCAGCACCATTAAATACAGTGCATCTTCGTTCGCCGGTGCGCCAGGAAATTGCTTGATGACCGATTGCGCCCGATTGACCGCAGCCACATAGGCGCCACGCCGGTAGTAGAAGCTGGACACGTGAACTTCATATTCGGCCATCGAATTGACCAGATATTTCATGCGCTCGAGGGCGTCCGGTGTATATTTGCTGTTCGGGTAGCGATCCACCAGCAATTTGAACGAGTCGAACGCTTCGCGTGCCGCCTTGGGGTCGCGTTCGGTCGGATCTTGATTGGCGACGAAGTCGAACAGGCCAAGCTTGTCGTTAAAATTGATCAAGCCACGCAAAAAGTACAGATAATCGACATTAGGGTGGTTCGGGTGCAGTTTGATGAAGCGTTCCACCGCTGCCAACGCTTCCGGTTGTTCGTCAGCGCGATAGTGCGCATAAGCGATTTCCATTTGCGCTTGCTGGGCGTAGACACCAAATGGATAGCGTGCTTCCAGCTTTTCAAACAGGGTAATCGACTTATCGTAGCCACCATTTCTCAATTCATCCATGGCCTCCGAGTATAATTTCTCGGCGGACCAATTTTTGGTTTCATCTTTTGCATCCGGCAACCCGCTGCATGCAGAGAGCAACAACACGAGAGCGAGAGTAGTGGTTTTGAATAATTTTATTTGCATAACGTTTTGCGAGTGGGCGCCTGAACAATCAATGATTATAGCCGATGGGACTTGCTGTGATACCAACTGAACCGTCGATTTTGACTAAAACCTTGATAGAAGTCGAAATTGAGGACGTGGACGAGGTTGAGGACGGCTTAATCGAGTTGTCTCCTATCTTCCTTAAATTGACCGACGCCGACTGTGGCGAGCGGTTGGATAAAGTGTTGTCAAAATTAGTTCCCCAATACTCACGCAGCCGCATTCAGCAATGGATCGAAGCGGGCTTTGTGACGATAGACGGACAGCCTGCGCGTGGCAAGGCAACCGTGCTGGGGGACGAGGATATCATTATATTGCCGCAAGCAGCGCCCGAAGAGCAGGCGTTCAAACCGGAATCGATGGACTTGTCAATTGTGCACGAAGATGCGGCCATCATGGTTGTCAACAAGCCCAACGGGCTGGTGGTGCATCCGGCTGCCGGTAATTGGTCGGGAACCCTGCTGAACGGCTTGTTGCATCACTATCCTGCCATTGGCGGCGTGCCGCGAGCAGGAATCGTGCATCGCCTCGATAAGGACACCAGCGGGTTGATGGTGGTGGCCAAGACGCTGATCGCCCAAACCGATCTGGTGCGGCAGCTGCAGGCGCGTACGGTAAAACGGGAATATCTGGCGTTGGTATGGGGCACGCCACGCGTTGCCGGCAAAATCGACGGCTCGATGGGACGTCATCCACGGGACCGCATCAAGATGACGGTGACGGAAAATGCCAGCTCCAAGCCGGCCTTGACCCATTACGAACGCTTGGCAACTGGCTTGCTCGATGGCAAGCCGGTCAGCTTGGTTCGTTGCAAGTTGGAAACAGGGCGTACTCACCAGATTCGCGTGCACATGCAATCACTGGGCTTTCCGCTGGTTGGCGACGCACTTTACGGTAAGCCGCATCTGGCGCCGTTTTTCCCGCGTCAAGCCTTGCATGCGTTTCGCTTGGGTTTGATACATCCTGAATCGGGCAAGGAATTGGAATGGGAAGCACCGATTCCAGACGATTTCGCCGGGCTGTTGGCACGGGCCGCTGTGGTCGTGCCGCCGCTATAACCGACAAATAGCCGACGAGTAGCATGCAACCACTCTACCCGGAATGGGACGCGTCGGCGCAAATCGGCGCCTTGTCCACTACCCGACATGGCGGAGTAAGCGCCGCTCCCTATGACGATGGCACTGGCAGCGGTGCCGGCGGCTTGAATCTCGGTTCCCACGTTGGCGATCGGCTGCAGGATGTCGAGGCTAATCGCCATGTTTTGCAGCGCTTTCTTCCCGCTTCACCCATCTGGCTAAACCAGGTGCACGGCAGTCATGTCGTCAATGCCGCTGACGTTGTGTCTGGAGTGCAGGCCGACGCGATTGTCGCAACCCAACCGGGATTGGTTTGCGCGATATTGACCGCAGATTGCCTGCCGGTGTTGTTTTGCGATACCGATGGCAAGGTGGTGGGGGCTGCCCATGCGGGATGGCGCGGTTTGGCTAGCGACGTGCTGGAAAACACGGTGGCACATATGCGCGCAGCCGGTGCCGACCAAGTGATGGCTTGGCTTGGCCCTGCAATTGGCCCCAACCGTTTTGAGGTGGGCGCGGACGTGCTAGCGGCGTTTGTGGACCGGGATGCGCAGGCAGCGCGTGCTTTTCAAGCCATTTCCGGGAGTGCCGGCAAGTATTTGGCCGATATTTATGCCTTGGCGCGTTTGCGCCTGGAGTCGGTCGGCGTAATGCGCATCTATGGCGGTGATTGCTGCACGGTCAGCGAGCCGCGTTTCTATTCCTATCGACGCGATGGCGTGACCGGGCGCATGGCCAGTCTGATCTGGATTAAAGAGAGTCCTGCAGTTGCGTGACTGGAATCGGTTCCGCTTGAATCGACGCATCTTCCGACGGCGCGCCAGTATTTTGTTTTTTTTCTGCAGCCTGACGGCGACGCTTGCGTTCCGGTGTGCCCAATAAGTATAAAATGACACCAAGGGGCAGGATGCCGTAAAGGAAGAATGTCATCACGCCGGCGATTACCGAGGTTTCGGTAATCGACATCATCAACACGACGTAGATCCATCCAATGGCGACTATATACATACAGAAATTGGTACTTTGGTTCAAAGCGCAACGATACGCTAAAAACGGGATGACGGGATGAAGGCAATGGATTTTGAGGCAATGGCGCCGGCCTGGATGACACAATTAGCCGATCCGGGAATTTGGCAAGAGTGGTTGAAGCAGCAACAAGTGCAAAGCGTGCCGCTGGGTGCCGTGGGCGAGTTGGGGAAACTCATCGACCCGGCGGTCGCAGCGCAATTGCAAAGCGACTACATGCGGGAATTTTCTGCACTTTGCCAGGACATGATGGCGTCCAAGGTTCCTGTAATTACGGATAAGCGATTCGCCGGACCTGCGTGGCAAACCAATCCGTTGAACACCTTCAATGTCGCCGCTTATTTGCTGAATACGCGGTTTCTGCTGGCGATGGCCGACAATGTGCAGGCATCTACCCGTGTCAAGCAAAAGGTCAAATTTGCGGTCCAGCAAATGGTCGACGCGATGTCGCCAGCCAATTTCCTGGTAACCAATCCCGAGGCGCAGCAGAAGATTGTCGAGAGCAAGGGCGAAAGCCTGACCAACGGTATCGTTAATATGTTGGCCGATATGCAAAAAGGCAAAATCTCGCAAAGCGACGAGTCCGCTTTTGTGGTCGGCAAGAATGTTGCTACAACGGAAGGGCAGGTTGTTTTCGAAAATCCGTTGTTTCAGTTGATCCAATACAAGCCGCTGACCGAGACTGTGTTCGAACGGCCTCTGTTACTGGTACCGCCCTGCATCAATAAATACTACATCCTGGATCTGCAACCCGAGAATTCGTTGGTGCGTTATGCCATTGAGCAAGGCCATACCGTGTTCCTGGTGTCATGGTGCAATCCTGATAAGACACTGGGCGATCGAACCTGGGACAACTACATCGAAGATGCAGCGATCAAGGCGATCCATGTAGTGCAGGAGATTTCCGGCCGGGAGCAAATCAATACCCTGGGTTTCTGCGTTGGCGGAACAATCCTGTCGACAGCGTTGGCGGTTCTGGCGGCCCGTAATGAGTCGCCGGCAGCCAGCATGACCTTGCTGACCTCGCTATTGGATTTTTCCGATACCGGGATATTGGACGTGTTTATCGACGAAGCCCAGGTTGCCATGCGCGAACAGGCGATCGGGCAGGGGGGCTTGATGCCGGGGCGCGATTTTGCCTCGGCATTTTCCAGCTTGCGTTCCAATGACCTAGTCTGGAGTTACGTCAAGTCAAATTACCTGAAGGGCGAATTTCCGCCAGCCTTCGATTTGCTTTACTGGAACGCCGATAGCACCAATATGCCAGGCCCGATGTTTTGTTGGTATTTGCGCAATCTTTATCTGGAAGACAGTTTGAAGGTGCCTGGTAAGTTGACGGTTGCAGGTCAAAAAGTCGACCTGGCCAAGATCGATGCACCGGCATTTATTTACGCATCGCGCGAAGATCACATCGTGCCGTGGGCTGCGGCTTATGCGTCGACCTATTTGATCAATCCGAAAAAGCCGGGCCAAAATCGTTTCGTGCTGGGAGCTTCCGGCCATATTGCCGGCGTGATCAATCCGCCGGCAAAGAAAAAACGCAGCCACTGGACCAATGCCAACTTACCTAGCCTGGCAGACGATTGGCTGCAGGACGCGAGCGAGCAGCCCGGCAGTTGGTGGACTGAATGGGCGGCATTTTTGGTGGAGAACGCCGGCAAGAAGGTAAAAGCGCCGCGTGCGGCAGGATCTAAAAAATATCCACCGATTGAAGCGGCACCGGGAAGATATGTAGCAGTCAAAGCTGAGTGATTTCAACAGGAGACGATGATGGCAAAGCGTATAGCATATGTAACAGGTGGCATGGGTGGCATCGGGACTCCAATTTGCATGCGTTTGAGTCGCGACGGCTATACCGTGGTGGCCGGTTGCGGGCCGAATTCAGCCCGCAAGGACAAATGGCTGGCCGACATGCGTGCCGAAGGCTTCGATGTGCATGCATCCGAAGGCAATGTTTCCGACTGGGAGTCAACCAGGCTTGCATTTGACAAGGTCAAGGCTGAAATAGGACAAGTCGACGTGTTGGTCAACAATGCCGGAATTACCCGAGATGGCCAATTCCGCAAGATGTCGAAGGACGATTGGGATGCGGTCATCAACACCAATCTGAACTCCTTATTCAACGTGACCAAGCAAGTGATCGACGGTATGGTGGAGCGCGGTTGGGGCCGCATCATCAATATCTCATCGGTCAATGGCCAAAAAGGTCAGTTCGGACAAACCAATTACTCGACCGCCAAAGCCGGCCTGCATGGCTTTACGATGGCGCTGGCCCAAGAAGTGGCGACCAAGGGAGTCACCGTCAATACGGTTTCGCCGGGCTATATCGGGACCGATATGGTGAAGGGGATACGGCCGGACGTACTGGAAAAAATTGTCTCCGGGATTCCCGTCAAGCGGCTTGGCGAGCCGGAAGAAATTGCCTCCATCGTCGCCTGGATTGCCTCAGATGAAGGCGGTTACGCAACTGGATCGGACTTTTCCCTGAATGGCGGTCTGCATATGGGGTGATCGCTGTTGGAAGGCATGCGATTAGGGGGCTTTAGCTGGGGATTGCATAATTTGCAGTTTTCTCGCACTATAATGGTATAAGCGGAAGCGAACGCACGTTCGCTTCCTTGGAAATAACGAGACACGCGTTGCGACGCAATAAACTGGAATTTTCAATGAATAGTACAAAGAAGACGGCTGAGCGTTTGATCAAAAAATATCCGAATCGTCGCCTTTACGATACGCAGACGAGTTCCTATATCACGCTCACCGACGTCAAACAATTAGTACTCGACAATGAAGAATTCACTGTGGTGGATGCCAAGACCGAAGAGGACCTGACGCGTAGCATCCTGCTGCAAATTATTCTGGAAGAAGAATCGAACGGTTCCCCGATGTTTTCCAGCGGCGCGTTGTCACAGATCATTCGTTACTATGGCCATGCGATGCAGGGCATGATGGGCAATTACCTGGAAAAAAACATCCAGGCGTTCATTGATATTCAAAACAAGCTGACGGAAAACTCCAAGGGTATGTACGAAGGCAAGCCATTCAGCCCGGAAATGTGGACCCAGTTCATGAATGTGCAAGGGCCGATGATGCAGGGCATGATGGGCAACTATATTGAACAAAGCAAGAGCCTGTTCATCCAGATGCAAGAACAAATGCAAAACCAGACCAAGAACATGTTCGGCGCGACCTTCCCGTTTGTGCCGCCGGTTGATAAGACCCAAAAATAACATCCAACCAAGGTCCTGCGTTGCCAGATAGGCATTTTGCATGGACCCTGACATCAGTATGCCCCCCGATTTGCAGCGATTGGCAGGTTTTTCATCCATCGCCTGGCCATTGGGGGTGCCCTCGTTTGACTGAAAGAGTACAATAGCGGATTAGTCTGGATTGTCCTCATCATGTCAAACGCCGCTCATCTTATTGCCCCCAAAATCGGTTTCGTATCCCTCGGTTGCCCGAAAGCCTTGGTCGATTCCGAACAAATCCTGACGCAATTGCGTGCTGAAGGTTATGAAACCGCCAAGAGTTACGACGGTGCCGATCTGGTTATCGTCAATACCTGCGGATTTATCGACGCTGCGGTGCAGGAATCGTTGGATGCGATTGGCGAAGCCTTGCATGAGAATGGCAAAGTGATTGTGACCGGTTGCCTGGGCGCGAAAAAAGATGCGGCCGGTGACGACATCATTCAAAAAGTACATCCAAAAGTGCTGGCGGTAACCGGGCCGCATGCATTGGGCGAGGTGATGGATGCGGTGCACAAGCATGTGCCCAAGCCGCATGCGCCTTTCATCGACCTGGTGCCGGCACAAGGCATCAAATTGACGCCTAAGCATTTCGCCTACCTGAAAATTTCGGAAGGCTGCAATCATCGTTGCAGTTTTTGCATTATTCCGTCGATGCGTGGCGATTTGGTATCACGCCCCATCGCGGATGTGATGCTGGAAGCAGAGAACTTGTTCAAGGCTGGCGTCAAGGAGTTATTGGTTATTTCGCAAGATACCAGCGCCTATGGCGTCGACGTCAAATTCCGCATGGGCTTCTGGAACGGCAAGCCGGTCAAGACCCACATGACGCAATTGGTAACCGCTTTGGGCGAACTCGCTGCCCAATATGGCGCCTGGGTGCGACTGCATTATGTTTATCCGTACCCGCATGTCGATCAAATCATTCCTTTGATGGCAGAAGGCAAGGTATTGCCGTACCTGGACGTGCCGCTGCAACATGCGCATCCGGATGTGCTCAAGCGCATGAAGCGACCCGCCAGTGGCGAGAAAAATATCGAACGTATTCGTGCCTGGCGCGCAATGTGTCCGGACATTACGATCCGCTCCACTTTCATCGCCGGTTTTCCCGGTGAAACCGAGCAGGAATTCGAGTATCTGCTGGACTTTTTGAAGGAAGCGGAAATCGATCGCCTCGGCTGTTTTGCCTATTCTCCTGTCGAGGGCGCAACGGCCAATGCGTTGCCTGATGCGGTGCCGGATGCGCTACGCGAAGAGCGCCGTGGCCGGGTAATGCAGTTGCAAGAGGAAATTTCCAAGAAGCGCCTGCAAAGCAAAGTCGGCAAAACAATTCGTGTGCTGATCGATGAAGTCAACCGCAATGGCGGCGTGGCGCGCTCGGTCGCCGATGCGCCGGAAATTGATGGCGTCGTCTATGTCAAGCCGCCTTATGAACCGCATATCAAGCTGAAAGTCGGCGAGTTTTTCGATGTCAAGGTAACGGCATCCGACGCCCACGATCTATGGGCCGAGGCATAATCGAATCATGAGCATCTCTAAAAATCTACTACGCGGCTCAATTTCGAACCGCTCGCTACGATTTTAGAGACGCCCTACCATGACGTAGCAACTTGGTCTGCGTCGCAACACTCATCTAGTTGTTGAGACGATAGGCTCGCGGCATCCTGCCCATCCGTATTATTTCAGGAGAGTGTTCGTGTCAGAGAAGAAATCGCTGCAAACCGCGTTGGTTCATAGCAGCTACCGCGCGCCGGATGGGTTTGCTGCGTTGCAAACTGGGATTCATTACGCGTCTACTGTCGTGTTCGAGAATGTCGCTGCCATGCGCGCTCAACACTGGCAACAAAAGACCGGTTACACCTACGGCCTGCATGGCACGCCGACCACCTTCACGCTGGAAGGGCGGTTGGCCGAGATCGAAGCAGGCAAGCATTGCCTGCTGACTTCGAGCGGTTTGAGCGCGCTGGCGCTGGTCAATTTCTCGTTTCTCAAAGCCGGCAACCATGTGCTGATCCCGGACAATGCCTACAATCCGAATCGCGAGCTGGGTGCCTGGCTGAGCCAGGATTTTGGCATCGCGGTCGATTATTATGATCCGCTCCTCGGCGCAGGGATAGCTGAGATGATCCGGGCCAATACCCGCTTGATCTGGACTGAAGCGCCCGGTTCGATATCGATGGAAGTACCCGACATTCCTGCCATTTGCCAGATCGCACGTCAACGCGGTGTGCTGGTCGCGCTTGATAATACCTGGTCGGCCGGCATCGCGTTTCACGCCTTCGATCATGGCGTCGATATTGTCATGCACGCATTGACCAAATACCAGTCAGGCGGTTCCGACGTCCTGATGGGCGCGGTCATTACGCGCGATCCGCTCTTGAACCAGCGCCTGGAATTCACCCACATGCGACTCGGCTATGGTGTCAGCGTCGATGACAGCTATCTGGTGCTGCGCAGCCTGTCGAGCATGAAGTTGCGCTTTGATGCGCACGATGCTTCTGCACGCAAGATTGCGCAATGGCTCAAGGCACGCCCTGAAATTACCAAAGTGCTGCATCCGGCTTTGCCGGATTGTCCGGGCCATGCAATCTGGAAGCGCGATTTCAGCGGCGCCGGCGGCTTGTTTTCGGTAATTTTTGATAAAAACTACACTGAGGCGCAGACCGACCGCTTTGTCGATAGCTTGAAACTATTCAAGATCGGCTATAGCTGGGGTGGCGCCAACAGCCTTTGCGTACCGTATCGGATGCAGTCGATACGCAAGGTATGGCGGGAGGAGGGAACGCTGGTGCGCCTGAATATCGGCCTCGAAGATACCGATGATCTGATTGCCGATATTGAACAGGCTTTGCAGAAATTGAGGGACTAGATATCGTTGAAAACGGTAAGTCGCAGCCCATCAGCTTTCCGGCGCGTGAATTGAAAAACGGCCACTTGAATGAATTCAAGTGGCCGTTTTTATTGGCGCCGCTTATTTGCCGTGCTACATCAATTAGTCGGCTGGACGTTAAGTTGAACTGTCCATAGATCGTTCAGGTAGCCGGACGTGCCTTGCGAATCGAGCCCGGTGCCGCCAAACATCCAGAAATTACCGCTGGCATCGACCCAGCCGGTGCTCCACACGCGCGCCCCTGGCGAGTTGTATGGCGACGGTGTAACGCTTGGCGCCTGGGTTATATAAACCCCTGCAGTACCTTCGACATTGACGCCGCCCATCCAGGCCCAGAGCTTGGTGATTGGATTGAAGAACCACAATTCATTCAAGGCACCGCCGCCATCGCTGGTCGCAGCAGTGCCGGTTGAATCGGCGCCGCTACCGGCCATCATCCAGAAGTTCCCCGAAGTATCAACCCAGCCAACCGTGCCGACCCGCGCACCGGGCGTGTTGGCGACACCGCTGACAGGTACGGTCGATTTTTGCGTCCCATAGACGCTGGCAGCACCGGCAGTATTCGAGCCGGTGACCCAGGTCCATGCGCCGGTTGTTGGATTGAATGACCACAAGTCATTCAACGCGCCAAGGGTACCGACCGAATCATAGCCATCGCCGCCGAATAACCATAGATTGCCCGACGCATCGGTCCAGGCTTGCCCACTGACGCGCGCGCCAGGATAGTTCGAAGTCGATGGCGTGTTTTGGGTTCCATAAATCCCTGCGATGTTGACTCCGGTGGGTGAGCCGCCTACCCAAATCCATTGCTGGCCGCGCGGGTGGCTGGTGCTGAGCGGATTCGGGTCGTAACTCCAAAGGTCGTTGAGGGTAACCACGGTTCCGGCGGCGTTGATAGTTTGTCCGCCGAATAACCAGAATACCCCGGTTGAATCTGTCCAAGCTGTCGCAAAAGAACGCCCACCTGGCGCATTGGTGCTATTGGCAACGCCAATCGCGGTGGTTACGCTGGCACTATTGCCCACACCGGAGCCGGCTTCCCAGGTTGCTTCGCCAGTCTGTGCATTCAGCATCCACATGTCGTTGAGATAGCTGATGTTGCCATTTTTGTCGTAACCGCTGCCGCCGAATAGCCAGAATTGGCCGGATGCATCTCTCCATTGTGCCACTGCGCTACGGGCGCTGATGACGTTCGTGCCCGCAGTGTCGGTTGGGCCTGGGGCCGGGTTTGCGGCGGTTGATACCGGGTAGACGCCAATAGAATTTGCCGTGCTGGAACCCGCAACCCAGGTCCATTGGCTGGTGCTAGGGTTGAACATCCACAGATCGTTGAGCGCACCGATTGCGGCATTGGAATCGTATCCGCCGCCGCCAAACAGCCATAATTTTCCGTCTAGGCCGGTCCAGCTAGCCGCATTCTGGCGCGAGCTCGGTTGATTCAATGCTGAAGGCGTAAACTTGGTTTCATAGGTGCCCGCAAAATTCGCGAATTTGGAGCCGCTTATCCAGGCCCAGCTTTCCACTCCGTCTATACTTGCCGGAGTACCGGTCACAGGAATCGTTTGAACTCTAGTGGCAGTTGTTCCATGATCGTCGATGACAGTCAGGGTCACGGCATAGTAGCCTTCCTGCGCATAAGCGTGGGTCACTGGGTTGCCGGTAGTCAGCTGGGTACTGCCAGTAGGAGTCTGATCACCGAAGCCCCAAGTGTAGGTCACTGCGGAGCCATCGGCGCTAATCGCACCTGCCGAAGTACATATAACCTCGATACCGGCTATGCCGGTGGTGTTTGAAGCCTGTACCGGGCAGCTAAATGTGCCGATTGTCGGTGGCGTAACGCTGGGGGTACTGTCCGAACCTCCATGACAAGCCGCCAACAGGGCGCAGGCAGCACCAGTCAGCAAAAACGAAGCTATTTTCCCTGCAACTTGCATACTGCTCTCCCAATCATGAATTCATAAAACCGACTTATTCGATAAATGCATATTGCCCAGCGCTTAGCGCGTAAGAGGCTCATTCGAGCTACCTGGTCGCCAGGCCATATAAGTTGCGGCGAGCGCTTCCTGGCTTGTCTTCTCGCAACGGAAATCCAGCACATCAATCAGGATCAGGATATGCATGTTGCCACGAAACCCAAGCCGAACCAGTTATAAATTGTTACCGCCAGCGTTTCCACGTTTACGTTTACATTCCTGCGTTCTACTTATCCTGCAGCAAGCCGGAAAAATGGCCGTGATGCATGCAACGCAGTTCGGTGCCTGAGCAATGTTATTTTTCTTGCAATGTCATTTAACTACCACTTGAAGTGTGGCATGATTGACGGTGAGCAGAAAGCGTAACGCTTCAGACACCGAAAGCGGTTGCGGGGAGCCGACGATACATTTCCTGGATGGACATCCATCGTGCATTTCTGCCGGATGCGCTGGTCTGCCAATTACGTCAACCGATTATGGCATCGTTTGTGCCCGCCACTGTAGCACAACATGGAACTTCGTTCGCAAAAAACTGTACGGCAAGTAAAAATCCTTGTACCTTATTAACTGTTGCAGTACCAAAAGATAGTACATGCGATAGCACGCGTTGGCTCCTTGTCTTCGACTGAGAGGTTAATTCAGAATGCCCGCACAAACTGACATGGTTGGCGTTTGGGTTCTTGGTGTTGCAGTCGTCGGCCTATTGGCGATACTGCTTTACGTGGGGCGTTTGCAAATTCGAGCGTCGAGCGGTAAACGCAAGGTTGCGCTGGTATCGGCCGTATTGATCGACTATTTTCGCAAGACCGGGGTCGAAGTCTCAGTCGGCTGCGTCAGCCTGCAGGAAAATGATCGCTTCACGGCCTTTGTCGAATCCGAGCCGATGAAACAATTCCGTTTGTCCCATATCATCGAAATCGCGTTGCGCGATCATGTTCAAAAGACTTGTGCGCTGGAGCTCGACAAAATCTATTGGCGCTTCCCAATCAAGGTTGCACCCCGCGAAGCCTCGGTGGCAGGCGTTGCGCCAAGCGCGAACAAGAAAATTGAAGGTGCGGACGACTATATCAACGAAGGCCTTGTGAATTACAAGGACTTGCCAAAATTCGAAGCGACCGAAATTCCATGGGAAAAATTTGAGGAAGCGACCACCGTAGCGCCAAGACTAGCGGAAGAAATCGCAAAAGAATAAATTAGCTGCTTATTACCTACTTATTAGCTGTTTATCGTCCGATCGGATTGCAAACCTGGCGCCACCGAGATGAAAATAAACGACCTTGACGCGCGAAATTCGAAAGCTGGCAATGGCCAGGGTCTTGGGATCGATTTTTTTACGGACGCCAACATTTCATCATCCGGCTGTGTCACGC
>Ga0302315_10001341_pt1 | contig 25188 bp, 20 predicted proteins | sample III_Palsa_N3_1_FD_200532 | JGI IMG/M metagenome (GOLD analysis project Ga0302315, IMG submission 200532) | Peat permafrost microbial communities from Stordalen Mire near Abisko, Sweden - III_Palsa_N3_1 | ecosystem: Environmental > Terrestrial > Soil > Palsa > Peat permafrost | place: Sweden...
CAGGGGGCAGAGCGAGCGAAAGCAGGGCAAAATAAATGCAGCCCAGGTTTTGCCTGATTTGCAGGGCAAAGGCCACGTGCGGCAAAGAAGCATTTCTACTGGCTTGATTTTTTGGTTCTTTTGTATCAAGACAAAAGAACAAAGCCTTAGCGGCAAGCGGTGCCAAGCTATAAGCGGAACGATGTTTTATATTAACGCAAATATTTTAATGCCCTAAATCATTAAATTCATCTAACTTTATGCGGTGAGCATTTTAAAAGAACACAAAGCTATTGAAGCGGTATTGGATAATTACCGTACCCAACTGGATTCCATACCCGATGATCTGTTTGATGTAACGCCCCCCAAAGGCGGTTGGTCATACGCCGAAGTTTATTCGCATATTATGCAGGCTACTATGGCCGCCAGCATTGCGCTGGAGCGATGCACCCACGGCACAGCCAAGCCCGTAAAAGGCGGATTGAATTTCTGGGGATTTTATGTTATGCTAACTAATCGTTTCCCGCCGTTGAAGTTAAAGGTGCCTAAAAGCGTGGAAGCCAAAATGCCTACTACAAAAATAAGCAAAGAAGAAGCCAAAAACTGGATCGTCAAGTGCCGCAAGCGTATGGACGATATGGCAACGCTTATAAATACCACACCAACGTTGCGCCGTTCGCAGCACCCGCGCCTGGGTACGCTTAATGCCGCGCAATGGTTAAAATTTATACGCGTTCATTTACAGCATCATATAAAACAATTGGAGCGTATCAAGAAAGAATTTTAACAATTCATTCAATTTTCATTTAAACGTTTGATATTTAATGCAGTCTTAACCTTCAGATAATGTGTTCTGCTGATATTTGTATTAAATTGATTAACAATGAATTTTGAGTATTCTTACGTGGTTGTTGTAGTGTTGCTGGCCTTGCTTGGCATATACTATCTGAGCCCATACGAACTGAAAGTTAATGAAGAAGAAGACAACGAATAATCGTTGGTTCAACTCCCCCCACATCATTTGCCGGTATAACTTACCGGAAGGAAAAATAACCCCCAAATTTTCATGGCAAAACGCGAAGTAGATATCGTAGTTATATCTGATGTGCATTTGGGCACATACGGATGTCACGCAAAGGAATTGCTTAAATACCTTAAGAGTGTTAAGCCAAAAATGCTGATCCTGAATGGCGATATTATTGATATATGGCAGTTCAGCAAATCATACTGGCCCGAGGCACACATGAAGGTGGTGCGCCGTATTTTAAAGTTTGTTACCGAAGGCATCCCGGTGTATTATTTAACCGGTAATCATGATGAGATGCTGCGCAAGTTTGCCGATTTTAATATGGGCTCCTTCCAGCTGCTCAATAAGATCGTGCTGAACATTGATGGTAAAAAAGCATGGATATTTCATGGTGATGTGTTTGATGTTACCATGCAGCACTCCAAATGGCTGGCGAAACTGGGCGCGGTAGGCTACGATACGCTTATTATGCTAAACAGCATGACCAATTGGGTATTAACCGCCTTAGGCCGCGAGAAAATGAGCTTCTCAAAAAAAGTAAAGGCAAAATTTAAGGACGCGGTAAAATTTATCGATCAGTTTGAGCAAACTGCCGCCGACCTGGCCGTTAACAAGCATTACCAGTACGTAATTTGCGGCCACATCCACCAGGCCGAGATCAGGAAAATAGAATCCACTGAAAAAAAGGGCTCGGTAGTATATTTAAATTCGGGCGATTGGGTAGAGAGCCTTACCGCCCTTGAATACCACAACAAGCAATGGAAGATATTTCAATACAAGCCCGAAGATTTTATAAAGGATGATAACGAGGACGATAAAACCGATGCCGAAGACCTGGATGCCAAACTGGATGTGAAAAATTTATTGGAACGCTTCAGGCAGGAAGCGGGTTAACATTTTTGTTGAAAAGTTAAAAGGTTGGAAGGTTGGAAGGTTGGAAGGTTGGAAAAGTTGAGCACTATATATTAACTTTCCAACCTTTCAACTTTTTTGTTGTAATTTGTAAAGTCAACCCTTTACATCAACTTTACAACATTTCAACCTTAAAACGTTCCAACACCGGCCCATGAAAATACTTTACGCCATACAAGGTACAGGCAACGGCCATATCAGCCGGGCGCGCGAAATTGTGCCCCTGCTGCAGCAATATGGCGAGCTTGATCTGCTGGTAAGCGGCACCCAGGCCGAAGTTAGCCTGGCACAGCCGCTCAGGTACCGTTTTCATGGGTTTAGCTTTGTGTTTGGTACCAAAGGTGGGGTTGATAACTGGGCCACGTTTAAGATCATGAACCTGCCACAGCTTTGGAGCGATATGCACAGCCTGCCGCTAAAAGATTATGATTTGATCATTAACGATTTTGAGCCGGTTAGCGCCTGGGCCTGCAGACTGCAAAAGGTGCCATCGGTATCGTTAAGTCACCAGTGTTCATTTGTATCGCCCAAAACACCGCGCCCCGCAAAATGGAACTACGCCGAGTGGCTTTTTAAATATTATTCGCCCACCACGTATCATATCGGTTTCCATTTTGAGCAGTACGACGATTTTATACATACCCCGGTTATCCGCAGCGAGATACGCAACCTGCAAACATCAAACCTGGGCCATTACACCGTTTACCTGCCTGCTTATGACGATAAAACGCTGCTTAAACACTTAAGCAAAACCGGGGTAGAATGGCAGATTTTCTCCAAGCGGCAAAAAACACCTTACCGCGAAGGCAATGTGCAGATCTTCCCGGTTAATAACCAGGAGTTTAACAAAAGCCTGGCCAGTTGCGCAGGCCTGCTCACAGGCGGGGGCTTTGAAGGCCCTGCCGAGGCGCTCTTCCTGCAAAAAAAGGTATTAATGATCCCCATGACGGGCCAGTACGAGCAACGCTGCAACGCGCTGGCAGCATCAAGGCTGGGCGTGCCGGTGGTAAATGGCATTGATGAACACTTTACCGCTCACCTTAATAACTGGATAAACGACGACAAGAAGATAGTGGTAAACTTTCCTGATGAAACCGCCAAAATAGTGCATGATATGGTAAACAAGTACGCCAAACAATAATAAGCCGTTCCGCAGGCGCAAAATATGGGTAGTCATTTCATCATAAGCGGTTTTTCTGCTAATATTGTGCCCGCAACAGCATCATGATAGTTAAGGCATTCCGAACATTTAACCCGCTTAACATTATCGGCCTCATAATTATATTATTTGTGCTGCGGGTTGGCTATGCCTGGCATGCCCCGGCCAATATCCAGTTTACTTTTCTGGAAGGCTTTGCGCGGGGATTGATACCTGCATCATATGAGCATTTATTTTCAACATCCGCCAATATATTCCTGGCAAGTGTATTGGTGCTTATACAGGCCATGCTGATCAATTACCTGGTTAACCATTACAATTTATTAGGCAAGCCCACATTTTTGCCCGCGCTAATGTATATCACCATTTCGGGGCTGTTTACGCCGTTTTTGGTGTTGAGCCAGCCTTTGATATGTAATTTCCTGGTGATATGGATGCTGTTTAAGCTGTTTGATCTGTACAAAGGCGATGGCGGCAAATCAACCGCCTATGACCTGGGTATGATCGTCGCTATCGGCTCGCTTATTTATTTCCCGTTTATTTACTTGTTTTTGGTGATATGGATAGCCCTTGTAATTTTCAAACCCTTTAACTGGCGCGAGTGGGTGGCAGGCATTGTTGGTTATGCTACCATATTTTTCTTTTTGGCCGTATTTTATTATTTAAACAATCGTTTAGATCAATTTTACAGCATCTGGCTGCCGTTGGGTACAAAGTTCCCAAACCGTATCCGTATCGATTATTATAACTACCTGTTACTTATACCCGTAATTATTATATTGCTGCTGTGCTTTATAAAGCTGCGCGAAAACTTTTTCAGGAGCTATGTGCAGGTGCGCAAATCATTCCAGCTGTTATTTTTTGTTTTTTTAATAGGCGGCCTGTCGTTTTATGTAAAGGCGGAGTTTAATTTGAGCCACTTTTTATTGTGCGCGGTACCTGCGGCGGTGTTTTTTGCCTACTACTTTTTGTACGCCGCCAATAAATGGATCTACGAAACACTGTATTTCGTATTGCTGGTCAGCATCATCTATTTTCAGTTTAACACTTTTTAACTATTAAATTCGCTCAAATTTCAGCTGTTATATTAGTTTTGTAGCATGAAATTCGGAGTTGTTATATTTCCAGGATCCAATTGCGATGAGGACATCATCTATACATTAGAAAGATTGACCGGCCAGCCGGTTGCAAAACTATGGCATAAAGACCATGATTTGCAGGGTGCCGACTTTATTGTACTGCCCGGTGGTTTCTCCTTTGGCGATTATTTGCGTTCGGGCGCTATTGCCCGTTTTTCGCCAATTATGCAGGAAGTTATAAAATTTGCAGATAACGGCGGCTATGTATTGGGCATTTGCAATGGTTTCCAGGTATTAACCGAAGCCGGGCTGTTGCCGGGCACCTTATTGCACAACCGCACCCGTAAATTTATTTGCCGTAATATTTATTTAAGGGCCGAAACTTCAAACTCGATGCTTACTTCGCAGATCGACCCGCAGCGTGCTTTGAAGATCCCGATAGCGCATGGCGAAGGCAATTATTTTGCCGATGCTGATGTTTTGCAAAATCTTAAGGATAACGACCAGATATTGTTCAGGTATTGCGATGAGGCAGGTATTATCAGCGCCGATGCCAACCCGAACGGGTCATTAGAAAATATAGCAGGGGTATGCAATTTAAACCGCAACGTGTTTGGCTTAATGCCACACCCCGAGCGTGCTGCCGATAGCGTGTTGGCCAATGAAGATGGGCTGGCTATTTTTGAATCGATATTATCACTGGTTAAAGCCTGATGGCCAATTTGGTTATTGATATAGGTAATACATATACAAAAATTGCTGTTTTTGAGCAGGATGAAATGATACGGGCCGAACAGCATCAAAATATAACAATTGAAATACTGAATAATTTTCTGCGTAAGTTTCGCATTAAAAAAACTATCATCAGTACAGTAAAAAAAGATAGTGAACAATGGCAAGCCATACTGAAAGAAAAAACGCCATTAATATATTTTAATGCAGGGATGACAGCGGGAATAAAAAATCATTACACTACACCACAAACCCTCGGACTCGACCGTTTGGCCGCGGTTATAGGCGCTGCACACGTATATCCCGGTAAAAGTAGCTTGGTAATTGATGGTGGCACCTGCATAAAATATGATTATGTTGATGCCGGGGCTAATTATTTTGGCGGCAGTATATCGCCGGGATTAAATATGCGTTATAAAGCATTAAATAATTACACTGCAGCCTTGCCATTAATTAACGAAGACATAACTTTTAACAAAACCTATGGAAATGATACCCAAAGCGCCCTGGTTTCGGGTGTACAAAATGGGATAAAATACGAGCTTACAGGCTTTATTGAAGGCTACCGTAAGCATGAACCCGCACTAAATATTATACTTAGCGGGGGCGACAGTATTTTTTTTGATACGCTATTAAAAAATAGCATCTTTGCCCCCTATATAAAAAACGAGCCTTACCTGGTTCTAAAAGGATTAAACGCAGCTATACAGACGCATAATGATTAAATTTACCAAACTTTTTATAACATTCTTACTCGCAATTATTGTTTTCCAGGTTAGGGCGCAATCAACTGCCACTACAAGTTCACCTTATTCAAGATTCGGGTTGGGCGATATTACCCCGCAGGTATTACCTCAAAATATAGGCATGGGCGATATTTCGGTAGCCACAAACAGCTTTGCTGGCTATTACAATATCAACCCGCTCAATCCTGCGTCATATGCGTCAATAGGCTTAACAACTATTGATGTGGGTATATACGGCAATACGCTTACCCTTAATCAAACCGGGCAAAACAGCCAAACCAATGCTAACTTTAGTTTAAGCCACGTAGCTTTTGCATTCCCGGTTACCAGGCACTCGGCATTAAGCTTTGGTTTGCTGCCTTACAGCCAGTTAGGGTATAACTATAAAACCACACAGAAAAACTTTGGTACAAACTCACCTGTCGATACCAACGCCATTAATTATATTTACAGCGGCCAGGGCGGATTATCAAAAGCATATATTGGTTATGGGTTTTCTATAGGGCATTTACAGCTTGGCGCTAACGTATCCTACATATTTGGTAACCTGCAACAGTTCAGCTCAACAGAAATACCTACACTTGCAGGTACATTGAATTCAAGCGTGGAGAACAGCTATTCAATTGGCGGTATTAATTACGACTACGGTGCCCAGTACACTATCGACCTGAGTAATACAAAACATGTTATATTAGGCTACTCCGGATCGGCAAATACCAGTATCAATAGCCAGTACAGCAATGTGGTCAGCCAATATACTTATGATGCTAGCGGTAACCAAAATGTACCTCTTGATACACTTCAGAGTACAAAAGGACAAAAAACCAAGATACAGCTTCCGCAGCTCAACCACTTTGGGCTAACATATGTAAGCGATGGTAAATATATGGTTGGCGGCGAGTACAGCACAGGGAATTGGTCGCAGCTTACCATAGGCGGCGTAAACCAAAATCTGCAGAATAGCAAAACATATAATTTAGGCGGCCAGTTTACACCTAACATCAACGCGCTGTCAAACTACTGGGCAACTATTAATTACAGATTAGGTTTTATATATGACCAAACCTATATCGATGTAAATAACCCTGTAAATAACACATCTACCAATATTACAAGCTACGCAGTTACCTTTGGTTTAGGCATGCCATTACGCCCTAATGAAAGCAGGACAGCCTTTTATGAGGTAAATTTCTCGGCCGAAGTAGGCAAACGCGGAACCCTTGAAAATTACCTGGTTAAAGAAAACTATGTGAATTTGCACCTGTCGTTCACGCTTAACGACAAATGGTTTACAAAATACAGGATCACCGATAACTAATATATGCATAGTTGGCCAAAACATTTACCAAAAATATGCTGGCCGGCAATCCTCTTAACAGGTATGCTGCTGATAAGCGCTTGCGAAAATGATATAAAGAAAATAAGGGAAATATCGGCAAACCAGATCAATATGGATATTGACACCGTACATGGTGTTGATATGATCTATAGCGACTCGGCAAAGGTTAAATTTCGCATACTTGCCCCTTTATTATTACAGCACACCGGAAAAAATCCGTATAACATCATGACCAAAGGCGTTAATATTCTTATTTATGACAAGGATCTTACACAGATGGGTACTTTAACTGCCGATACGGGGATCCAAAATGATGTTACCAAGAAAGTAGAGTTTCACAAAAATGTGGTGGCTAAAAATGCCAAAGGCGAAACATTTAAATCAGATGAGCTGATCTGGGATCAAACCACCAAGCTCATGCACTCAGATAAAGCCGTACAAATTACCATGGCCAATGGCGATGTGATGAATGGTATAGGTTTTCAGAGCGATCAAAGCCTCGGTCATTGGACAATTACAAAGTCTACCGGCATCTTCAATGTAACCGATGCGCCAAGTACCAATCCAACACAATAATTAACAACATTTTGAGTATTTTTTTTTGTGGTAAAAAATTTTGCTAAAAGTTGTATCTTGCGCCTCTTTTTTGAGTAACATTAATAATATTATATAAAAGTTTTTATGGGAGTAATGGGTTTTTTGCGTAACCGGATGGGGCTGATATTAGTCATCGTTATTGGTTTTGCACTTTTTGCGTTTATAGCAGGCGAAGTAATACACTACGGCAGTTCATTTTTTCACGGCGATGCCACCACAATAGGTGAGGTTAGCGGCGAAAAGATAGCTTATGATGATTTCAGTAAAAAAGTTGATGAGAATTCAAACAACTTTAAACAGCAATCACACCAAAACGATCTGTCGCCGCAGATAGTAAGTTATATACAGGAAACTACCTGGAACCAGGAAGTAAGCGAGCTAATTCTTAACAAAGAATTGGAGAGACTTGGATTGACCGTTGGCGATGATGAAATTAAATCATTGATACAAGGCGATAACCCAAGCCAGCAAATTGTGCAGGCTTTTGCCGATCCGACAGGGCAGTTAGACAGGACTAAGCTGAACAACTTTTTAACCAATCTTTCATCGGCCAAGGCTGATGACCCGATCAGGCCGCGTTGGGCAGCTTTTGTACAGCAGATAATTGATAACAAGCGCAACGAGAAATATCTTAGCCTGGTAACCAATGGCCTGTATGTTAACTCGCTTGAGGCAAAAGATGATTACGAGGCTAAAAACAAGCTGGTTAATTTTAAATATGTTAAGCTTGATTACGCTTCGATACCCGATAGTAAGGTTACTTTAACTGATGATGATTATGAAAGCTATTATAGCGATCATAAGCAGGAGTTTAAAAACCCCGAAGAATCAAGAAGCCTTGAGTATGTTGTTTTTAATGCCTCGCCTACAAAAGACGACTCGGCAGCCATAAAAGCACAAATGGATAAAATGGTGCCCGATTTTAAGGCAAGCAAAGATGACTCCACTTTTGTTGAAATAAATTCTGAAACAAAAACCCCATTGGTTTGGCAGCATAAAGGCCAGTTGGATCCAAAGATCGATTCGATAATGCTTAATGCTTCACCAGGCTTTATTTACGGCCCTTATGTTTCAAACGGCAGCTATAAAATTGCTAAACTGGTTGCATCTGAAACCGGCCCCGACTCGGTAACGGCAAGGCATATATTATTGCCTATAAATGCAGGTGTTGACCAGGCGTTGAAAACTGCCGACTCACTTAAAAAATTAATACAGGGCGGAAAATCATTTGCCGACCTGGCTAAAATATATTCGGTTGATAAAGGTTCAGCTGAAAAAGGTGGCGATTTAGGCACATTTGGCCGTGGCTCAATGGTACCGGTATTTGAAGATGCTGTGTTTAACGGCAAAAAAGGCGACCTGAAAATAGTTACCTCGCAATTTGGTGTACACCTTATTGAAATAGAAGATCAAAAAGGATCGCAAAAAGTAGTTAAGGTAGCTATTGTTGATAAACCTTTAACAGCAAGTTCGGCTACACAATCTGCAGCATATAGCAAAGCACAGGCGTTTTTAGGCTCCATAAACAATGGTAATTTTACTGCCGAGGCTGGTAAAGAAGGCTTAAAAGTATTGCCTGCAGCTGATCTTATTGGAACAGCAACTGCCTTTGGTACGGTTACCAATGGCCGCGAAGTAGTAAAATGGGCATATAAAGCAAGTTCGGGCGATGTATCTGACCAGGTATATACCGTTGGCGACCAATATATTGTTGCACATTTAACTACCATTAAGCCAAAAGGCATACTGCCGTTAGACTTGATAAAAGATCAGATAAAACCACAGGTATTGGTAGCGGCTAAAGCCAAAATACTTACCGATAAATTGCAGACCGCCGAGAATGGCGCTACCAGCATAAGCCAGGTAGCTCAAAAGGCAGGTAGTGCTGTTATCCTTTTGCAAAATATTGTGTTTGCAAATCCGGTTATCCCGGGCTCGGTAGCTGAGTATAAGGTTATAGGTGCTATTTTTGGTTCACAACCGGGCAAACTTTCAAAACCGGTTGAAGGGCAAACTGGTGTTTTTGTATTTGCTGTTGATAATTTTGTAAAACCAGCACCACTTACAAATGATGTAAGGGAAAAACAACAACTGGGCCAGCAACTGTTGCAGCGCTCGGAACAACAGATACTTGATGCCCTGAAAGATAAGGCGAATGTAAAAGATTACAGGGTTAAGTTCTTATAACATAAATTAAAGTAATTTTGTATCCGGAAATGGCGTTATAGCCGTTTCCGGATTTTTTTATTTTACAGGCAATGGATATACAGGAAAATATAGTTAACAAAGTAGCGCAAAGTGGTTTAACCACTTTAGACCCTGCCGCGTTTTATCCGCAGGGCGAACGTGTGGTTTATGACATAAAGGATAACCTGTACATGGAACTTATTTTGCGCGAGAAGGATTTTCGTGAATTTGTAAAAACGCACGATTGGGCGCAATACACCGGTAAAAACGTAGCCATTACCTGCACAGCCGACGCCATTGTGCCTGCATGGGCCTATATGCTTATAGCAAACAGGATGGCCCCCTATGCCGCCGAACTTGTTTTTGGTGATGCCGGGGTTTTGGAAACCGTATTATTTTTAAAAGGGATACAAAGCATCGACCTGGAACAATACCGCGACCAGCGCATCGTAATAAAAGGCTGCGGCGATATAGATGTGCCCGTATCGGCCTATGTTGAACTGACGAAAAAACTTACCCCCATAGCCAAAAGCCTTATGTTTGGCGAACCATGCTCCACTGTGCCTATTTATAAGCGCAAGGATTAAGTTAGTCGTGAGTCTTAAGTCGTTAGTCCGGAGTCAGATTGTTGTATAATTAAATTATTTTTTTGACTCAAGGCTTAAGACTAAATAGATGGTTTTATAATAATATCTTTACTCAGGAGTTACATAATCGTATAAACCAAAACTCCCGTTAACAGTCCTATCATCAACAAAAATAAAATCTTTTGACTCACGACTAAGGGCTCACGACTTCCTACTAAAATGAAAAAACTCCTTCTATCCATTTTATTTTTAACCGGTATTTTAAATGTCGCATCGGCCCAGGAGCTTGCCAAAGTTGGCGATCCGGTGTTTAGGCCAGGCGAAACTTTAAGCTATAAATTAAAGTATGGCTTTTTTACTGCCGCCGAAGCTAACCTGCAGGTAGAAAATACCGATATAAAGTTTGATGGCCAGCCAGCCTACCATATCATCGCCGAAGGCCAGACCGCCGGAAGCTTTGATGTTTTTTACAAAGTGCGCAACCGTTATGAAACTTATATCGATCAAAAAACCTTACTGCCTTATTTTTATGCCGAAAACAGGCACGAGGGCAATTGGAAGCACAGCGATAAAGTAACCTTTAACCACGAAACCGATAAAATTACCGCTAACAAGGGTGTATATCCTTTTAAGGGTAAGGTTTTTGATTTTGTTTCGGCTTATTATTTTGCCCGTAATATTGATGTATCAAAAATGAAGGTGGGCGAAAAATTCGAGATGCGGTACTTTTTGGATGATACCATAAGCTCGCTTGGTATAACCTATGTTGGAAAAGAAAAGGTAACATGCTCGTTAGGAACGTTTAATTGTCTTAAATTTAACCCCACAATTATGCCGGGCCGTATATTCAGAAAGAATAGTAAGCTATATTTGTGGATAACGGATGATGCCAACCGTATACCCGTAAAAGCACAGGTGGAGGTAGTTGTAGGTAGTGTAACAATGGATCTGTCGGGTGCTAAGGGACTTAAATATCCTTTAAACCCTATTAAGGAATAGTAAAATGATTGAAGTTGGGAATACATTAGTGCATGAGGATGTTGTAAAAAACAACTTTGTATGCAATTTAAACAAGTGCAAAGGCGCCTGCTGTTTAGAAGGCGACTCGGGTGCGCCACTTGATGCCGACGAACTGGATATCCTGAATGAGATATACCCCAAGGTAAGGCCTTATATGACCACTAAAGGCATTAAAACCGTTGAAGAGAACGGTACCTATGTAACCGATTTTGAAGGCGATTATACCACCCCCTGCGTTGATGTAAACAAAGAATGCGCTTATGTGATATTTGAGGGTGGCATTACCAAGTGCGCCATTGAAAAAGCTTACGAAAACGGCGATATTAGCTGGAAGAAACCTATCTCGTGCCACCTGTACCCCATACGCATTACCAAATACCCTGAGTTTGATGTTTTAAATTACGACCGCTGGAGCATTTGCAGCCCCGCCTGCACATTTGGCAACGAGTTGCAGGTACGCGTTCACGAATTTTTAAAAGGCCCGCTCATCCGCAAATACGGTGCCGACTGGTACCAGGAACTGGAAGACAGGGTGGCAGGGATATAATTTTATTCCGGATTTTCGATTATATTTAACGCAATCACTCGCCTCCAGGCGAGTGATGAATATTAGCAGGCCTCCGGCCTACGCCGGCAAGATGCCGCCAAATATTGCTCGCTGCTTGAGCCGAGGAGATTTTGATTGATTTAACGCCTTTGTTGGTGTTGTCACCAACAAACCGTAAAGCCGCCTGCCATTTTTGAAGCAAGGAGCTTTGCTTTTCATGGTTAGATTTAAGGGCGCTACGCTAACTATTAAACCATGGCAGTATTCGATATTAAACCAAACCACTCCGCTGCATCTACAAATCTTTTCCCTTAATACCGCCTTTTGCAATTAATTTGATAATATTTGTAATATTATATTTATTGCTACTTATAATAATGAAAACAGCTTTAATAACGGGTATTACCGGGCAGGATGGTGCTTATTTAGCCGAATTTTTATTAAAAAAAGGTTACGAAGTGCATGGGGTAAAGCGCAGGGCTTCATCATTTAATACTGATCGTATCGATCACTTATACCACGATCCGCATGAGCCAAACGTAAAGTTTACCCTGCATTACGGCGACCTGACGGACTCCACCAACCTGATAAGGCTTGTTCAGGAAATTCAACCCGATGAAATATATAACCTGGCCGCGCAAAGCCATGTTAAGGTAAGTTTTGATACCCCCGAATACACCGCTAATGCTGATGGCGTAGGCGTATTGCGCATACTTGAAGCAGTAAGGCTGTTGGGCTTAACTAAAAAAACCCGTGTTTACCAGGCATCCACTTCCGAACTTTATGGCTTGGTGCAGGCCGTGCCGCAAAGCGAAAGCACGCCATTCTATCCGCGCTCGCCATACGCGGTTGCTAAATTATATGGCTACTGGATAATTGTTAACTATCGCGAAGCCTATGGCATGTATGCCTGCAATGGTATATTGTTTAACCATGAGAGCCCTGTACGCGGCGAAACTTTTGTTACCCGTAAAATTACACGTGCCGCTTCGAAAATAGCCTTGGGGCTGCAAAATTGCCTGTACGTGGGTAATCTGTCGGCTCAGCGCGATTGGGGCCATGCTAAGGATTATATCGAGGCCATGTGGCTTATGCTGCAGCAGGATGTTGCCGAAGATTATGTGATAGCCACAGGCGTAACAACCACCGTAAGGGAGTTTATAAAAATGGCCTTTGGCGAGTTGGGCATCGAAGTTGAATTTAGTGGCAAGGATGAAAACGAACGTGGCGTAATTATTGATATTGATGAGCAGAAGGCCGATGAACTGGGATTGAATACAGAAGCACTCAAATTCGGGCAAACCGTTGTAAAGGTTGACCCCAAATACTTCAGGCCTACAGAAGTTGACCTGCTGATTGGTGATGCCTCAAAAGCAAAGGAAAAGTTAGGATGGCAGCCAAAATATGATCTGCAAAGCCTGGTTAGCGATATGATACAATCAGACCTGCACCTGGTTAAAAAAGACGATTATTTAAAAAAAGGCGGTTTTCAAACGCTTAATTATTTTGAATAGTGTACATAATAATAGTTTAATACCATACTTATGAAAAGAATTTTAGGTGCCATTATATTATTATTTGCTATGGCTACTGCGGCCCGTTCGCAGGCTGTGTACCAGCCATATTCTTATGACTTTTATCAAAAGCTCGATGCTGATGCCTATTCAACATCCACCAACATGCACACCTCGCTAAAGCCGTATATTGTAGATGACTCTACACTGAAGGTTCATTATGATTCATTAATGAATTATAACAAGGATGGTAAACAACACGGCTGGGGATATAATAAACTATTTAATGAGCATTTGATCGATATAAAATCAGCCAACAGTACCTTCTACGCCGATATCTTACCTGATTTTACCATGGGTAAAAACTTTGCAGGCGGCGAGGAAGACGTCTCGCTGGTTTCCTATGGTTTTCAGTTTGGCGGTACCATAGGCAATAAGCTATCTTATAATTTTATGGGTTTCGAAAACCAGGGAACCTTTCCTGAATATATTTCAACCTATATCAACCAAACAGGCATGATACCCGGCCAGGCGCGTGCCCAGGTTTCGGGGCTCGATTATTATTACTGGACTTATTACACCGCCAATATTTCATTCACCCCGGTAAAATATTTGAATATTACCCTGGGGCACGATAAAACCTTTATAGGCGATGGCTATCGTTCAGTGTTATTATCTGATTATGCCTCGCCTTACCCGTTTTTAAAACTTACCGGAACCCTGGGTAATGTAAAATACATGGTAATGTGGGCCTATTTTAACGATCCGCTTGATCTGGATGCTAATGGCGACCAAAGAACCAAGTGGGGAGTTTTTCATTATTTAGACTGGAATGTTAGCAAGCGCCTTTCATTTGGGTTCTTCGATTCTGTTATATGGTATAATAGGGATAATGATGGTAATTACCGGGGCTTTGATGTAACTTACTTAAACCCTGTACCTTTCCTGAGGCCACTGGAAGCATCAAACGGATCGCCGGACAATGCTTTGATAGGTGTTACCGGCAAGTATAAGATAACGGATGGGATAACCGCATACGGCCAATTCGCGCTGGATGAATTTCAGGCAAAACAATTCTTCACTGATAACGGGAGTTCCCGCAACAAATATGCTTACCAGTTTGGTTTCCGTGGTGCAAACATGTTTGGTGTAAAGGGTTTAAATTACCTGCTGGAAACCAATAATGCTAAACCTTATACCTATTCTGAACGTGGCCCTATCATCAATTACGCTGCAAATGGCGAGCCTTTGGCACAGCCCTGGGGCGCTAACTACCGCGAGCTTGTGGGTTTATTAAATTACTCTTACAAAAGGTTTGATTTTTCCGGCGAAGGAGATTATGGTCACTACGGGCTTGATCTTAATGGGCTGGATTATGGAAAAGACCCTTTTCAGGATTACACCAACCCTGCGAAACTGGAGGGTAACTATATAGGCCAGGGCTTAACCACAAATATGTATTACATGGAGGGTAAAGTAGCCTATGTGCTTAACCCTAAATATAACCTGAGGATAGAGCTTGGCGGATTATACCGCGATGAAAAGAACGTGCAGTTTGATGATAAAACGGCTATGCTAACCTTCGGCATCCGCAGCTCATTCCGCGCAGTTTATAATGATCTGGCGAGTTTCCAAACGCATTAATTCAGTCCTTAGTTCAAAGTCATAAGTCATCTGACTTAGGACTTACAACTATAGACTCAAGACTAAATCAAGAAGCAATAATATGATTACGTTTGGTGGCTAAGCGTTTAACCTGAGCAACAATAGCTTTGTCGTCATAGCCGCATTCGGCCCATAGTTCGGGTTGCTCGCCATGTTCAATAAAAGCATCGGGAATGCCTAAACGGGTAACGTTGGCATGGTAATTATTATCGGCCATAAACTCAATTACCGCGCTGCCCATGCCGCCTTCGAGGCAACCATCTTCAACGGTAATTATCTTGCTGAATTTCTTGAATACATCATGTAGTAAAGCTTCGTCCAAAGGTTTTACAAAGCGCAGGTCGTAATGAGCGGGGCTGTAGCCCTCAGCATTAAGTTCAGCGGTAGCTTTTACCACCTCGTTGCCGATGGTGCCTATAGAAAGTATGGCTACTTCTTCACCGTCACATATCTTACGGCCTTTGCCAACAGGTATGGCTTTTATAGGGCGTTGCCAGTCGACCATAACGCCGTTACCACGCGGGTAGCGTATCACAAACGGGCCCATGTCATCCTGCTGGGCGGTAAACATCAGGTTACGCAGTTCTTCCTCGTTCATAGGTGCCGATACCGTCATGTTCGGTATGCAGCGCATATAAGCCAGGTCATAAGCGCCGTGATGTGTTGGCCCGTCGGCCCCGGCTAAGCCGGCACGGTCGAGGCAGAATACTACATTAAGTTTTTGTATCGCCACATCATGTATCACCTGGTCATACGCCCTTTGCATAAAGCTGCTGTATATATTACAAAAGGGGATTAAACCTTGTGTAGCCAGCCCGGCGCTGAAAGTTACCGCGTGCTGCTCGGCAATGCCCACATCAAAGGCACGCTTAGGCATGGCCTTCATCATCAGGTTTAATGAGCATCCCGAAGGCATGGCCGGGGTAATACCCATAATTTTAGGGTTTTGCTCAGCAAGCTCAATAATGGTATGGCCAAATACATCCTGGTATTTTGGCGGCTGTGGTTTTTCGTGCTTGGTTTTTTTGATCTCGCCGGTTATCTTATCAAACAGGCCTGGCGCATGCCATTTGGTTTGGTCTTTTTCGGCTAAGGCGTAACCTTTGCCCTTGGTAGTAACGCAATGCAATAGCTTTGGCCCCGGTATATCGCGCAGATCCTTTAATACCTTTACCAAATGTTCTACATCATGCCCATCGATCGGCCCGAAATAACGGAATTGCAGGGCTTCGAAAAAGTTGCTGCGTTTAAGCAGGGTGCCTTTAATGCTTTTCTCTATCTTCTTGGCTATTTTAAAGGCGTCAGGGCCCATTGCTGATATTTTGGTAAGCACATTAGCAATATCATCCCTAAAGCGGTTATAGGGCTTTGAAGTGGTTATATCCGTCAGGTAATTTTTTAAGGCGCCCACATTAGGGTCGATAGACATGTTATTGTCGTTCAGTATCACCAGCAGGTTCGAGTTCTCGATGCCTGCATGGTTCAGTGCCTCAAAAGCTATACCGGCGGTCATGGCGCCATCGCCAATCACGGCAACATGCTGCCTGTCGGTTTCGCCTTTATATTGCGATGCAACGGCCATACCCAGCGCCACCGAAATAGAGGTAGAAGAGTGCCCAACGCCAAAAGTATCATAAATGCTTTCAGAGCGTTTTGGGAACCCACTGATGCCACCGTAAATGCGGTTGGTATGAAACTGATCGCGGCGGCCTGTTAATATTTTATGGCCGTAGGCCTGGTGCCCAACATCCCAAACCAATTGATCGTAGGGCGTGTTCAAAACATATTGCAGGGCTACGGTTAATTCAACAACACCTAAACTCGCGGCAAAATGGCCGCCGTTTACCGATACCACATCAATAATATACTGGCGCAATTCCTGGCAAACCTGCTCAAGTTGATTCTCGCTAAGTTGCTTTAAATCAGATGGATAGTTTATGTGTTGTAGTAAATTACCGGCTGGTACCTGTATCGCCATCAGAAACAATATTTTAACCTACAAAGTAAGCTATTTTAATTGTTAAAATTAATATAAATCTATCCCTAATTATTTAGCTTGCTTTGAATTTATTTTTGGCGACAATTACCTTATTTTTGAAACTATGCTAACAGAAGAAAGCTTCGAGATCCACCTGCCCCAGTTTGAAGGGCCGTTTGATCTGCTGCTTTTTTTTATTGAGCGCGATGAACTGGATATTCACGATATCCCCATCGCTAAAATTACCAACGATTTCCTGAATTACATTCACCAGATGGTGAGCCTGGATATGGATATTGCCAGCGAATTTATTTTTGTGGCGGCTACCCTCATGCGTATCAAAGCCAAAATGTTGCTGCCACGGTACGAGGTTGACGAAGCAGGTAACGAAATTGACCATAAAGAGGAACTGATACGCAAGCTGATAGAATACAAAAGGATAAAAGATGTATGCGAAGAACTGCGCCCCTATGAAGATGAACGCTTTAAGCAGGAAAAACGCGGCAACGTTACTGCCGATCTGGAGCAGATTGAAAAAGTTACCCTCCCCGGCGAGGAACTACAGGACATCAGCCTGTATAAACTGATGATGGTTTATGAGCGCCTGGTAAAAAACTACGAGTCGCGCGCGCGGCAGGTTACCCACACTATCGAGCAATACCCCTACACCATCGAAAAGCAAAAAGCAGCCATCAGCCAATTGCTGAAGATCAATAAGATGCTCGATTTTAAAGCCATCGCCACAAACTCCGAAAACAAAGTGCATTTTGTATATAATTTCCTGGCCGTGCTCGAAATGCTGCAGCAGGAGTTGGTAGATATACAGGTGGGACTGGGCTATAATAATTTTTGGATCTCAGCGAGGTAAGTCAATTAAACTATTATGATAAGATTACTGAGTTTAATATTTATTGTTTTTGTATTTAATACATTTGAGATAAAGGCCCATTGCTTAGTTGCCGGCTATGCGCAGCCCTTAGATAGTATTACTTTGCAAGCAAAAGCAAAAAAGTTAAAGCAGTTATATTTATTATCAACATCATCATCTAAGGAGGCAAGTATTGTATATAAAGAACAATTTTTCATAGAGTTCCCTCAAACCTTTAATCAATTACTGGAACTTTATGGTTATAATGATAATAAACCTGCTGTTTTATATTTTGAAGGTGAGAATCATATACTTAAGCTATTTAACAATCTTGATAATATCAATGATACCCTATATTATAAAAAGATTATATCCATAGCGATTGGGGGACATTGGGATGCTGATGCAGTTAATTATTTTCAATATGGATTGAGAAAGAGAGTATTGAACGATCCCGAACTTACTGTGTACATTCTCAAAGACAAATCTGAAAAGGACATAAAAAGTTTTTGGTTTTTTTATTTTGATGGGGCACATCCCCAAAAACAAATTGTTGAACAGCTACTGAAAATAAGATATATCAATAGTAATATATATGATTTAATGATCGAAGCCCATAACGATGTATTAAAACAATCCCATTAGTAACTGTTTGACTTTCTCGTAAGTAAGTCCACTTAGGTCAGTTTCAGACGTTGTCATGCTGAGCGCAGCGAAGGATTTGCCCGTATGATGCACCAAGCGCTTGGTTACCGGTCAATTCGCTACCGTCCGCTCTTATAATAGATCCTTCGCTGCGCTCAGGATGACAAAAAGACTAAAAATGTTTCCCTCATCCGCACAAATAACAACATTTAACATTTTCACCTTTTAAATACTGCTGCTGCTTTCGCATATTTACACTAAACAAACCACCGCGGCACTATGCTTAAAAGTTACTTTAAAATCGCCTGGCGAAACCTTTGGAAAAACAAGGTTTTTTCGCTCATCAATATCTTTGGCCTTTCGGTGGGTATTGCTTTTACACTGCTTATCGGCGCTTATGTGTGGGGCGAATTACAGGTGAACCACCAGCTAAAGGATGCAGATAACCAATACATTATCATCAGCAAATGGAAAGACCCAAATATGGGTAACGAAATTGGCTGTATTGCACAACTTCCGTCGGCATTGCAGGCTAATTACCCCCATCTGATAGCTAACTATTATCATTTTGACGGCATTACCAGTAATGTATCAAAGGGCGATATGCACTTTCGCGAAAACATGCAGTTAGGCGATAGTACGCTGCTTACCATGTACGGGTTTAAATTGCTGCATGGTGATGCAAAGACCGCGCTGCGCGATCCGTTTTCGGTAGTGATGACCAGCAGCATCGCTATAAAATATTTTGGCAAAACGGATGTAATAGGTAAAACGCTGAATTTTGAAAACTTCACGGGTGGTAAACATGATTTTGTTATTACCGGGGTACTGGATGAAACGCCCAGGAACTCGGTTATAAATTTAATTGAAAGCAGCAATTCTGATTTTTTCTTTACAGCAAGTTCCGCCAAATTTTTCGGGCCGATGCTTAGCGGATGGAATAACCCCGGTATGGTGAACTATGTTGAGTTGCAAAAAGGGGCCGACCCCAGGGCGGTTAACAAAGCTATGCTTGACCTGCTGCATAAAAATGCCCCTGCCGAAATAGCTAAAAATCTGACCCCCTACCTGGTAGCGTTAAAAGATTATAACCTGGTGGCCCAGGGTGGTGTGGTTAAAAAAATGACCTACACGCTCTCCTGCATCGCCCTGTTTATTTTGCTCATGGCTATCATCAATTTTGTGAATATATGTATAGGCCATTCTGCAGGAAGGATGAAGGAAATGGGTGTGCGCAAGGTACTCGGCAGTTTGCGGAGGCAATTGGTATGGCAGTTTTTAACCGAATCGGTTTTAATGGTAATGCTGGCTACTTTGCTGGCAATTATTATATACCTGCTTGCAAGGCCTTATTTCAGCAGTGTTTTGGGTAAAGAAATTACGCACCTTTTTTCGTTCCCGGCATATTTTATCCTTATCCCTTTTTTATTCGCGCTGGTAATAGGTGTAGTAGCAGGCATATACCCGGCGCTGGTGCTATCAGCACTAAAATCAGTAGATTCATTAAAGGGAAAGCTGGCATCTGTTAAGGAAGGCGTGTTTCTTCGTAAAATGCTCATCGCCGTTCAGTTTGCCACGGCTGCAATAGTTTTTATAGGCGCGGTTATCATTTCACAGCAAATTAACCTCTTTTTCAGCAATAACCTGGGGTATAATAAGGATTATGTAGTGTACGCCCAGTTACCGAGAGATTGGTCGCCCGCAGGCGTACAAAAAATGGAAGCCATACGTTACCAGCTGGCGCAAATGCCACAGGTTAGCAGTATATCATTGTCGTATGAAATTCCGGATGGGATGAATGGGGTTAATATGCCGGTTTACAGGCAGGGTGGCAATCCATCGCGCACCATAACATCGCAAGTGCTTAATACCGATAACCAATATGCTGCCACTTATAGTATCCCATTGCAGGCGGGCACATTTTTTAAACCGGTTTACATTCCTGCCGATTTTAACCAGGTGGTAATTAATCAAACGCAGGCAAAGGCTTTGGGATGGAGCAATCCTAACGATGCCATTGGGCAGCAAATAGTGTTGCCACAGATAAGCACTACAGCGCCTTTTATTATTTGTGGTGTTACTGCCGATTTTCATTTTGGATCGATGCAAGGCCGAATAGCGCCGTTAACGTTCACCAATATCAATTATTTGGCCTATTACCGCTATTTTTCCATCAAGTTAAGGCCAGGCGACATGCAGAAGAGCCTGACGTTACTGCAAAAAAAGTGGGCCCGGCTAATGCCCGGCGCACCATTTGAATATAATTTTATGGACGATGCCCTTAAAAAACTATACGCCACCGAACTGCAATTAAAAAAGGCAGCCTATATAGCTACCTTTCTGGCAGTGATCATCGTATTGCTCGGTGTGTTAGGGCTCATATCATTAAGCATCCAAAAACGCACAAAGGAAATAGGTATACGAAAAGTATTAGGATCGTCAGTAACGGGTATAACCAATTTGTTTTTAAAGGATTTTTTGGGTGTGGTTATCATTGCAGGTGTTGTAGCCTGCCCGCTGGCCTATTTAATTATGCAGAAATGGCTGAGTGATTACGCCTATAAGATCAATATTTCCTTCGTGCCGTTTATCGCGTCTATAGCCTTACTCACAATCATAACCGGTTTTCTTATTGTTTTACAAACCATAAAGGCGGCCTTTGCCAGCCCGGTAAAAAGTTTAAGGAGTGAGTGAGTCTGATTTCACCCTCTTTCCCGCTTGCGGAAGAGAGGGTCGGCGAGCGAAGCGTAGCCGGGTTGAGTCAACGGAGCGCGCAAAAGGTAATACCGTAACCCTCAACACCCAAAATTCACACAAATAACAACATTTAACATTTCCACCTGTTAAATACTGCTGCTGCTTTCGCATATTTACACTAAACAACTCACCACTACCCTATGCTCAAAAGTTACTTTAAAATCGCCTGGCGAAACCTTTGGAAAAACAAGGTTTTTTCGCTCATCAATATTTTTGGCCTTTCGGTAGGTATTGCCTTTACGCTGCTCATCGGCGCTTATGTTTGGGGGGAATTACAGGTGAACCACCAGCTAAAGGATGCGGATAACCAATACATCATACTAAGCAAATGGAAAGACCCAAATATGGGTAATGAAATTACCGGCATTGCCGAGCTGCCCAGAGCATTGGCAGATAATTACCCCGGCCTGGTAAGCAACCATTACCGTTCAGACCTGGCAACCACCAATGTATCTAAAGATGATAAGCACTACCGCGAGAGCATACAAGTAGGCGATAGTACTTTGCTGAAAATGTATGGCTTGGGGCTTTTGTATGGCGATGCCAAAACGGCGCTGAATGAGCCGTTTTCGGTTGTGATAACACAAAAAATGGCGCTTAAGTATTTCGGCAAACCCGATGTTTTGGGGCAAACCCTCAGTTTTGAAAGCATGCACGGCGATAAGCACGACTTTAAAATAACCGGCGTTTTATCAAAAACACTAAAAAACTCCGTCACCAATTTAAATGCAAATAATAACTCCGATTTCTTTTTTAACGCTGCGGCATCAAAATATTTTAAGCGCAATATAGATGGCTGGGATAATACGGGTACAGTTGATTATGTGGAGCTGCAAAAAGGTGCCGACCCGAAAGTGGTTGATAAGGCCATGCTCGCGCTGATAAAGAAATTTGAGATAGATGATGTGATCCGTACAGGCCTTACACCTTATTTGGTAAGCTTGAAAGATTATAATCTTGTTGCCGAAGGTGGCCTGGTAAAAAAAATGACCTGGACGCTATCATGCATTGCCCTGTTCATTTTGCTCATGGCTATTATCAATTTTGTAAATATGTGTATTGGCCGTTCATCCGGCCGGATGAGGGAGATGGGCATACGCAAGGTGCTGGGCGGCCTGCGCAAGCAACTCGTATGGCAGTTTTTAACCGAATCTATATTAACGGTGATGCTGGCAACGGTGTTTGCGCTTATCATCTATTTAATAGCAAGGCCGTATTTTAGTGGTGTTTTGGGCAGGGATATTATTGGCCTTTTTTCGTTCCCTGTATATTTTATTCCCATCCCGTTTTTGTTCGCGCTTTTGGTGGGGGTAATAGCGGGTATTTACCCGGCGCTCGTACTATCAGCACTAAAATCAATCGAATCATTAAAAGGCAAATTAGCTTCGGTAAAAGAGAATGTGCTGTTCCGCAAAACGCTGGTAGCATTTCAGTTTGCAACGGCGGCCATTGTAATTATTGGTGCGGTTATAATTTCGCAGCAAATAAGCCTTTTTTTTAATGGCGATCTGGGCTATAAAAAAGATTATGTAGTATATGCCCAATTGCCGCGCGACTGGTCGCCGCAAGGGGTGCAAAAAATGGAATCGATACGTTACCAGCTATCGCAAATGCCACAGGTGAGCAGCATTGCCCTTTCATTTGAAATTCCCGATGGTCATAACGGTGGCAACTACATTCTTTACAAATTAGGTTCAAATCCATCGCAGGTTATTTCTACAACAGGTTTAGTTGCCGATAATCAATACGCGGCCACTTATAATATACCATTAAAGGCCGGTACATTTTTTAAACCGGTATATAATGCTGCCGATAGCACCCAGTTAGTAATTAACGAAACACAGGCCAAAGCTTTGGGATGGAAAGATGCAGCTGATGCCATAGGCCAAAAAATAATAATTCCGGCATATAGCATGACAGTACCTTACACCATTTGTGGCGTTACCGCCGATTTTAATTTTGGATCGTTGCATGATAAAATAGGGCCGATAACATTTATGAATGTGAATTATACGTATGCTTATCGGTTTTTTTCAATAAAACTAAAACCCGGCAATATGCAAAGCAGCATAAACGCCCTGCAAGCAAAATGGGCCCAGCTGATGCCCGGCGCACCATTTGAGTATAAATTTATGGATGATGCCCTTAGCAAAGTATACGCTACCGAATTGCAGCTAAAAAAGGCGGCTTATATAGCTACGGTTTTAGCCATCATCATCGTATTGCTTGGCGTGTTGGGCCTCATATCATTAAGCATTCAAAAACGTACAAAGGAAATAGGCATCCGCAAAGTACTGGGCTCGTCGGTAGCGGGTATAACGGTGCTTTTTTTAAAGGATTTTTTAGGCGTAGTTATCATTGCAGGTATTGTAGCCTGCCCGGTGGCCTATTTAATTATGCAAAAATGGCTGAGTGATTATGCCTACAAGATAAATATCAGCTTATCGCCATTTATTTTTTCTATCGTGCTGCTAACATTAATAACGGCGGTGTTGATCGTTTTGCAAACTATTAAAGCAGCTTTTGCAAACCCGGTAAAAAGTTTGCGGAGCGAATGAGGGTGGCGGTTAGTGATTAGTGATTAGTGATTAGTGATTAGTGATTAGTGATTAGTGATTAGTGATTAGTGATTAGTGATTAGTGATTAGTGTACATTATGTTAAGTTCCCAACTAATCACCAATCACTATTTTTCTCAATTTCCCAACTGATCACTAACCTCCAACCATTAATCTCTCAATTTCTCATTTTTTCTAATCACTAATCACTAACCTCTAATCACTAATTTGTAACTTAGCCCCCATCAAATCATCACATGAAAAGAGATAAATTAATTTTTAAGTTATTAGCCGAAGAACAGCAACGCCAGGAAGAAGGCATTGAGCTTATCGCATCTGAAAATTTTGTTAGCCTGCAGGTTATGGAAGCCGCCGGCTCAGTTGCCACCAACAAATATGCCGAAGGGCTGCCCGGTAAACGCTATTATGGCGGCTGCCAGGTGGTTGATGAAATTGAAACCATAGCTATTGAGCGTGCTAAACAATTGTTTAACGCCGAGTGGGTGAACGTACAGCCGCACTCAGGCGCGCAGGCCAATGCCGCGGTAATGCTGGCATGTTTAAACCCCGGCGATAAAATTTTAGGTTTCGACCTTTCGCACGGTGGGCACTTAACGCATGGCTCGGCGGTTAATTTCTCCGGAAAATTATATGAGCCTCATTTTTATGGGGTACGTAAAGATACAGGTTATGTTGATTATGACCAGCTTAAAGCAGTAGCCTTAAAAGAAAAGCCCAAGATGATCATCTGTGGCGCTTCGGCTTACTCGCGCGATTGGGATTATGAATTTATACGCAAAGTAGCCGATGAAATTGGCGCGCTTGTACTGGCTGATATTTCGCATCCTGCAGGTTTGATAGCGAGAGGCTTATTGGCCGACCCGCTGCCGCATTGCCATATCGTTACCACTACTACGCACAAAACCCTGCGCGGCCCGCGCGGCGGCCTGATCATGCTGGGCAAGGATTTTGAAAACCCGTGGGGACTGAAAACGCCAAAGGGCGAAGTGCGCATGATGTCGAACCTGCTGGATATGGCCGTTTTTCCCGGCACACAGGGAGGCCCGCTTGAACATATTATAGCGGCAAAAGCAGTAGCATTTGGCGAAGCATTGACTGATGATTATATGAAATACATTGTACAGGTTAAAAAGAACGCAGCCGCCATGGCCGAAGCTTTTACCAGTCGCGGTTATGAGATAGTATCAGGCGGTACCGATAATCATTTGATATTGATCGATCTGCGCAACAAAAATATAACAGGCAAGGCTGCTGAAAATGCGCTGGTTATTG
>Ga0302315_10001343_pt1 | contig 25165 bp, 18 predicted proteins | sample III_Palsa_N3_1_FD_200532 | JGI IMG/M metagenome (GOLD analysis project Ga0302315, IMG submission 200532) | Peat permafrost microbial communities from Stordalen Mire near Abisko, Sweden - III_Palsa_N3_1 | ecosystem: Environmental > Terrestrial > Soil > Palsa > Peat permafrost | place: Sweden...
CCGAATTCGACTCGCCTGAAATTCGACGACCGTAAACGTAACTCCACAAAGTACAGCAACCGCTAAGTCTCCCGTCGGCGCTTATCCTGTCTCCGCCATCGTCAGTGGACCGGACGCAGTCAACTACACCATCACCGTGATTGGTAAGACGCTCACGGTCAGCAAAGCGCCGTTGGAGATTTGCGCCAAGACGGTGAATTCCATCTACGGCCACACACCTCCGCAGCCCACCGCCTACACTCTGACAGGCTTCGTCAACGGGGAAACCGCCAGCGTGGTTTCCGGGGCTCTCATGCTCTCAACCAATGTCACCGCTGCCGCGCCCGTCGGCTTCTACCCGATCGGAGTAGCAGTTGGCACTCTCACCGCCGCCAATTACTACTTCAAGACCACGTCAAGCGGAATGGGAGTTGTCGCGGTGTACAAAGCTGAGCTGACTATCACGGCCAGGAATGAAGCTGTCATCTGCGGTCAAACGCCTGCGCCGCCCACGGCCTATTCCCTCACCGGTTTCGTCAACGGAGACACAGCCAGCGTAGTCTCTGGTGCACCATCACTCACTGCAACTGTGACTTCGTCGAAGAATTACTCGTTCAAGGGCGGCGCCAACGGAGTGCTGAGGATACTGCCTTAACTCGATAGAAAGGCCCAGGTCTCGTCTTGGACTTGGGCTTTTCTCTAGAAATCCACGTGCGCGCGAATTGATCCCACCCACGCCGGCCCGCGGTCCCGATTGTAGCCGGGATTATTGATGTGCTGCACATCAAGGGCGTAAAACAAGCCTCGCCATGCATGCCAGTTGTAGTAGCTTTCGACTATATTCTCGCGGCCGTAGTTCAGGTTTCCATCGCCCAACAGGAAGCCCAATCCACCCAGCTTCAGATACTCCTGATGGTCGCTCTTGATGGCGTTGGATACGAAGGCGATCGCGACTTTATCTACCGGCCGGCCCCAACTTGTGCCGGCATAATCCGCGCCAACTGAGACGGTCTGATCTACTTCGGTATAGGCATAGGACTCGTGCTGACCCTCATTCCACCCGAAGCGGCCAAATACTCGCAGATCTGCCGTAATAACCTGCTCCGTATTGTAGCCAAATCCGTACTTTAGGGCTCCAAAATGAGCATGCTTGGTGATCTCCGGCGTAGGGTCTTGCCCATCCAGATATGCGTCTACAGCCTCGCGATACGTGCCCATATGCGCACGGTTGGCAAAGAAGAGAACCCGCGAAACACCCTTCTGGTGCGCGATCCAGCTATGCCGCAATTCGAATTCGCCGTTATGCCCATGCGCCCGGCTGAAGGCCCAATCCAGATCAATCCCGTTGGCGACGACCGGCATCGCGAAGATCCCATAGCGAATCGACCAGACGCGATCGTCGTACTCGACCATGCCGCCAGTCGTATACCCGCGTGTGTCCGCGGCGTAGTCCCATGCGCCATTGTTGTCTATGGTCCAGTTCATGAACTGCAAGTGGCTGTCGGAACCGACCGAATTGATATCAAAGAAATCAGGCAGCGTCATTTTTCCCACGCGCAGTTCGATTCGCCTCAACGGGACGCTGGGCGCCAGGGCAAACTGCCCTGCATCCTGGCTGGTCGTCTGTTGGGAAAGCCCAATGACTTGGTGAATTTCGTAACGGGCGGTGTAGGGGACGCTGCCGAGGTTGGGGTTGCGAACCACGTCGAGGTTAGTGAAACCGGCAAGTCCCAGAGCCTCACTCAGGCCGCGCCCGCCGGCTGCCTCCTCGTCATAGATGAAGTCTGTGTTGTAGCGTATCGATCGGCTGCGGCGCAGGGCAAGATAAAGCGTGCCGACCATCGAAGTCTTGTACTCTGCGGAATTGCGAAAGCTGTTTGGCCCCTGATAAAGCGAGTGAAAGGGAAGCCGTCCCTGGAAAATGATATTCGCCTGGCCAGAGATCCAATAAATCGGGTCTTCCGGGTGAGGAAAGATGCTCGCGATGGGCGCGTCCTGGCGTTCCGAGCCGTGCGGCGTTACGTCAGTGGACCTGGCTCCGATGCCATCCTGGCCGAAGCTATGCACCCACAACGCGGGAGGCGTCTGTAGGCTCATCTGGGCCGCAGGCTGGTTCGGAAATGGCGTGTCAACTGGGCTCTGAGCAATTACAGGCAGGGATGCGCAGACCAGCGCCAGCATCGCGGCCGCAATGGTCGTGTACGTCGGGATCGGGCAGGACGAACGCAAGCTAACGCTCCAATTGTGGATCCACGTTTCGATCTTGGGATGCGGTATGATGGTGAACGCATACCCTACCACGGTATGTACCATACCCCCGGTGGGTATATCAAGCTGCGCGCTCTAGAATGAGCCGCAAATTCATCGGAGATTCATCGTGTCGCATGACGAACGGGAAAAAGTGAAGCTCTTGCAAAGGATTCGCAAGCTGCGCGGTCAGCTCGATGCCGTCGAGCGCGCGCTGCTCGCCAAGGATGACTGCGGAGACCAACTTATGCTCCTGGCTGCCGTACGTGGCGGAGTCAACAGCCTGATGGGCGAGGTGCTCGAGACGCATATTCGTTTTCACCTCACGGACGGCTCCAAGGAAAAGATCGCTCCAGAGTTGGCAGAAGATTTGATCGACCTGGTGCGAGCCTATTTGAAATAGTTACCAAATTTCGACCTATTTTGAGCAGGGTAAGCGGCGTGGATGAATGCAAGATGAATTCCGGGCTGCCTCGCTGTGCGGACGCTGATTCCATGGAAGCACTACCGCTGCACCCTGTCGCATTCATCCCGTTGTATCCACGCCCTCAGGAAACTCTAGAGTGATTACTGGGTCTGAAACTCCGCATGGTCAAGCTCAATAAATTCTCTGGCTCCGACCACCCCGGGGAGTAGACTGGCTGCAAACATTCTGAGGCATCTCACACCCGGCCTTGAAGAAGCTTCCAGTCACTGCAGAATGCCGAATGGTTTCGATGGTCCAAAATCGCGTAACCCGCAGGATCTTGATTGCGCAATCAGCAAGTCACCGAAGGAGATTGCAATGGCTTTCGATGTCAACTTCGCCATTCAGGTAATGTTGCCCGCGGCGAACGCGGCTTATCAGATCATGAACAATCCCACGCCACCCCTTCCCTCCGGTTACACGCTGGTTGGTGAAATTCTTGCCGACCCTGCCCAGGCTGCGGGCGCCATGGCTGCGGCTACTCCATTGATGCAAGGCATGGTCGCCGGCATGCTGCTGGAGAGCAATAAATTCGGCCTGGTGGCATGGAATCCTGCAACCACCACGGCTCTGGTTTCGATACGCGGCACGCAGACCATCCAGGATTGGGCGCACAATCTCGACGCTGTTGCCGTGCCCTATATTCCCACGGCTGGCGATGGGCTTGTCCATATGGGATTTCAGTTGGTCTATGAACACATCGCTGCGAACGTGCGCATACTGCTTTCAAATTGCGCTGGCATCACGCAGATTCTCGTGACTGGCCACAGCCTCGGAGGTGCAGTAGCCATTCTGGCCGCGTTAGACATCCTCAATAACATGGGATTCGGTCCGACTCCCATCATGTATACCTTCGCCGGACCCAGGGTCGCTGCGCCGGACTTCGCGGCATCCTTTAACAACAAAATCCCATTGCTCTACCGGGTGATCAATTGTTGGGACCTGGTGCCCCAGGTCCCGCTTCCTCCATACATTCATGTCGGACAGGAAGTGATGGTGGACGGAGGGGCCAATCCGTTCAACCCCGTCTTCAACCACAGCCTCTCGACTTACTGCGCCGCTCTGCTCAAGCTTCCTGGGGTGGCGCCAGGCTCAACCTGCAATTCCTAGAGCCTTGGCCACGACATCTGTGTACTTATTGCCAGAGCCCGTATTAAAGAGCACCACGCGGTCAGAAGCCTGCAGGAATCCTGTGGCAAGCAGATGATCGTAAGCCGCCGTCGCCGCTGCTCCTTCCGGCGACAAAAAGATACCTTCGTTCGAAGCCCAATCGAGGAGCGATGCAAAAATCTGCTCGTCCGTCAGCGCAACGACAGTGCCCAGTGATTTACGCACAATGTCGAGAATGATGTAGTCGCCATAGGGCTTGGGAACACGCAAACCCGATGCGAAGGTAGCTCCGTTTTGCCACATCTGGCTGACCGGCTGATGTTCCTCCCATGCGCGCGCCACAGGAGCGCACCCCGCCGCCTGGATGGCAATCATCTTGGGACGTTTTCCCGTTACCCAGCCAAGCTCCTCCAGCTCTTCAAAGGCCTTCCACATGCCGATCAAGCCGACTCCGCCGCCAGTGGGGTAAAAGACTGCATCTGGATAGGTCCAGCTTAGTTGTTCAGCTAACTCATAGCCCATGGTCTTCTTGCCTTCGATGCGAAACGGCTCTTTGAGAGTAGATAAGTCGAACCAGCCTTCCTGTTCTTTGCGTTCGGTGACAATGCGGGCGCAGCCGGAGATGAGCCCATCGACCAGCGTCATCTTCGCGCCGTATGCGATGCACTCCACCTGGTTTGCGAGCGGCACATCCTTGGGCATGAAGATGTGCGCTTCGATGCCGGCCGCCGCGGCATATGCGGAAGCCGCGCCTCCCGCGTTTCCGGCCGAAGGAACAGCTATCTTGCGAATTCCATAATGACGGGCCATGGTCATGGCCAGCGACAGACCTCGTGCTTTGAAGGTGCCTGTGGGGTTGGCGCCTTCCTCTTTGAGATAGACGTTGGTATAGCGGCGGCTGGCGAGCATGGGAGTCCAGCCTTCGCCGAGCGTGACTGGGTCAATCTCGGGCAGCACATCGCGATATCGCCACATTCCCGACCAGCGGTGATCGGCTTCAGTTGAACCGATGGCATCGCGGACAGCCGTTCCTTTAGCAGAAGACAGATCGTACCGAACATAAAGTGCTCCCGCGCACTGGGTGCAGACGGTTTGGGGTTTGTTGGCATCGAGTTGAGCGTGGCAGCGGGAGCATTCCAGGTGGGAAATCAAAGGCATAGACCATAGAATAACGAATGCCGCACCGCTGATTCTTCCAAGGAGACTATGGCCCCGGAACGCTCAAGCCCGGAAGCTTCAACCCCAGATCGCTCGCAACGCGCCTTGATGATTGCCGCAGCGACAGGCTTGCTGATCTACGCGGCCGGCGTGGCGCTGGCGAACTTTGCGATAGCCGGGCTTGCGATCCGTATCACAGGCTTGCTGGTCTTGCTTTGGATTACGGCCCGGCGGCGCACCCTGACCGCGTGGACTTTCTTTGCGGTCCTGGCCGGTGCGGAATTGGGAGCGGATGCCCCTCAAGTCGCCGTGCATCTGCACGTGTTCGCCGAGATCTTCCTGCGGCTGGTTCGAGTGATTGTTGCGCCATTGATCCTTGGCACGCTGACCACCGGCATTGCTGCGCATGGACAGCTCAAGAGCCTCGGCCGCGTAGCCGTGAAGACACTCGTCTATTTTGAAGTCATCACTACGGTGGCGCTTCTGCTGGGCGTCGTTGCGATCGATCTATCCCGAGCGGGCGAAGGCGTCGTTGTGCCGGCGGCCGTGCTTGGCCAGCAAGCTCCTGCGGCCACAGTTGCGCACGCAGGCTTCGAGTCGTTTCTGCTGAACGTGTTTCCCGAGAATCTTGTCTCGGCGATTGCAGAAAACCAGATTCTTCAAGTGGCTGTCTTCTCGATTCTCTTTGGCATAGCACTTGCGCTTCTGTCCGAAGAAAAGCGTGCTCCGCTTCTTGCGGTCCTGGAATCGCTCACCGCGGCCATGTTTCAGTTGACGAAAATCATCATGTACATGGCTCCTCTGGCGGCGGGCGCGGCGTTGAGTTACACCGTGGGCAGCATGGGTATCGCTACCTTGTTGCCGCTGGCCAAGCTGGTGGCAACGTTCTATAGCGCAGCGCTGGCGTTGGCGGTGCTCGTCTTTGTGCCCGTGCTGCTGGCGGCGGGGATTTCAGTGCGCGGATTTTTCAAGGCAGTTAGCGAGCCTGCTGCCATCGGCTTTGCTACCAGCGCTTCGCAGAGTGCTTTGCCGCTTGCTATGGAGCGGATGGAGGAGTTCGGAGTGCCGCGCTGGGTGGTCTCGTTCGTCATTCCTTCGGGATACAGTTTCAATATGGATGGAGCGAGTTTGTATCTCTCCATTGCATCGATCTTTGCCGCTCAGGTCGCGGGAATTCATCTCACTCTATGGCAGCAGGCGGTGATGGTACTGACGCTGATGCTGACCAGCAAGGGGATTGCTGGAGTGCCGCGAGCAACGCTGATGATCCTGATGGCGACCGCCGGCCAGTTTCATCTGCCGAGCGCGCCGATCCTGATGATTCTCGGCGTGGATGCGCTGATCGATATGGGGCGAACAGCGCTGAATGTTACCGGCAATTGCCTTGCAGCTGCGGTGGTGGGGAAGTGGGAGCAGACTCGTGAACTCCCGTAGCCCGCTTATCGCAAGCAGGTGTGCCACGCTCTGAACGCCCACATCCCCCAACGACGAGGACCTGTCGCCGAGGCCCCCGGACGGCGAGATGTGGGCGCCCGGTTGAAAAGAATCGCAAAAAAGGGAGGGTGGTCTGTTTACGTTAAGTATTGGCTCTAAGTAGTTGATGGAGATTGGGTTGGAGTAACTGCCGATGGTGTACTCGGTGTGGTTTTGATGCGTTTTGTGCGTCGCTTTTTGCCTCCGGGCAGGGCGGAGTGGGCTACCTGGGCGCCGTAGAGGAGACGGGTGCCTTGGGGACTGGGGATGGCGCCGACAGCCATGCCATGGACGACGCAGGCGATGAAATCACGGATGCAGTCGGCGTTGGCAAGCATGGGGAGATGGGAGGCGTAGGAGAGCTGGGCGAGCTCCTCCACGTCAGCCTTTTTGATGCCTTGGTCGAGCAGGTCCTTCTTGCTGGTGAGATAGGCCTTGACGCAGATCTCGACGGCGAGGTTGGGCACGGGAAACATGCCGGATTCCTCGGCGAGCCGCGCGAGGAACCGGCCGGCGGTCTCGGGTTTGGGACCGCCCAGGCTTCTTAGCTTTTCGATCACGGCGTTGGCTTGTTCGATCTGTCCGTACAGTTTGTTCATGTGGATTCTTCTCCGAGAGCGGCGTGTGGACCGCTCTTTTTGATTCTGCGCTTTGGGAGGGTAATTGCATGCAACGGCAGTGTGTGGTGTGAGAGGTGGGGTTTGCGGATGGACGGGATTGTGGCGATGCGAACGTGCACATCTACCACCCCGACGGCGAAGCCCTGTCGCCGGAGACCCCCGGAGAGCGAGATGTGGTGTACCCTGCGAGGACTATCCTGGGTGGCTTGGCGGAGGTACGAAGAGATGGGACGGGCTTTCAGCCCTCGGTTTCGCGGTGCAGTGTGACCTGGGGCGTTGCCCCAGGCTGGGATGGTGTGGGCCTTTGGCCCTTGACCGATTGTCCCATCCTTCGCAAGCACGCGATGAATGGGGTACCCGAAGCTAGTGCAAGGATATGGATTACGAAGAGTGCATGACTCGGAGCCGACTGCCGCGGAGCCGGACTGCGAACGGCTGAAGTACATCTACTGCTGGGATTGGTAGTTCATTTACTCGAGTTGAAATCAATGTTGAATGCTTGTCTGTTCAATTCCATATTGCATTGCTGCTTTCAGTACGTCGATTTTTATTTCTGTTAGTGTCTTAAATTTAATGCAATACCCCGTGACGCTTGCTTTGCCGAGTCCCTGCCCAAAGGTCTTGGCCAGGTATTTCTTGTCATTTATTCCCATAATGTAGACGGAAACGCCTGTTGTATTCGCACTTATACCGATTTGATAGAATTCCCTGGTTTTTCCATTGGCATATTTCATGGTTTGAGATCCATATCCAATGTTCGGGTTGGAAACGGTTTTTCCTTTCTCGTCTTTTCCATCCAAGAACCACAATTTGCATGCTGGCATCAACGCCAAAATGATGTGATGCAACTGTTGCATTTCGCTACGTTTTGGTTCCGGTTGAGTGGCAATATACTCCGTGATTTGTTTCTGCATGTTCATGCAAGTCTCCTTGGCCTGGCGGTACTAATCCGGTGCTCCGGGAACCACCGGATTGGAGCCGGCTTGCCAGGCTACGCAAATCGATCCGAATGATACCGGATTCTGTTTACTCATTGCCAGCGCTCTGAAATCTCGGCTCACGACTTCAGGGCAAATCACTCGTTGAGCGTGCTTTGCCGGCTCAATTGGAAGATAGATCCTCGAAACGCGCTTCCCGGGTAGTAAACCGCTTCGGTGAGCGCATTGGCGATTACGCAATAGCCAGCCATTCACTCAGATGAGTCTACGTATACAGCATCGAATCGTCCTCAGCCAGTGTTGAGAAGACGAGAGCGGCGGAGCAACACGGAAGCGGATAGTCAAGCAACTGTTTCATTTCTTGGGTTGACATTCGACCCAAACGAGTCAATACTTGGGTCGAATGGCTACCCAAGCGAATAACGGCGAGCGTGTTGCCCTGGTACAGGGAACGCTGGACCTGCTGATTCTGGAGACGGACAGCGGGCTGAAGGCAGAGGAGGCATGGCATGTTCAAACGCAAGCGAAGTGCTGAAGATTTTGCCGAAGAGATCAAGGCGCATCTTGAACTGGAGGCCGACGAATTGCGGCACGAGGGCTTGAGCGACAGCGAGGCACGGCGCAAGGCCCGGAGCGAGTTTGGCAACGTCGGGGCGGCGCGGGAGCGGTTCTATATGAAGGATCGATGGGTTGGTCCGGCCAGGCTGTTTCGCGATGTGCGGTTTGCGTTGCGGTCGCTGTTGAAGAACCCTGGATTTGCGGCGACGGCTATTCTTACGCTTGCGCTGGGGATTGGCGCGAACACGGCGATCTTCACGCTCGTCCATGCCATTCTGCTGAAGAATCTGCCGGTGGTTGATCCAAAGGCGCTGGTGCGGGTGGGTGACCACGAAGACTGCTGCATTCTGAATGAGTCGGCCTCGTCCCGTGAAAACAGTTACTCCATTTTTCCGTACGAGACCTACAAATATCTTCGGGACCACACGCCGGAGTTTGAGCAACTGGCGGCGGTGCAAGGTGGCGGCGCGGACCTTTCGGCGAGGCGGGCTGTTGGGAATGCAATGTCGCACTCGTCGCGCGGCGAGTTTGTCTCCGGGAATTATTTTCAGACGTTTGGAGTGCGGCCATTTGAAGGACGTACCTTGATGCCTGCGGATGATGCGGACGGAGCGGCTCCTGTCGCGATGCTGAGCTATCAAGCATGGCAGCGTGACTATGCAGGTGATCCGTCGGTGATCGGCAGCGGCTTCTTTTTGAATACGCACCCGGTGACGATTATTGGGGTCACGCCGCAAACGTTCTATGGCGACCGCTTGTCGGAGACTCCGCCGGATTTTTATCTCCCAATTTCGCAAGAACCGACTCTCGGTTTTTATTCGGCGCGGAATAAGACGGAATTGGGCTGGCTATTTCTGGTAGGCCGCGTGAAGCCAGGTGTGGCGATAGGATCGCTGCAGGAAAAGATGAGTGGATTGCTGCGGCAGTCGCTTGGAGAGTTGAAAGACTTTCAGACGGTAGGCGGCAAGGAGTTGCTGAGAAAGGCTCATGTCGTTCTGACACCGGGTGGGCAGGGGGTCGCGAACATGCAGCATCAGGCGCAGAGCAGTTTGTACCTGCTGATGGGGCTCGCTGGGTTGGTGCTGCTCATTGCGTGCGCAAACATTGCCAATTTGATGCTGGTGCGCGGGATAGCACGGCGTTTAGAGACTTCGATTCGCATGGCGCTCGGCGCTGCGAGGGCTCGCATCATTAGACAGATGCTGACGGAGAGTGTGGTGCTGGCTTGTCTGGGTGGCGTGGCCGGATTGCTGCTGGCGTTTGCGGGAACGAAACTTCTGCTGGGGCTGATGTTCACACAGGCCACAGTGATGCCAGTGGATGCGGCTCCGTCAATGCCGGTGATCGGGTTTGCGTTTGCAGTGTCTCTGCTGACGGGATTGATCTTTGGCGTGGCGCCGGCGTGGATCAGCTCGAAGGAGCAGCCGGCGAATGCGATGCGCGGCGCGAACCGTTCAACTCGGGATGGGTCTTCGTTGTTGCAGCGGTCGCTGGTGATTCTGCAGGCTGCTTTGTCCGTGGTGTTGCTGATTGGGGCTGGATTACTGGGGAAGAGTCTGAATAAGCTGCAGCATCAGAACCTGGGTTTGGAAGCGAACAACCGGGTGATCGTCGACATGAATCCGTTGAAGGCAGGCTATAAGCCGGAGCAGTTGCAGGGACTGTACCAACAGATAGAAGACAAGTTTCATGATATGCCGGGAGTGGAGCATGTTGGACTGACGCTCTACACGCCGCTGAGTGGAGCCAGCTGGAGCTTCTATGCGTATGTCCAGGGCCAGCGCGCGCCTGATCCCGGACAAGATGCAGGTACTCTTTTCAATCGGGCGAGCCCGGAGTACTTCAAAGCGGTCGGGCAGCAGGTCCTTCGGGGACGCAGCTTTACACCCGCAGATACTGCGACAGCGCCAGGCGTCGCGGTGGTCAACCAGGCATTTGTCAAGAAACTTTTCAAGCATGGTGAAGACCCGATTGGGAAGCACTTTGGCGTGATTGACATTAAGAATTCCGGCGACTTCGAGATTGTCGGTGTGGCAGAGGATACGAAGTATCAGAGCGCACGGGATCAGCCAGAAGCGATGTTCTTTGCGCCGATGCTGCAGTCGGGTCATATGAGTCCGCCAAAGGATCTGGATGCGTCACTCTATGCGGGGCAGTTTGTGCTGCATATGAAGGCGATGACTCCGGGCTTGGAGGAACAGGTGCGGAAAACGCTGGCGGGTATCGATCCGAATCTTTCTGTCGATCACTATCAGACGTTCGAGCAGCAGATCGAAGCGAATTTCAGTGGTGAGAGAATGATCGCCAGTCTGACGCTGCTTTTTGGGCTGCTGGCGTTAGCGCTGGCTGCGGTCGGTCTATATGGCGTAACTGCGTATAGTGTGCAGCGGCGGACACAGGAGATTGGTATTCGCATGGCCCTGGGTTCATCGCGCAGCAGCGTTGTCGGCATGGTATTACGTGGAGCGATGCTGCAGACAGCGGTCGGACTGGTGATTGGAATCCCCGTGGCGCTGTTCTGTGCGCGCTTCATCAACTCTGTGCAGTCCCAGCTGTATGGGGTCGTTGGACGGGATGCCGGTGTGATCGCCGCGGCGGTATGCACCCTGGCGGTCGCGGCATGTATTGCGGGGATCCTTCCGGCGCGGCGGGCGGCTTCGATTGATCCGGCGAAGGCCTTGAGAACAGAGTAGGTGATGCGGCCCGGTTGAGTTTCAACTGTCGACAATAGGCCGAATCACTCGTTGAGCCTGCTTGGTCGGATTGGATCTATATTCGGAGGGCGGTAACGGGCGAGATCAGTGCACTGGCATTCCCTCGGAGGCTAAAGCCCCATGGATTTTGCGAGGCTTATGTACGGACTGAAGCCGGTACACTTCAAAACGGATAAACGATCATCTGCGTGAGACACATCTCTAGACGCTGCGTGGCTTTGTTGACTTGCTCTCTGCCGGCGAGGGACGAGTTTTGTAGCAGGCGATATTGTCTGACTGCGCAGAGAGACCGCAGGTCCTTCGGCTCCGTGTGGCGCCAAGAACGCGCCAAACTCCGCTCAGGATGACAACGCTTGTTGGGATCTCAACAGGGCCAAGCTGTCTCATATATGCCTTTTCTGCTTCGATGGAGGACCTGAGACCCGCTTTGATTGCGGGTCTTTGGTCCTTAACCGATCGTCCCACCCTCCGCAAAGGCGCGAAGGATGGGGCACCGAGTTTAGGTGTTTTGGGCTTGGGGAAGGATTTTTTCTAACTCGCTTTTGAGATCTTTGGCCAGGTTCTCTTGTAAATCGGGCGCCAGCTTTTTGTTGTATTGGGTCAGGTAGAAGACGTCGATTGCCGTTTCGCCTTCGGTATCGACCAGAGCGACTTCGATGTTGCAGTCGTGCGCGTGCAGAACCAGGGCTATCTGGCGCAGCAGGCCTGGTGTGTCCTGGGCAACTACCTGGAGCAGTGTCGAGTGGGTGCTGGAGCCGCTGTCGAATTCCAGTCTCGTTGGGATATCTACTTTTACGGTGCCGTTGCGTGTGGCCTGGCGGCGGCTGGCGAGCAGTTGTTCGATCTGGGCCCGGGTGGCGGTGATGCCCTGCGACAGGATCTCTCGTACGTTGGCGAGGAAGCGGTCTTTTTCTTCGGGGTTGAGCTCGAAGGTGCGAAAGGTGTCGGTGAACTGGAAGCTGTCTACGATGATGCCGGCTTCATTCGAGAAGGCATCGGCCTTGACGATGTTCATGCCCCAGGCGGCGAGGGCTCCTGCGACGTCGGCGAAGAGGCGCCGGCGGTCGCGAGCGATGACGGTAAGTTCGACGAGCTGGCGGTTGGGGCGGAGTTCGAGCTGGATGGGATCGAGGGGAAGCTGGGCGGCGAGCAGGAAGTGATTGCGGATTTGCTCCGGAACGCGGGTTTGCAGGTAGCGCTGCGGCAGGCCCTCGAGGAATTTGCGGATGGCCTTTTCCTGCTCTGCTACCAGCTCTTTCTTTTTGCCGTTGAGTTTAGCATCGCTCGCGAGGGGCAGCATCGAAGCGATGCGGTAGAGCAGCGTTGGGTCGAGGTCGGCGTGATAGCGAACCTCATCGACGCTGCGATCCATGAAGTTGGCGGTGGACATGTAGAGCTGCCAGAGATTCTCCGCCTTCCATGGAGTGAGCGCATCGGGATGGACGGCCTTGATGTCCGCATAGGTGATGAGCGTGAGCATCTTGAGGAGCTGCGGCGAGCCGATTCTTTCGCTCAGGGTGTGCACGTTCTCGGTGTCGAAGATATCGCGGCGAAGCGCGGTCGACATCTCAAGATGGCTGCGAATGAGCTTGCGAACGATTTCGCGCTCTTCAATATCGAAGTCGAGGCGGGCGAGGACGCTGTCCGCGAGTTCAACGCTTTGCGCTGTGTGTTCGCCATTGCGGCGGCCCTTGCCGGTGTCGTGCAGCAGCAGCGAGAGCAGCAGCAGGTCGAGGCGGTCGATCTCGGGAAGCAGCGTGGCAAGGCGCTTCTCGTAGTCCTCCAGGGGACGGCGCAGGGCCTGGACATTATCGATGGTGAGAAAGGTGTGCTCGTCGACGGTGTAGCGATGATAGCTGTCGCGGATGACCAGCGCGTCGATGCCGTGGAACTCGGGGATGAGCATCTCCAGAATGCCGAGGGCGTGCATGGTGCGCAGGGCGTGAGCCGCGTGAGGCCCGAGCAGGACTTCGCGCAGGTGGTTCCAAAGATACGGGCCCTCCGGGATATGGATGGCGAGGACGGGGAGGGCGTCGGTGATGCGGTCTTCCGCGGCCTGGGTAAGGGTGTAGCCGTGATTGGCGATCAGCGCGAAGACGCGCAGCAGGCCGTCGGTGTCGGTGGATTGGGAGAATTGCCCTCCGGGGCTGATGTCGATGCGGCCCTGGTCGAGCGAGAAGTCAGTGCCGGGGATCGGCGCGCGGCGTTTGCGGAATTGCTTGTAGAAGCTGACGGGGGCAGGAAGGTGCTCCATCAGCAACACGGCGCGGCGATAGATGGTGCGCGCATGGCGATAGTAGGTGCGCATCCAATAGGCCGGGTCGGCGGTGCCGCGCGTCTCGAGGCCCACGCTGTTCGCGGCGGCCTCGTCTTGCGACTGCCAGTCGAGGGCGTTGTCGTCGCGGCCGTGGCGGAAGTGCAGAAAACAGCGGGTAGCCGACAGGAAATCGAAGGCCGCTTCCGCATCTCCGTGAGCAGACTGCCAGCCAAGGGACGATGCCCGGTCGTCCGCGCCCCGGCCGCTTCGTTGTGCAGGCCACTGCTTTTGCTCTTTCAGATAAAAAAGGAGGGCGAACCAAGGGGCGAGGTTAAAGTCGCGGAGCCCGCCGGGGCAGTCCTTCAGATTCGGTTCGAGATGAAAGATGGTGTTGCCGTACTTGGCATGGCGGGCGCGGGCGATTTCGCCGAGCTTCTGCGCGACCTGGTTCCACTCGCTGAGGACTACGCCGGGGAAGGTTTCGTTATGCAGTTTTTGGTAGAGAGGGAAGTTTCCCGCCAGAAAGCGGTGATCGAAGGTCGAAAGGGTGAATTCGAGGTTGTCGGGGTCGAAACGGTTACATTCTTTGACCGTGCGTGTGGCTGGGCTGGCTCTGAGACCGATATCCCACATGGCCTGAATGATCGAGCGAATGGCCGGGCGCGCCGACTTTTCCGTGTCGTCGTCGGCAAAGGCAAAGAGCACATCAATGTCGGAGAACGGAAAGAGATCCTTGCGGCCATATCCGCCAAGGGCGAGTACGGACGCCTTGACGGCAACATCGGAGCCGCCGGAGCTGAAAGCCCGCCGCCAGAGCTCAATCAGCACGCGGTCCACCACCGAGGAGCGCCGGCGGATAGCAGCCGTGCCGTCACCGGTGCGGTCGTAGGTCTGGCGGACGAGCGCCATTTGCTGCGTGTACTGCTCTCTCAGGTCGTCAATGACGAGGGCGGGTGCGTCCAAGAACGGCTCCGGGGGATGCGCGCGCGACTAGGTGCAGGGTGTCGCTGGTATCAGGAATGGCTCAAGAAGGTGTGGCCCCTGTTTGAGCAAGTTTGAATCAGGATCACTTTGAGGATAAGCGAAATTTGAGTAGATTTTCACTGTTCGGCAAAGAAACCGGCGCACCCTTACCGATGCCGGTCGTTCCAGGGGCGTTCGCAAGCATTCGATTTCTGGAGCGGACGGACTTTGGCAAATTCATGAACGCTGTCCGGAAATGGACACCCGGTCGTGAGAACGGACACCCTGCCGGATTTCCAACCCCTCAGCGTTCCGAATCGCCAGGGTTTTCGGCTACCCTTTTTGGAGAACAACTTGCATCCCAAGTGCGTAGAGTCAGGCACGGAGGATGGAATGCAGGCTGTTCTTGCGAATCTTCGCTACGCGGTGCGGCAACTTTGGCGGGCGCGCATGTTTACCGTCGTCACGATCGTGACGCTGGCTCTCGGAGTAGGCGCAAACACGGCGATCTTCAGCGTGGTGCAAGCGGTTTTGCTGCAACCAGCGGGGGTGAATGACCCAGGACGCGTGGCATCCTTCCATACGCGCTATACCGGATTGAACCTGCCGAGCATCGGGGTTTCCACTCCCGACCTGGCCGATGCCCAATCCCTGACCTCGATTGTCGAGTCAGCCGCTATCGTGCAGAGCAACAGCTTTAACGCGACATTCGACGGGCGCACGCAACACCTGCGCGCCGGGATGGCCACCTGGCCGTGGTTTCATGTCTTCGGCGCGAAGCCGATCCTCGGCCGCACTTTTCTGCCGGAAGAGGACCAGAAGGGCGCGAATCAAGTCGTGGTCCTGAGCTACACCACCTGGCAGGAGTTCTTCGGCGGCCAGCGCGATGCAATCGGCAAGTCCCTCCTGCTCGATGGCAAGTCCTACCGGGTCATCGGCGTCATGCGCAGCGACTTCGACTGGCCCCGCAATGCGCAGATGTGGATGCCGATGGGCCTCGCTCCAGATGCGTATGGTCCTCACCAGCGGTTTAACGAGTGGTACGACTCCGTGGTGCGTCTAAAGCCGGGCGCAAGCGTGAGCCAGCTGAACGCGGCGCTTGAACAAAAGCGTTTGGAAGAAATTCGACGCGAAGGTACCAGTAGCTTCGGGCAAAGTTCAGGCTGGGGAATGTTCGCCCAGCCTTGGACCCAGGACGCCGCTGGAGACCTGCGCAAGCCTCTATTTGCCCTGTTCGCAGTCGTTGCCATGATTCTTCTCATCACCTGCGCCAACATCTCGGGCCTGATGCTGGCCCGCGCTTCGACCCGCACTCGCGAACTGGCCATCCGGACCGCCCTGGGCGCTTCGTTCACCCAGATCGCGACGCAGTTTGTCGTCGAAACGCTGTTGCTGGCCGGAACCGCAACGTTGATTGCGATTCTGTCGGGCCCCGCTCTCGGCAGGCTTCTTTTGCTGGCGATTCCGCATGACCTGGCCGCAGGATTCGAGGTCCACGCCAGCCTGAGAATGGTGCTGGTTGCGGCCGGTTTTGGACTCGTCACATCGCTGCTCGCTGGCCTCGCTCCCATCTGGCAAATTGCCCGTTCCTTCAAAGCCCTGCGCCTTTCAGAACACGGCAGAAGTGCGACCTCCAGTCCGGAGCGGCAACGTTTTCGGGGCGCGCTGGTGGCCTCGGAGATCGCATTGGCCTTCCTGCTGGTGGCTGGCGCTGGATTGTTTCTTTCCAGCCTCAAGCAGCTGGAGAATGTCGACCCGGGATTTAGAAGCGCAGGTGTTCTTACCGGGAGCGTTACCTTGAACGGCTCCAATTACAAGGATCAGCCAGTGAAGGAAGCGAGCTTCATACGCAATGTGACTGCGCAGTTGAGTCAGCAGCCAGGGGTGATTGCAGCGGCTGCGGTGTATCCACTGCCGTTCGGAAATGCGGGAGGATCTTCCGGGAGTTTTTCCATTGAAGAGCGCCCGGCTTCGCCGAACGATCCTGGACCGCATGCGGATAATCGCTGGGCGACGGCGGGGTATCTGCGGGCGATGGAGATTCCGTTGCTCAGGGGCCGTTGGTTTAGCGACGAGGATGATGCGGGGCACCCCAACGTTGTGGTGATTGACGAGACATTGGCGCGAGCCTACTGGCCAGGGCAGAATCCCATTGGCAAACACGTTCGGAGCGGGGGCTCGAAGGCGGAGTGGGAAGAGATTGTCGGGGTAGTGGGTCACGTGCGCCGCGATTCGCTTGAAGTGGATGAGAACAAGGGCGTGGTGTATCGCTCGATGGCTCAAGATCCAGTGGGTGAGGCGTCCTTCCTGGTGCGCACAAGCATCAATCCGGATGCGATGCGCTCGACGATAGCTGAGACGGTGCGCGGCGCGGATTCACAGGAGGCGGTTTACGATGTGCGTTCGCTGGATAGCCTGGTCAACGATTCGCTGGCGGCAAGGCGCCTTCTGGTTGGTTTGCTGACGCTTTTCGGAGGATTGGCGCTACTTCTGGCCGCGATCGGCATCTACGGCCTGCTCAGCTTCAGCGCTGCGCAACGGACCACAGAGATCGGAATTCGCATGGCCCTCGGAGCGCAGCGCTGGCAGGTGGTTTCGCTGGTGCTACGGCAGTCTTTCCAACTTATAGGGATTGGGATCGTGGCCGGCCTCGTGCTTACCTTTGCCGCCCAGCGGATACTGACTCACGCTTTCGCAGCGATGAATACGGGCATGTCTGTGTCGCTGTTTGTCGCTGCCATGAGCCTGTTGCTGATGGCCGGTCTGGCAGCGGCGATTCCAGCGAATCGATCGGCGAGCGTAGACCCCGTCGTCGCGCTGAGAAACGAATGAGGCTGCACGAAGAAATTCCGGATTCAGTCTGCTTCCTGGGCGACTCGAATCACCGCAGTCATTGTGTGCTGTTCGCCCGGAGCGAGGGTGACGGGCGAAGCCAGGATATTGCTTGCCTCTACGCAGGCAAACTGCTCCCACTCATCGTCCCCCAGGTCGGCAAGTTTGGCAGCGTCCTCTTTCCATGGGTTCCACACCACGGTGGTGAGCGAATTCTGCTTCTCCAGGCGAATGCGCCGTTTGAGCACTGGGTCGAAAATTTCGACAGGAATTTGCGTGCCGAGATAAGCGTTGTCCGTTGCGGCCGTGAGCCGGATTTCGCCTGCTTGCAGCTTCCTAAGATTGCCATCGCGATTGTCGAGGTAAGCGACACCATCGAGGCCTGAGATGCGCAGCGAGTGGACGTCTCCCACGCGATTGTAGGTGTGCAGCGCCTCTTCAATGTGGAGGGAATCGGATCCGGTATTGGTGACGGTCAGATCGAGCCGAAGCTGCGCGCCGACCGCGATTTTCAGGACCACGCGGCACTCGTAGGGCCACCATTTGCGGCTTTCTGCGTCGGTCTGCGTTGACAGGGTCACAAGGACCGCATCCGCGATCTTGTCAATCCCTTCAACATCCCAGGCTTTGGTCCTCGCGAACCCATGCGCCGGAGCTTTGGGATCATCTGTCTTGGCGCGGAACCAAGGGAAACAGACGGGAATTCCGCCGCGAATGGCTTTGCCGTTCTCCCAACGCGAGTGCTGGCTCAGAAAGATCACTTCGTCGAAGCCGGTTGGCTTCCACGAGGTCACCTGCGCGCCGTGCAGATAGATTTCGGCCGTCGCCGACGGTGTGCTGATCTGCACCTTGGGTAGGCCGCCATTGCCCGCGACAATGCTGGCCGCGCCCGGAATCGCGAATCGTTCATTCCGTTCGTCGAGTTGGTTGGTCGAGGACATACTTTGGCATCCAGTGTAATCCCAGACGCGGGACCTGGCGCCGGCCAGGCAATATGTTTGGTCAACGCAGTTGAGCAAAGGGCTCAAATGAGCGAAGCGGGTTCCGCGATTATTTAACGTGGGATGAAAGTGGGTCTAAAGCGCAGACTCTCCGTGTTCGTCATTCCGGATGCGGATAGCTTCGTCGATGCGGGTGACGAAGATCTTGCCGTCGCCAATTTTGCCAGTGCGCGCCGCGCCGACAATGGCGGCTATCGTCTTCTCCCGCAGATCGTCGGGGACGACAATTTCAATCTTGACCTTGGGCAGCAGGTCGACTGTGTATTCGCGGCCGCGATAGAACTCAGTGTGGCCTTTCTGACGGCCATGGCCGCGCGCTTCTAAGATAGTCATGCCTTCGATGCCCGCTTCCAGCAGGGCGTCTTTGACGGCATCCAGCTTGGAGGGCTGGAGAATTGCTTCGATCTTTTGCATAAACCCAAAAACCTCGCGCGAACTCTTCTCGCGGTGACAGCGTCTAGCCTATCAGGTCGCTGTGAAAGCGGAATCCCACAAATCGACCACAGCCGGAGGGGAATCCGCCTGAACAACCTTGCCGGTTTGGACACTACGAGCCGAAATCGTAGCCTTCTTCTCCATGCTGCGAGAGATCAAGGCCGGTGGCTTCGTCTTCAGCAGAGAGTCGCAGGCCGATCGTCTTGTCGACAAGGAATAACAGAATCAGGGTCCCCACAATCGAAATGACCCAGGCTATAGCGACACCGATCGATTGGTTCAATAGCTGATGCCAGTTGCCGTCAATCGCGCCGGTGGGAAGGGGATTGCCCTGTGCATCTTTACCGAATATGGGGTTGATTGCCGCGGTGGCAAAAACGCCGGTCAGCAGCGCCCCCAGCGTGCCGCCCGCCCCGTGGACGCCAAAGGCATCCAGCGAATCGTCGTAGCGGAACCAGTTCTTGACGCGGGTGACCATCAGGAAGCAGAAGAAGCCGGCAAGGAAGCCAATCAGGAGCGCCGGCATGGGCTGCACGAAGCCGGAAGCCGGGGTAATGGCGACCAGACCCGCGACGGCGCCAGAAATCGCTCCCAGGGCGCTCGGCTTGCCATTGTGAATCCACTCCGCGATCGACCAGCTTACCGCCGCTGCAGCCGCCGCAAAGTGCGTAGCGACAAAGGCTGAGGTGGCCAGCGAACTGGCATTCAGCGCCGACCCCGCATTAAATCCGAACCAGCCCACCCATAGCAGACAGGCTCCGATAAAGCTCAGCACCATGGAGTGTGGCGGCATAGCAGTCTTGGGATAGCCGATGCGCTTGCCCAGGTATATGGCCGCAACCAGAGCCGAGACTCCCGAGGTCACATGGACGACGGTCCCGCCGGCAAAATCCAGGCAAGGGAAGCGACCGCCAGCCGCGTTCAACAGCCCGCCCGCGCCCCACACCATGTGGGCCATTGGATCGTACACAAAGATCGACCAGAGAATCAGAAAGGCCGCCATGGCGCTGAACTTCATGCGCTCGGCAAAGGCCCCGGTGATCAGCGCCGGTGTGATGATGGCGAACATCAGCTGGTAGATCATGTAGGTCTGGTGCGGAATGGTTGCGGCGTAGTCAGCATTGGGCGTCAGGCCGACTCCGCGCAGGCAGAGGTGTTCAAATCCGCCAATGAAGCTGGTGCCATGCCCAAAGGCCAGCGAGTAGCTCACGAGTGCCCAGAGCACGGTGATGATGCCCATCATGGCAAAGCTCTGCATCAGCGTGCCGAGCACATTTTTCGTGCGTACCAGGCCGGAGTAGTAGAGCGCCAGCCCAGGGCCGGTCATCATCAGCACCAGCGCAGCCGAGACCAGCATCCACGCGTTGTCGGCCGAGCTTTGCGCATCTGAGACAGATTTCTGGAGGGCGGCAATCTGGGCCTGGGTCGCCGGCACCGATGGCAGCGTCTGCGCGCGCGCGAGGACAGAGGAAGCGAACGCTAAAGCAGGAAATATTTTGAAACAGGTACTTCGCATCATTGCCTCTTCAGAAAAGGAAAGACTACGGTATTTCAAGAGCAATCTCAAAGGCCAAGATTCGCCAGCCGTGCGGCGCAGGTCTTTTGGCGGCGATTGAGTTTGACCGCAGGGGTGAAGCATTTCGTTTCAATGATATTGGGGGAAACTGCGGCGGATGAATCGACTTGGAACCGTGCGGCATGGGAGGCATAAGCGGCTTGCTGGTCATCGGGGAAGTAAATCGGGGACGTATTCTGAAAAGAAAGGACATTCTCTCAGCATGGAACGTCGTGCAATATTGCGGATGCTTTCGAGTGCCTGGTTTGTGGAGCTGTTTCCATTTCGCTGCTTTGGGGGCGCTCCCAAGGCTCCGGCGGTGCGGAAGGTTGTGTTGCATGGAGAAGCAACCGCAGGCAAGGAATGGAGGGTCGCTCTCGGTGGGGGGTGGGTGTTTCGTCTCGTACCCGTCACACCTGGTGAGTCCAATTGCACAGGCTGGGACATCGTGGTGGGTACGGAAGCTGGTGATGGTTTTCCGGATGGCGTGCTGCTGGTTACCTCCCCTTACGACACGAGCCAAGCCTGCGATCGAGAGATTGGGACCACCTACAACATTCGCGCGCAGGATGCTGTCGGCTGGAGTTCGCGCAGCTTCAAGTTCTTGACCAGGGTTGATGCAATCAAGAGAGGGCAGAAACTATGGCATTCCCTGGGTGGGGAAGAGGGAAGGCTCCATATTGTGGCGCCGCCTTTTCGCAGAGACGACCCGCTCTCCAAAGAAAGCGACCAACTCATGGATCTGCAGAGGGAGGCGTCGAGCGGATGGTTCAAAATACTCGATGCGCGATTGGCGCCGGGGACCGCCGATCCTAATCCGTTCGCCGAGGAGTGGAAGATCGGCCTTGAGGAAACTCCACACAAGTTTGAGCCGCCGCATTCGGGCAAGCCTACGCCGCTGGGAGAACTGCATTGGATTCGATTTGAGGCCACGTTATTTGTGCCCGCCGCCTGGAAAGCCTCGGTCTGATTTTCCGTCACTGACTGTATGAAAGTGATGAGGGAAGTCGACGCCGGGGCTGCGGGCGATGCAAGTGCACTCTCACGTAAGAAGTGCAGAGGACGAGCCGGAGGTTTCACCGATTGATACGATTCATACGAGCTTTGCTGAAATTCAAGCCGATGTTGGCTGTGTTGCCGAACATTTTTTTCATTCTTTCGAGTCCTCAGATGCGGGGGGCAGTGAGTGGTAGTTCGAGTGCACAGACAGTGGCTGATGCTGGGAGCGCACCAGAGAAAGCGCGGAAATCTACCCGTTCTCGAGAGCAGCAATGCCAGGAACTGAAGCTCACAGGCGAGGTCGCAGAGGGCCAGGGGTTCAGCGCGCCGATTGGCGAGGGTTGGGTGTTTCGGATGGTGCCGATTCGATCCTCCGGCCAGCGCTATTCAGGCTGGGACCTGGTCGTGAATCCCATCGGAGACGGCGTCTATCCCGATGCCTTGCTGTTGGCCACGCCACCCTTCGACTCTGTCAACCAGCGCGAGGTAGGGACTACCTTTGGACTGCGCGCCCAAGACGCAGTTGCGTGGACACCGAGACACTTTCACTTTCTGGTTTCCGCCGCAGACTTGCGCCAGGCACGAGAGCTCTTTGGCCAGATCATGCCCTTTCAGCGAAGCGGAGAAGCTGCCCGGAAGATGGCCTCAGCCAAGCTGCTCTCGATGCTGAGCGATCCATCGAGGACGGCCGCCGGCCAGTTCTCCGTGCTCGACGCCAGGTTGTTTGCAGGTGTTGCCGACGCGCCGCCTTTCGCGGAGCAATGGGCAGCGCATCTCAGCCAAGTGCCGCACACCATTGACCAATCCGAAAGCCAATCTGTGGACGAATCCAAGGCTCAAACCGGGGCTGCGGCGACTCCGCGAGGCGAATTACATTGGATTCGTTTCGAGGTTACTTTGTGGTTGCCGATGTCATGGAAAGCTCCTTCGGCATCACACACTCAAACGGCAAAGTGTGCGGAATGATACACTTCGGTGCGGTGCTTTTGAAAGAAAACCTTCAGTAAAGTGTTTCGAATCGCACATTACCGTCGTATACTAAGGCCATGTCGGAGACGAACGGCGCTGAGAGCCGCAGTGGCACGCAGAACGCAAGCCAGGCCAAGGACCAGTATTTATTTGGTTCGCTCGAAAGCAGTGGCAAGAACCGGGCCAAGGTTCGCGAGGTCAGTTATGGCTTCGAGCAGCCCGAGGGCGTCTTTCTCACTTCTCTGGATTTTGCTGTCAACTGGGTTCGCAAGAGCTCGGTTTGGCCTATGACCTTTGGTCTTGCGTGCTGCGCTATCGAGATGATGTCGATGGGCGCTTCACGGTTCGATATTGCTCGATTTGGGGCGGAAGTTTTTCGTCCATCACCGCGGCAATCTGACTTGATGATCATTGCAGGCCGTGTCTCGCAGAAAATGGCGCCAGTGATTCAAAGGCTCTATGAGCAGATGCCGGAACCGAAATGGGTTATATCCATGGGAGCGTGCGCGACGTCCGGGGGCGTCTTTAACAACTACGCGCTCGTCCAGGGGGTTAATCAGGTGATCCCTGTTGATATTTATGTTCCTGGTTGCCCCCCGCGGCCGGAGCAATTGCTGTATGCGATCACATTGCTTCAGGAAAAAATCCTGCGGGAACCGGGGAGCCTGAAGAAAGCTCTAAATGTCGGATAGCGCGTTCTGCAGTGATGGGCTCGTAATGGCCTCGTAATGGCTTGCCAGGCTGCCGCAGAGTGTCAGTTGGAAGATTCGCTGACGGTAACGGGTAGGGCAACTCACTCAAGAAATTTGTGTTCCGGGCATTTCGCCCTATGGTAAGTTGAGACTGTCGTACTTTGTTTCAGGCTTGTTCTGTCTTTTTGCATTGACGATTGCCCGTAGCTCAGGCGGGTGCAACAATCCACGAGTTGAAAACTTGAAAAGCACGTTCCATTTTCAAGCATGGTTGCGGAGGAGAACTTATGAATTTTCGTATCACTAAGTCTGTGGTTCTGGCAGTTGCGGCGGCGGCGATGTTGTCCGCGGGCGCATTTGCGCAGGACAAGCCCGCCGCAAAGGCCCCTGCGGAGGATTCGCCGTCGCGCTGGGATATCTTTGCCGGTTATAGCTATCTCGCACCCCATGACACGGTGCAGGTGCTGCTTACGGATGGAACAACCATCGAGCCGGTCGCGTACAAGTCGGTGAACCTCGGCGCAATCGGCAGCGGCGCGTACTACTTTAACAAGTACATTGGCGCTCAGGTAGAAGTCGGCATTCACGAATACAACGGCAGCTTTGGTGGCCAAGACAATGACGGCTTCACAACTGCTTCAGCGGGCCTTATCTTCCGCTATCCGACGCACGACATCACCCCATTCGCTCATGCACTCGTAGGCGGCGCATATGTCGGCGGTCCCCTTCATGAGAAGAACACCTGGGGCCCAGACCTGACCGCGGGCGGCGGCATGGACTACAACACTCCGCTCTTCAATCATCATCTTGCGATTCGTCTTTTCCAGGCAGACTACGAATACATGCATGTGGATTTCGGTCCCGTGCCTTTCGGTGGCCGCGCCAACATCAATGCGGCTCGCCTGAGCGCAGGTCTGGTCTTCCACGTCGGTTCGATCGCCCCGCCGCCGCCGGTCACCTTTGCCTGCTCGGCGAATCCAACCTCCGTCTTTCCGGGCGAGGCAGTCACCATTACTGGAACGGCTGACATGCTCAATCCCAAGAAGAAGGCCGTCTATACCTGGTCGGGAGTTGCTGGCCTGACGGGTACCGACACGACCGCCAAGATCGACACCACTTCGCTGGCGCCTGGGTCCTACACAGCCAAGGGCAACGTAAGCGAAGGCCCGAAGCCTGGCGAAGCGGCGGATTGCACGGCCACCTTCACCGTCAAGCAGTTTGAGCCCCCGACAGTGAGCTGCTCGGCTAACCCGACGACCATCAAGCCCGGCGACACCAGCGCGATCACCGCGACCGGCGTCAGCCCGCAGAGTCGTCCTCTGACCTACAGCTACTCGGCCACCGCCGGTACCGTGAGCGGCACGGGTAACTCGGCGACCTACTCTTCGGCAGGCGCTCCAACCGGAACGTCGACGGTAACCTGCACTGTGACAGACGATAAGGGACAAACCGCAACCGCGAACGCAGCGGTTACGATCGAGGCTCCTTATGTTCCGCCGCCGCCGGTTCAGTCGGCTCTCTGCTCGATCACCTTCGACAAGGACAAGAAGCGTCCGACTCGCGTGGACAACGAAGCCAAGGCTTGCCTTGACGACATCGCCCTCACCTTGCAGAGCAAGTCGGATGCCTCACTGGCAGTGGTCGGATCTTCGACCGCCGCCGAGAAGACTCCTCCAAAGCATCTGAAGAAGGGTGCGACCCCGCCGGATGTAGCCGCTGAGCGCGCAGTTGACACCAAGGACTACCTGGTAACCGAGAAGGGCATTGACGCCTCCCGCGTCACGGTCTACGAGGGAACCAGCGACGGCCAGAAGGTGGAAGACTACCTCGTGCCCTCCGGTGCAACCTTCAGCGTCGAAGGGGCCACACCGGTCTCCGCCGATGTGAAGCCTATGCCCCGCAAGCCGCTTCCTGAACGGCATCACGCTGCCAAGAAGAAGGCCGCTGCCGCGAAGTAAGCGACAGCGTTCCAAAACCCTGGGCGGAGACTCACTTGAGTCTCCGCCCATTTTCTTGCGTGCCCTTCGAATTCACGCGACTTATCATGGAATTACCGGGAAGGTTCGATTTCGTTTGGCCAGACCCGGCTTGCATTCAACTTCTAATTCAGTTGCCGGAGATCCGTTGTCGCGAATGAAGTACGTTCCTCCCCATTTACCGTCTGATCCCAAAGCTCTCTGGACCGCCCGCGCGCACTTG
>Ga0302315_10001344_pt1 | contig 25156 bp, 20 predicted proteins | sample III_Palsa_N3_1_FD_200532 | JGI IMG/M metagenome (GOLD analysis project Ga0302315, IMG submission 200532) | Peat permafrost microbial communities from Stordalen Mire near Abisko, Sweden - III_Palsa_N3_1 | ecosystem: Environmental > Terrestrial > Soil > Palsa > Peat permafrost | place: Sweden...
GTCTGGCGCCGCTTATGTTCCAATCGACCCGACCTACCCTCCTGAGCGCGTTCGCGGGATTCTGACCGAGTCCGAAGCCGTTCTTCTTCTCACCGAGGCGTCACTTTCGCCCCAGGCGAAGGAATACTTTGACGGAACGATCATCGCCGTGGATTTTCACTCCGACGAAAAATCCACGCCCGACGAGATCGCCAGCCAATCCTCGGCCCGACTCACCCGCGCTGAAACCGGCGCTTCACCCTCAGATCTTTGCTATGTGATCTACACTTCAGGCACAACGGGTCGCCCTAAAGGGATCATGACTGAGCACCGTAACGTGTTTCTTTTCGCCCATGCGTTCAATCGCGTTTGCGGAACGGCACCTTCGGACAGGATTTATCAAGGTTTCTCACTCACATTTGACGGATCGGTCGAAGAAATTTGGATGGCCTTCTCGAACGGTTCGGCCCTCGTTGTCCCAACCCGCGAGACACCACGCTTCGGAAACGAACTTGGCCAATACCTTGCTCAGCACAAAGTGACCTACTTCTCGACGGTTCCGACGTTGTTATCGACTATTTCGGAACCTGTCCCGAGTCTTACCGTTCTCGTCGTCAGCGGCGAAATCTGCCCGACCGAACTTGTGAGTCGCTGGGTAGGAACGCCGTCAAACCCAGGCCTTCGCATGTTGAATGTTTATGGCCCGACTGAAGCGACGGTGAACACGACCGCCGCCGAATGTATTCCTGGAAAGCCGATCACGATCGGTCGTCCACTCCAAGGTTATGGCATTCATATTTTGGATGATAAGATGCAGCCCGTCCGGCGCGGCGAAAAAGGCGAGCTTTTTGTCAGTGGCGATACTCTTGCGCGCGGATACTTAAAACAGTCGGAACTTTCGGCTGAGAAGTTCTTTTCGCTCCCAGGCACACGGCTTTATCGCACGGGTGATCTCGTTCGTTGGAATCGTGATGCCGAGCTCGAGTTTTTTGGACGTATCGACAGCCAAGTGAAAATCCGTGGCTACCGTGTTGAGCTTTCTGAAATCGAGTCATTGCTTCTTGAAAATTCAAATATCGCTTCTGCCGCTGTGAAACTTTTTGAACGCGATGGGCTTCAAGAACTTGCTGCGTATGTCATGTTACATGATCCTTCAAAACCCTTGGACCGTGAGGCACTTCTTTCGCAACTCGAAACACGTCTTCCTCCGTACATGGTTCCGGGCTTCCTCGACGTCCTCGCTGAGTTTCCAATGCTCACGAGCGGAAAAGTGAGCCGCGTCCAGCTCCCTCTCCCTTCTGATCCGCTCATTCATGCGGCGGCTCAAATGATTGATCCTGAGACCGACTTGGAGCGCGTAGTCGCATCCGTTTGGTCGAAAATTTTCAGCATGGGCCGAATTTCTGTCGAAGACGATTTCTTTCGTCAACTCGGCGGCCACTCACTGCTTGCCGCTCAGATGGTCACTCTTCTGAGAACTGAAACCGGAAGACAAGTCACTGTTCGTGATGCTTACGACAATGCAACCATCAGAAAACTCGCCGCACGTCTCAGCGTCTTGTCGGATGTCGCAACCGAAGACAAAGTTGACGCCGCACTCGCTGTAGGCGCTCAAGAAGTATTTGAATCCGTTCCACGCTCGACTCGAATCCTGACCGCAGGTTTGCAGCTCGTATCGATGTATCTTCTTTATGGAGTCGCATCGATTCCGTTCGTTTTACTTCTCGTCCCCTCTTTCGGCTGGCTCTACGAAGGAACTCCCTTCTCAACCGTTCTCTGGGTTTGGTTGGCAACTCTGCTTCTCACTTGGCCTGTGATGCTGACTTTGGCAATTGCGTCGAAGTGGCTCATCATTGGACGCTACAAACCAGGCAGAGTTCCGCTTTGGAGCCTTCAGCACTTTCGTCACTGGCTTGCAGGAAGACTGCAGGCATTTAGCGGTGCAGGCGCCCTTGCGGGCACTCCGCTGATGGCTGTTTACTTCCGCGCGATGGGTGCCAAAGTCGGCAAACGTTGCGACATCTACACGGCGACCGGTAGTTGCTGGGATCTGATTTCCATAGGCGACGACACGAGCATCGGCTCGGACTCTCAACTCTTGGGTTATCGCGTTGAGAACGGCTACCTCGTCTTCGGTCAAGTCGAAGTCGGCAGTCGCTGTTTCATCGGCAATCACTCGGCTCTCGATTTAAATACGAAGATGGAAGACGACTCTCGCTTGGATGACCAGTCGATGCTTCCTGAAGGCCACACGATCCCACAAGGCCAAGGTCGCCGCGGATCTCCAGCTCAGCTGGCAGAAGTTTCAGTTCCAGAAGGTTCTCCGCTCAAGCGCAGTCCTTTCGTGATGGGCGCTGCGCAACTTCTAATCTTGAACGTCATGCCAGTAATCTTTTTTCTTCCGGCAATTCCATTTCTCGTTCTCTGGTATTACGCCTTTGAAGACATGGGAGTGATCGCGGGAACTTTATCTCTTATTGCGTCCGTCCCCGTGGGTTTCGTCGTGATGTGCCTTTTTATCGCAGGCCTAAAGAAACTCGTCTTGCCGAAAGCAAGCCCGGGAACTTTCGAGATCGACAGTGCTTTCTATTTGAGAAAATGGACTTCTGACGGAATCATGCGCGCTAGCCGCACGCTCCTCTTGCCTCTCTACACGACGATGTACTTCCCTCACTGGTTGCGTCTCATGGGAGCCAAGATCGGACGCCGCGCTGAGCTCGCAACGGTTTGGAACTTCTCTCCTGAGCTTGTCGACATCGGCGACGAAAGTTTCTTTGCCGATGGATCGATCATCGGCGGAAAACGGGTTTTCAAAGGACGCTTTGAAATCGGCATGAACAAAATCGGCAACCGAAGTTTCGTCGGAAACGGAGCGATCCTTCCGGTCGGAAAAAGCCTCGGAAACAACTGCCTTCTCGGCGTGCAATCCATTCCGCCTGCAGAAATGCAATGCACTCCTGATGGAACCGAGTGGTTGGGCTCTCCAGCGTTCGCTCTTCCTTACCGCCCGAAAGTCGGCAACTTCGCAGACACGACGACCTTCAAGCCGACTCGCAAACTCTACGTTCAACGCGCCATTATTGATGCGCTCCGAATTTTGATCCCTGGTTACATCGCCCTTTCTTCTGGCGTAGTTGGAACACTTGCAATTTACTTCCTGTACGCGCATCAGGGAGTTTGGACGGTGATGGCAGTTTCTCCCGCGCTTGGTTTCGCTCTCGCGATGTATGCGGTGCTTGTCGTTGTTGCCTTGAAGAAGGCTGTCATGGGGACCTTCAAGCCCGTGATCGTGCCTCTTTGGTCGATGTACGTCTGGCTGAACGAGATGATCAACGGCGCTTACGAATCTGTCATGACTCCAGCTATCGCCCCGTTTCTAGGCACTCCGTTCGCAGCTTCGTTTTTCAGAATGATCGGTTGCAAGGTCGGTAAGCATACCTATATCGAAACAACTTTGTTTTCAGAGTTTGATCTCGTTGAGATCGGGGACTATGCCGCATTGAACGCCGGTGCGATCATCCAGAATCATCTTTTCGAAGATCGCATCATGAAGTCCTCGTCACTCAAAATTGGAGCCGAGTGTAACGTCGGCGCGATGGCCGTCGTTCTCTACGACTCCGAGATGCAATGTGGCGCTTCGCTCGGACCTCTCTCGTTATTGATGAAAGGCGAGAACCTCGCTCCCGGAACTTCGTGGCATGGAATTCCAACTGTTCGCGCTGTTCCTCCTTCCTCGACTTGGAGCGCTTGTGAAGTCAAAGAACCAAAAAGAGAGGCCATCTCTCGCGGAATTCGCACTCAACTTCGAAAAGCAACAGCTGCGGCTGTCGCATTAGTGGGGGTCCGATGATTGCGCTTTGGTTGTTAGATACCGATTCGTTCGGAATGATCCCCCGCTCTCTTCTCAATCTGCTCGACAGCACCGAAGAAGAAAAGTCCAAGGTCTTGCGGCCAGCCGATCAACGAAGATTCTTGATTAGTAGAATCGCCTTGCGACAAGCGCTCTCGAATGTCTTCGGAGGAGATCCCCGTGCGTGGCGCTTCATCATCGGAAAGTCCGGTAAGGTCAATCTCGCGCATTGCTACGGGATGCCTCTCGCCGATTTCAGTCTTTCCTATTCCGGAAAAGCGATGGCACTCGCGGTTTCAACATCGGGACCAGTCGGTTTGGATCTAGAAGAAGCAGCGCGTGATGCAGCCCTTTCGCACGAGACGGTATTTCCTGATCATCAGTTTTCCGATGGCGAGAAAAAGTATCTTGAGCAAATTCCTGAAAAGACACGTTGGAGCGAAACTCTCAAAATCTGGACCCGTAAAGAAGCCTATTCCAAGCTCTTGGGTCTCGGCCTCCACCTCGATTACTCGAAGCTGGATGTGACGACCGAACCCGCGCAAAGATCCGGGGTTAAAATTGATACCCAGGAAGTTTCGATTGCCGAGAAACCGTATTATCTATCCCTAGTTTCCGTCCAAGAAGCGGCGGAAACTGTTGATATTCGTAGTCCAAGTCTTTTGTCCTGTGTTACCTGTTAGGTATGCGCGCGTCCCGCCTTTCTCAAATCTTGATCTTTTTGATCCTGATATCACTGAGTGTGTTTAGTCACACGAGCAAAGCTTTCGCGAAAGCGAAGTCCCAACCCTCTCCCACCAAAAGTCCCGAACCAACACCCAAAGTCGATCAAGACGATGATGACGAAGATGACGACAGCTGTGATGCGGGTGATGACAGTTGTGACGACGACACCGACGAAGACGACGACACAAGCGACGACGATCTCGCCGACCAAGGCAAAGCCATCAGCGGCAACGTGACTCTCGCTTCGGATTATATCTTACGGGGTATTTCGCAGACCGATCACAATCCTGCTATTCAAGGCGGCTTCGAATATAATCATCCCACCGGAATTTATCTGGGCGTTTGGGGATCGAACGTGCATTTCGTAGATCTTCCCGAAAGCATGGAACTCGATCTGTACGGTGGCTACGCCTATCACTTCAATGACAAGGCCAGCGTCAGCCTCGGTGCACTTTATTACACGTATTGGTCTGACAGCGATCGCAACAACTGGATGTTCCCGCTCAAAGGCCAGTGGCACGGATTCACTCTTGAAACCGATTTCTTCCCTCGTTGGGATGGACAGGACGTTCAAGCGTTCTACTTCCAGGCGGGCTGGCGAGACAAAGTCATCTGGGACGTTAAGCTCGGAGCCTTCGCTGGTTACTCCACTTTCATCGGCACCGAAGAAGAGCCCGAGTCCAACTACACCGACTTTACTATCTCAGCTTCGCGCGAGTTTTTCGGCGTCGAGTGGCAAGTCAGCGGTGTCTTCGTGAACACTACCCTCATCAACAATGCCGTCGGCGGCGATCGCGCTGTTTTTTCGATGAGCAAGGGCCTTTAAGACTTTGCTTTGGACTTCAAAGCCCCATTCTTGTACTCCAAGGGCGTTTTTCCGATGGTTGATTTGAAATCCCGAATAAAATGAGCCTGATCGAAGTAGCCCAGTTGAAGGGCAAGATCGCTCATTTTTAAATCCAAATCATTCGCTAGCATATCCGCAGCTTCCTGAAGGCGATACCGATTGATGACCCATTTAGGGGATACACCGGCATGGCGCTGAAACGCTCGTTGCAAAGGACGTAAGGTCAGCCCCATCATCAATGCGACTTGTTCCACCCGAGTAATATTCCGATTTGCCGCAATCTCTTCTATGAGATCTCGGATTTTCAGGGCGCTTGAAGTTTCGCATTCGGGTAAGCGAGTTCGAAAGAAAGTTTCGCCGTGATGGATGCACTTTTTTATATCTTCTTCTTCCAGAACTAATTTTCTGAGTTTCGATCCTTCATTTCCAAAAATGCTTCGGAGGCTAACGACCTGGTCAGTCAACTCCGATACCGGGGATTTTAAAAATGGGTAAAACATCCCAGGCCTAAACTTAATACCGAAAGCGCGACCGCGTCCTTGGAGACTTCTAGAAAACTTAGATGTGAGAACTCCGTTAATTTCACGGTGCCCTTTCTCGATCACGATATGAACGGAAGGGAACGGGAGCGTCTCCGAAACATACGGCTTTCGAAGATTCCAGGTCACGATCCAAAAATGTTCGATGAATGGCCAAAGATCCAGCGCCGGTTTGACGCGGGAAAGCGAAAACTCCCGTCCCATTGCGTTGGGATTCAATATACCTCGCGTCTGATCAGTTTGAGATGGTTTCATCGAGGGACCATACGAACAAAAAAGCCGTGTTTTTACAATCCCATTTCACCTCTCGGCGGTATCCTACTTGAAAGAGGAATAGCCAATGAAAGAGCAACTGAAAGTCTCCGTTTTCATCCAAGCTTCTAGCGACCGAGTTTGGAAAGGTCTCACTGATCCAGAACTCGTGAAGCAATATTTCTTCGGTACAAAAGTCGTTTCGAGCTGGAAAGAAGGAAGTCCCATTTTTTTCCGTGGCGAATGGGAAGGAAAACCTTACGAAGACAAGGGAACGATTCTTTCCATTCGTCCAGGCAGTCATGTCTCCTATAATTATTGGAGTAGTATGTCTGGAGAGGCTGATCGACCTGAAAATTACAATGTCATTGCTTATGACCTCTTGCCCAAGGAAAACGGAACAGAAGTAACAGTTACTCAAGAAACAACTTTAGAAAAAAAAGAGCACTCAGAAGGTAACTGGCGCATGATACTCGGTGGGCTTAAAAAATTGATGGAATAGAGGTGCTCATGAGCGTCCCAGCAGAAATTCAAAAGGCGTTAAAAACTTTCAAAAAAATTATCATCGTCGGGATCAGCGCGAACGAGTCGCGCGCAAGCAATTGGATTGCGCGTTACTTGCGTGAACAAGGTTACGACGTTGTCGGCGTCAATCCTGGCATGCCTACTATTCCGGGCATTCGGGTCGTTTCGTCTTTCAACGAAGTTCAAGGCGAGCTTGAAATCGTCGATATCTATCGGAGCCCCGATTCCATCCCTGCCCTTCTGAATGAGCTTGAACCGCGCAAGCCCGCACTGATCTGGCTTCAACCTGGAGCCGAAAATCCTACCGCTGAAGAAGACGGCCGCAGCCGTGGACTGAACATCGTGTCAGGTCGCTGCATTTATCAGGATCACAAAGCTCTTTAACTTAGACTGGAGACTGGCTTGATGCGGGTGGCTTAGATCTTGAAACCTTGCGGGTGATGACCAAGATCGCCATTCTGATCGTAGATGACAATGCTGCGAATCTCCTCGCATTAGAAGCGCTCCTTGCTCATCCCGACTACGAATTCATAAGAGCTTACTCCGGTCCTGAAGCGGTCGAGGCCTTTCAGCAACATGAGTTCGCCGTGATATTGCTGGATGTTCAAATGCCCGGGATGGATGGATTTGAAACCGCTCGGCGTATTCAGGGCCTTCAAGCGGCCCAGTTTCACGAATTTCGCCAATCTCGTAAAACACCGGTGATATTTATCAGTGCCCATAATCGAGGAGAACTCGATTTTCATGCGGGTTATGCATTAGGCGCAGTGGACTACATTCCAAAACCGATTGATCCAGATATTCTTCGCGCGCGCGTAGCGGTTTTTTGCGAACTTTATAGAACGAGCAAAGAACTGATTGACGAGCATACCAAAACCAACCGGCTTGTCGCCGTACAAAGAGCAACCACCGAGGCGCTCGCGGCTTCGGCCTCCTTGTCCCCCGAGAACGCTCTTCCAAAAGTCCTGCGGGCTATCTGCGAAAGTCTAGGTTGGGAAGTTGGGTTCTCTTGGATGATCGATCTTAAATTGGATGAGCTCCAGTTTGGGCAGACCTGGAATCCGCAAATCCGCGACATCACGGAATTCATCGAAGCCACCCGGAAAATAAGTTTCAAAAAAGGAATCGGTCTGCCTGGCCGAGTTTGGGAATCAGGAGAGCCCGCCTGGATATCCGACGTCGCGCAAGACACCAATTTTCCAAGGAGGTCTGTCGCCGCTCAAGTAAAACTCCATGGGGGCATGGCACTTCCTGTTTGCGCCGCAGGAAGGACTCTCGGTGTTTTAGAGTTTTTCAGCAGGTATATCGAATCGGTGGACCCCAAACTTACTCAAATTATGGGTGCGGTGGGAAGTCAGGTCGGAAACTTTCTCGCGCGTTCGGAGGCGCTCGTTCAAGCCCACGAAAGCGAGGCAAGAAAAGCCGCGTTCCAGGAGATTGCGCTCGATTGCATTATCGGCATGGATCATCAAGGTAATGTCATCGACTTCAATCCTTCGGCGGAAAGAACTTTCGGTCGCAAAAAGCAGGACGTCCTTGGGAAGAACATGGCGAATCTTATTATTCCAGAGCGTCTGCGCGAAGCTCATAGACAGGGGCTCGCACACTTCCTCTCCTCGGGGATCGGTCCTGTCATGAATCATCGCATTGAGGTGACAGGTTTGCGTTCCGATGGAACAGAGTTTCCTGTCGAGTTAGCAATCACTCGAGTTCCCGGCATCGATCCTCCGATTTTCACAGGGTTCTTACGGGATATCACCGAACGGATACATTCTGAGGAAGTCCTAAAACACAACCTCAGGGATCTCGACGATACACGGAAACGACTTGAGCGTGCCGTTCGTGCACGCGACGAGTTTCTTTCGATCGCCTCTCATGAACTCAAGACTCCACTGACTTCGATTAAACTTCAGATCGATATGACTAAGCGATCTATTCGACCTGAAAAAAACCAGGGACCTACTCCAGAAAAATTAGCGAAGGCATTAAACATGTCGTCCTATCAGCTGTCAAAAATTTCAAAATTGGTGGAGGACCTGCTCGACGTCTCGCGAATCGAGGCTGGAGGTTTACACCTGGCTTTCGATTTAGTCGATCTCTCCCAATTGGTCTCCGATGTAACAGAAAGGCTGTTCGATCAGTTCGCCGAGGCCAAATGTGACGTTAAAATCGTGACAAATCGACCCATCATCGCCGAGTGCGATCATTTTAGGATCGAGCAAGTTCTGACAAATCTTCTCACCAACACAATAAAGTACGCGGCCGGTAAATTAATCCAAATCTCTGTTTCTAAAGTTGGAGAAACAGCCCTCATCAAGGTTCAAGACCAGGGAATCGGAATCGAGAAGGAGCAGCTTGCCAAGATCTTCAATCGTTTTGAACGCGCTACTTCGGCTGAAAAAATTAGCGGCCTTGGACTCGGACTCTATATCGCAAAACAAATTGTGGATGCCCACAATGGTTTGATCACTGTCGACAGCGAGCTTGGAAAGGGGTCAACCTTTTCAATAACTCTTCCACTCCGTCAGATCCCCGTTGGCGCACTCACTGCACTTTCGAGTTAAGAATCAAAAGTGCGAACCTAACTTAAGATCGACTTCGGCTCGAGGTACTCCTCTAGTCCGTAGACGCTATATTCTCGGCCTATCCCCGATTGCTTGAATCCGCCGAAGGGAACCTGAGGATCATGCTTCAAGGTGTTGATCAGAACGCGCCCTGCAGAGATTTGTGAAGCGACACGGTTGGCCCTTTCCGTGTTCGACGAACTCACGTAAGCCTGCAGACCGTAAACGGTGTCGTTGGCCATCTCGATGGCTTCTTCCTCTGATTTGTAAGTCATGATCGAAAGCACGGGTCCAAAGATTTCTTCTTTGGCGATGGTCATGTCTGCTGTGACGTTCGCAAATACGGTTGGTCTGATGAAGTTTCCTGCCTCTAACCCTCGAGGGTGTCCTTCTCCCCCAATGACGAGCTCAGCACCCTGATCAATACCGAGCCTGATGTAGCGTTGAACGCGATCATATTGCTTTTGACTGACGAGAGGTCCAATCGCTGTATCTTCACTTCTAGGATCACCCGTTTTAATAGCTTCGACTGTCGCCTTCGCAATCTGCTTCACTTCATCTAGGCGATGCTCTGGTACGAGGAGACGTGTGCCAGCGATGCAAGCTTGGCCGTTATTCATAAAGCAGGCCCTCACAGCCATCGGGATCGCTTCAGCAAAGTTAGCGTCGTCGAGGATAATGTTCGGAGATTTTCCGCCGAGTTCAAGCGTGAAACGTTTCAGGGTTTCAACCGCTCCACGAGCGATGGTCTTTCCAACGATAGTCGAACCTGTAAACGAAATTTTTGCGATATCTGGATGACGAGTCAACTCTGCTCCGACAACATCACCACGCCCATTCACGACGTTGAACACACCTGGCGGGAGACCCGCCTCATGCAAAGCTTCGATCACGATCTGAGTCTGAAGCGCGCTCATTTCACTCGGCTTAATCACTGCTGTGCAACCCGCCGCAATGGCCGTTCCCAACTTTCCACAGATGAAACTCGCGTTCGAATTCCAAGGTGTGATGATCGCAGCAACACCGATCGGCTCGTGAACTACCTTGGACTGGCCGACATTCTTGACGAACTCGTAGTTTTGTAAAACCTCTTTGCTGAGAAGAAAGTTATTTGCCGCCATACCCACCATGAGTTTGGCATTTTGGAAGGGCGCTCCATACTCCTCGACCATCGCCCCGATGAGATCATCAGTCCGTGCGGCGACGGCGTCGTGCAAGCGTTGAAGATAGTCGAGACGTTGTTGTTTCGTCGTCTTAGAAAACGTCTTAAACGCCGCCTTTGCAGCGGCGATCGCTTTACGCGTATCCTCTTCATCACCTAACGTGACTTTTCCGATCACTTGATTGGTGGAGGGATTGATCAGGTCAAAGAGTTCGGTTCCATGGGGCCTGACGAACTGTCCGTTAATGTAGATCTGATTGATATTTTTCATTGAAGACTCCTTGTTTACTTCTTTGCTTCATTCTAATGAAACGGCGCCCAAACAAGTAGACCGAGTCCTGCAAAGTTTTTGTCTAATTCTGCAAAACGTCGACCTTCATACCCTTCCCAAGCGTTTTGAGACTCTTCATGTCTTTCATGGGAGGTGCTCCAAAAAGTCGACGATACTCACGCGTAAACTGCGAGTGACTTTCGTAGCCGACTTTATAAGCAGCGGCCGACGCGTCGACCACTCCCGCTAGTAGTAGCTTTCGAGCTTCCTGAAGCCTGAGCTGTTTCTGATATTGCAGAGGCCCCATCGTCATGACTGCTTTAAATTTATGGTGAAGGCTCGAGACACTCATGTTCACAGCCTTCGCCAACTGCACCATTTTGATTGGCTGATCAAAGTGTTCTTTGATCCAATAAATCGCTTTCCCGATTCCAGAATCTTGATTACTGATCAGAACATTTTGATACAGAAGATGGCCGTCTTTTCCTACGAGTAGGCGATAGATGATTTCTCGTTTAATAGAGCCTGCTAAAAAGGCGGCATCTTTTGGTTTATCAAGAACTCTTAGGAGTTTAAAAATCGCTTCCTGCAGTTCAGGATCAGATTTTCCAACGAACGCTCCAGACACTGTTTCTTTGTTCGACCGAACATCGATCTTCGCTTCGATGACAACGTCTGCTATCTCTTTCGCATCGAGCTCAATTCTGACGCAGTAGTAAGGCGCCGACTTCGAAGCACCAATGATCTGCCCGGCCGCAGGCACGTGCGTTGAAGCGACGAGAAAATCGCCGACTCCGTAATGGATCGTGTCTTTTCCGATATGAACCTTTTTCCGCCCCTGGACGATCAGGCAAAACGAGGGGTTGAGAATTCCTTGAGTAAGCGAAGTAGTCTGACTAGCGCGCATGAAAGAAAGGAAGGGAATGATAGTCTCTGTCATTCCGTCTTGGGGAGTCGCGCGCTCGACAATCGCACAGAGTTGATCGAACTTCTTGATGTTCTTCGTTTCTTTCATACCTGCCTCATTTACTAGTATACCCAGCCTCCCCGAACCCGCTTAACAGGATAGTGCAAAGTTATAGCCTAATCCTGCAAATTGTCTCAGCACCTCGCCCCATTTTCCGAGCCTCTTAGGCAGTAATTTCCTAGCATAACTCTCCGCTTCACTAATCAGATTCAAGGTTTAGAATTAGCAAGACGATAGTCAAGGAGACGGCCGTAGAGAGTCTTTAAGAGGCGCGACACGTCAACAAATTTTCCCAGATTTGCCCAGATTTACAAGATTTGATGGACCGCAATAGATTGCGGCCATGGTACCTACCAGAAACAAGTTTTTTTAGATCAATGGAATGAACATGAAATTTGGATCACTCGGTTTGTGTCTTCTGCTCGTAGCTTCCCTCCCACTCTTGGCTTTCGGAGCCACCGCGACATCGGTGCCTGAGGTCTCCTCAAGGCCGATTCTCTTCCTCCACGGATTCAATCCGTTCGGGATCGGCGAGAACTGTAAAAAAGATTGGTCGAAGATGGAGAACACCCTGAGCGGGCAAGGGTTCACCGGACCAAAGGTTACCCTCGGTTATTATAGCGATGATTCACACTGCGATGTGAAGATCACTCCACACGGATCGATTCTCACTCCCATCCCTGAGATCAGCAAAGACCTGGCTTGGTATGTTTACAATAATTACAGCAGCAAAAATATCGGCGTCGACATTGTCGCTCACTCGATGGGTGGATTAGTTCTTCGTTACGCACTTTACCGCGTAGCAGTCTCCGATTCGAGTTTCCCTCCTTACCTCTTGGTCAATCATGCAGCGACCCTCGCTAGCCCGTACACCGGCTATAGCTTGCTCGCGGAGAGCTGTCACATCAACGTCGTGAACTTTCAGTGCGATGAAATGTTCCCTCTTTCGGGCTTCATCGAAGGTCTCAAGAAACCAGAAGCCCTCGTCCCACAAGGCCGCGGCGGCACGATCTGGAGTGATATGGGATCCAATGCTGTTTTCATCGAAAACTCAGACGGATTCGTCACCTCGGCATCTGCCACGAGCATGCAAATCCCTGCCAGTGCGAAAATCATTTTGCCTTGGCATATGTTCGTCCTGCACACCCTTTACACTCGTAACAAAAAAGTCATGGCCGATATGGTGCACATCCTCTCACGCACCTCTCAGGATCAGCCGGAAGACGTCGCACAAAGTGTGAAGTATCCATCAGTCTCTCGCGATGTTCTCGAAGCTTCGGACGCTGTGATCTCTCGCGGAGAACTGACTCAAGACTTCTCAGCTCTTCCTCAAGATAAACAACCCGCAAGCCTGGATGCTAATGTCATCAACGGTGAAACCGTCGGCATCAGCTTCACGAAGGTCCTTCCAAGCGGAGTGTTCGCTCAAATGGGCATCCAAGACGACGATGTCGTTCGCGGTTGTTCCAATAGCAACATCAACACTCCGTTTGAAGCACTGGACGAGCTTGAAAACTCGACTGGTCCGATTGTCATGAATTTCTGTCTAGTGAGAGATGGAAAGACGATCTCGAAGCAAGTCGTCGTTCAGTAATAAAATAATAATAATAATAACGACTACTTCTTTTTCGCTACTTCTTTTTCGCTACTTCTTTTTAAGCGGAGTCTGTAATCCATAGGCAAGGTTGTAAGCCAATTGGTCGCAACTCTTACCATCGAAACGATCGCAATAATCGTTGACGATTGAGTTCATCAAGAAAATGCCTTTGGCCTCTAACTGGATCATGTTCGCAGCCATCATGATGTCTCGATCAGCTGCGATCATCCCTCTTTCTTGAAAGCTCTTCAGGCGACGAACGAGAAGATCGTCGGAGTCGAGAAAGAAGTACTTCTGTAGATCCTTGTTGAGCTTGGGATCCGTAAGTGCGCGGGAGATGGCTATCCGAGTAAAATCTCGGTTCTCGATAAAGAGTTCGAGATGAGCTTCTACAAAATTAGTGATCTCTTCTTCGAGAGTCTCGCCTGCAGGATAGGCGCTCACCGTTTTTAAAGCGCATTCTACAAACTCGATAATGATGGCATTTAAAAGGCCTGACTTACTTTCGAAGTAGCGGGCGATCAGCGCTTCGTTCATTCCAGCGCGTTTCGCGATCTGTTTCGTCGTCGCCGCTTCAAACCCATACTTCGAAAACACTTCGAGTCCAGCCTGAATCAGTTTCTGAGTGCTGAGTTCACGCGAACGACGCTTCGGAGGCGCGCTTTTAGTTTCCGCGTGTTTTGCAGTTCTAATTTTTTTGGTCATAGCAGGCCTCCTTATACAACTACAGAATACCCCAATTTGAACCAATTTTCCAACGCTATAAGCTTGAGTCAATACAGGCACTTAAAAGCCTCTTGTAAGTAATCAGTTATTTACTTGCGTGAACTAAGTAATTGAGCGATTATATATAAGTAAGTAATCAATTACTTATAGTCGTCCGCTGCACTGAGAGGTTTTACGTGAAACTCCATCCCCTTCTTTTGATTCTCACCCTCACCACAAACTTCGCCATGGCGGAAACTCTAGAGCTGCCCGAGGCGATACAGGAAGCCCGAGAGCATTCCCCTACTCTTCAGCGGTTTCACGCGGCCTTTGAAGAAACCAAGTGGAGGAAATTCGAAACCCTAGGCTCTGGATTCCTTCCCAATCTCTCCGCAAACGCGAGCCATTATTTCGACGAAAAGTATGAACTCCTCAATGTTCCTTTTAATGGCCAACAGATTCTCTTTCCTTCGATCTATCCGACATCGAATGCCTCGATCGATATCTCTATTCCCATCTTCGACGGCTTCGCAAACATCAGTCATCTGAAGGCCGCCAATCTCAATGTCGATGCTTCCGAGAACGAACTCAGTCATGCAGACTTTCAATTGGAGCAAGACATCCGACTTGCGTTCTATCAAGCACTTGGCGCACAAGAGCTTGAGTCCGTCGCCCAACAGAACGTCAAGACTCTCGAAGACCATCTTAAGATCGCGGAAGCGCGAAAAACCGGTGGCTCTGGAACAAACTACGACGTGCTTCGAGTTCAGGTCCAATTGACGGAGGCTAAGACTGATGAGTTGAACGCGGTCGACAATGTCACGATCAGTCGTCACAAACTCACCCAGCTTTTAGGGCTCAGGCAGGACTCGCGCGAACTGCGGGGAGACCTTCCAGTTCCTCACGTCGAGTCGGTTCAAAACTTGGTTCTCAACGACTCACCTGAAGATCGAACAGATATCAAGGCGCTGGATCTGAGATCCGAGGCCGCCGATCAGGATCGTTCCGCACGAGCTCGTTGGATGATCCCTTCCGTTTCACTCGGCGCAGATTACACATTCTATAACCCCTTGAACAACTCGATCACTCAGTCGGATCCGTTCCACTCAGCCTACAACGTAGGAATATTTCTACAGTGGAAACTCTTTGACGGCGGCGTCTCGCTAGCTCGCTCACAAGAGGCGAAGTATCAGCAAGTTCAAGCTGACCGAGCTTCAGAAGAAGCAAAGGATCAGATTCCTTATGACTTTGAACTCTGGAAGCGCAAATACCTCACCAACGCCGCACGATACGATGCAAAGAAGCTCGACGTCACGCGCTCGGAAGAAAGTATCCGTCTAGCCCGCGCAGAAGAAAGCGCCGGCACTCGAAACAGTACTGAAGTCCTCGATGCCGAGCTCGATCTCTTTCGATCGAAGGCCGGTGTCGTCGACGCGCTCCTCAGTTCTGCTGAGGCCCAAGTTCAATTAGAAAAAACATTAGGAAGGAAACTTTGAGTATGGAAATCGAAATCGCAGAAACCAATGTCCAAAGCAATGTCGCAACTCTTGGAAAAGTGGAGCACCGGAGTAAAGAGCTCCCAGCTTCCGATAAAAAAGTCGCTGTAGAAATTAAAGCAACTTCTGAAAAAAAGAAGGCGATCTATGCAGGCGTGGGCGTTCTCGTCGTCGCCCTGACCGGCTATCTGGGTTTCCAATCCTATATGTACGTCACAACGGACAATGCATTGATCGAAGCCAAGTCGACTTACCTCTCCCCTCGGGTAGGTGGCCTCGTCACCGAAGTCACAGTCTCTGAGAATCAAAACGTCAAGGCCGGCCAACTTCTAGCCAAAATTCGCCCAAATGATTATCAAAACGCTCTCGATCAAATGGAATCAGATCGAGACGCTCTTCAAGCCGAGACGAAGGCTGCAGAGAGAAGTTATACCCGAACCATCGCGCTGCTAAAACAAGGTGCCTCCACTCAGGAACGCCTTGAAGCTACTGAAGCTCAGTTCAGATCTCTTGAAAGAAAAACTAAGTCTGCTGCCGCCAAAGTCGAGCAAGCAAAACTGGATTTAGCGGATACGGAGATTAAAGCGCCTGCTGACGGGACGATCGCTAAAAGATCCATCGAACTCGGTATGATTGCCAGCGCAGGGCAACCTGTTTTTGGATTCGTCGCAAGTGACGAACGCTGGGCCACCGCGAACTTTAAAGAGACTGAGATGAAAGGGATTGCTGTCGGAAAAACTGCCACCGTCGAAGTCGATGCGATCTCTGGCCGAGCATTCGAAGGCGTTGTTGAAAGTATCAGCCCGTCGACGGGCGCGACGTTCAGCCTTCTTCCCCCAGATAATGCTACCGGCAATTTTACGAAGGTCGTCCAGCGAGTTCCGGTTCGCGTAAGACTGGTTCATCTGTCTGCTGAAGATATCGGATTTCTGCAAGCAGGCTTGTCTGCGGAAGTCCGTGTAAAACTCCACTAAAGGTTCAAGTAATCTCCGAGGTGCTTCATGACGACGACCAATATTATTATCATCATCACCTCGATCCTCGCGGCTCTGCTTGAGATCATCGATACGTCCATCGTGAACGTTGCGGTGCCTACGATGATGGGCAACCTCGGTGTAACGCTCGACGAGATTAGTTGGGTATCGACGGCATACATGATCGCCAACTCGATTGTTCTCCCGATCGCGGCGTGGTTTGGTAGTCGGCTTGGGCGAAAGAGATACTTCACCGGAGCGATCGCAGTGTTCACACTCGCTTCGCTCGCGTGCGGGCTTGCGCCCAATCTTCCCCTACTCGTGATCTTTCGATTGATCCAAGGATTCGCCGGCGGCGCTCTCCTCCCTACTTCTCAGATGCTGATTCAAGAACAGTTCCCTAAAGAGAAAGCAACTCTCGCCATGGGAATTTTCGGAATGAGCGTGATGATCGGACCAGCTCTCGGCCCAGTGCTGGGTGGTTATCTCACCGATAATTTTGGATGGCGTTCGATCTTCAACGTCAACGTACCACTCGGAATCATCGCCGGAATCCTTTCTTACATGTACATCGGCGCGCCCAAACATGAAACCGACCCCTCTGCCGCCCCAAGCAAAGCAAAAGGCAGCGTGGATTGGACAGGCTTCGCACTTCTTTCACTCGGCGTGGGATGTTTTCAGTATATTTTAGAACGAGGCCAAACAGACGGATGGTTCGACTCAAAGTCGATCACGGTGGTAGCAACTCTCGCCTTTCTCGGAACTGCGGCTTTCATCTGGTGGGAGCTCAGGGTCGACAATCCTATTATGAATTTGCGTCTCTTTAAATCCCGAGTCGTGAGTTCCGGCGCAGCGTTGATGCTCGCGTTCGGGATCGTCGTTTATGCTCTGACGTTCGTGGTCCCCGTTTTCGTAGACAACGTTGTCCACATGACTGCCACGCAGACAGGCTTACTCTTTATTCCAGGATCCATCGCAACTTCTTTCGCGATGGGCATGGTGGATCCGCTCTCTAAAAAACTTCATCCACGCGCCCTGCTGACTTTAGGTGTTGGCTTCTCCGCCATATCGGTTTTGATGATGACCCATTTTACGACTGCAACGGGAGGCGATGATCTTTTCTGGCCGTTGATCATACGCGGTGTTGGTCTCGCACTTTTGTTCGTCCCAATCGTGACCGTCGTCAATTATCCCTTCCAAGGAGAAGAACTCGAGCAAGTCTCCGGGATGATGAATTTCTTTCGTCAAATTGGTGGAAGCATTGGGATCGCTTCTCTTTCGACTTTGCTAACGCGCTTCGGAAAACAAAATTACCTCGATTTGATGCCGAAGATGTCTGTTCTCAGTCAAGGCGGCTATCAAGCCTACGGGCACATAGCGACGGGCGCAGCACATGCAAACCTTTCAAACAATATCGGAATGGGCCTTCCGCAGACGTTAGGAATCAAAGCGCTTTGGATGAGAGCAATGGGGCAGAGCTTTATTATGAGTTTCGACCAGCTTTGCTGGGTGATTATCTTAATCACAGTGGCTATGCTGATCCCGACGTTCATTATGCAAATGCCACGACGAATGAGCGCAAACTTGAATGCGCATTAAGCGAGCAACTCTATGATTCCCTTTTCGGTTCTTGATCTCTCACCGATCCTCGAAGGCAGCGATGCCGCTCAGTCCTTTCGCAACACTTTAGATCTCGCGCAACATGCCGAGCGCTGGGGCTATAATCGCTTTTGGTTGGCCGAGCATCACGGGATGCCTGGCATCGCGAGCGCAGCGACTGCAGTGCTCATGTCGCATGTTGCGAATGGCACATCCAAGATTCGTGTTGGCGCTGGCGGGATTATGCTTCCCAATCATGCTCCGCTGGTGATCGCCGAACAGTTCGGAACACTCGAGTCTCTTTTTCCAGGTCGAATCGATCTTGGTCTCGGCCGTGCGCCGGGCTCCGATGCTGCAACATCGCGCGCGCTTCGACGAACGTTGATGACGGACGCAGATGAGTTCCCTCAAGATGTCGCCGAGCTGAGGAACTATTTTCAACCCGAGGAAGGCACTCGAGGCATTCGTGCTGTTCCAGGTGCAGGCCTACAAATCCCGATTTGGATTTTAGGATCAAGTCTTTTCGGAGCGACCTTTGCCGCAGAGATGGGACTCCCCTATGCCTTTGCTTCTCACTTCGCGCCCGGGATGCTCATGCCTGCGATCGAGATTTATCGCGCGCGCTTCAAGCCATCCAAGCAACTCGATCGTCCCTACGTCATGCTCGGCTTCAATGTCTTTGCAGCGCCGACGGACGAAGAAGGTCATTTTCTCGCAAGCTCCATGCAGCAAGCGTTCGTGAACTTACGAAGTGGACGTCCTTCGCGATTAAAACCCCCAGTTGAGAATTACTTAAGTACGCTCACTCCCCCTGAGTTAGGAATCCTCGAGCAAACACTCACCTGCGCCGCGATCGGTTCTCCACAAACTGTGCGCCGACAACTCGGCGATTTTATCGCCCACACCGGCGCAAATGAACTGATGATTACGTCGCAGATTTTTGATCACTCAGCCCGGCTGCGATCTTTTGAGATCACAGCCGGCATTCGAGATTAGCGGCTTCCACCGAGAATTTTTAGGATCTGATCTGGGGCGTGGTTGGAAGTAGCGATCGAAACCGCCGTTGATCCATCGCTTGCTCTCTTGGTCGGATCAGCACCCGTCTGAAGCAAGGTCGAGAGAATGCTCTCTTGAACTGGCTCTTGATAAGCACCGCCTGGACGTGGAAATGCAGTGTACATCAACGGCGTAAGTCCCTGGGAATCCGCAGTGTTTACACTCGCACCGGCCTGAATTAAAGCCCGAACTACTTCGTTACTATTGTTGGCAACTGCGAATATAAGCGGCGTCTGACCTCTTACGAAACTCTCCCCTCGCGAGAGCGTCGTAGCTGCATTCACATCCGCACCAGCTTTGATCAGTGCATTGACCACATCGATACTGCCATTAGCGGCAGCGAATAGAAGTGCCGTATAACCGTAGTTATCTACAACTTTTACATCTGCGCCAGCGTCGAGCAAGGTTTGAACCACATCAATACTGTCACTTGCTGCAAACATCAGCGGGGTCGATCCATCACCGGCGACAGCTTTCACGTCTGCTTTGTACTGAAGAAGGAGAAGCACTTTGTCTAGTCCGACTTTTGGCGTTTCCAACACGTAATCTAAAGCAGTGAAGTAGTCTCTGGATGAGGAGTTCACGTTCGCGCCCGCTTGAAGCAGAAGGCGAATCACCTCAATATCGTTTTGATTCATCGTCGCGTACAGAATCGCCGTCAAATCATGCCCATCTTTGGCGTTCACATCGCCACCAGACGAAAGCAGATTGCGAATCATATCGGTCGATGGGGTTCCCTGAGCTGCAACCATCAGCTCTGTTTCATCTTTGTCGTAAATGGGCTCAAGAGAAAGAGACTGTTGATGCGAGATCGCCTCTTGCTTCACTGCTTTAAGGGCGCCGAGATCACCCGATTTCAAGGCAAAGGAATAGATGCTGCGCCGATTTTTTTCATCACTGATTCCCGCTTGAACTTCACTCGGATCCGGCAGGAAGTGGTCATAAAGCGTTTGAAAGAGATCGAGTCTTTTATTCTCGAGCGAAGAGAGAAATACGGTTTCGCACTGGTTGTTATAAGCATCTGAAGCAATCAGATGTGCCTGAAGAAAGTTTGTGACGTCGCCACTAGAAGTTTTTGGATCGGCGATCATTTTGAACAGGGTCGATGCATCCACATTGGGTTCCGCACAAGGAGGCGCTGGACTTGGCGAAACTGAAGGACTTGGTGATGGACTGGCTGTTGGACTCGGACCCGACTGAGGCGAGTGTTTGCCCATCGCGAAAGCAACAGGTGCCATCAAGATGATCGAACTAAGAACGAATGCATTTAAAAGTGTTTTAGACATGCAGCGACCGTATAACGCATTAAGTCAGATAGACACTCACACGGGATGGTACGGCCTCCAGCAAATGCTATAAATTTTACAGAGTGACCGAATCCGACTCAACTGCGGCGTTCGATTGCGGGGAATCGGACTTGCTTCAGCTAAGCAAATGAACACACAAATAAATAAAAAAAATCGACTTGGATCGTTGCTTCTCGCCTTAACCGCTCTGAGCTCCTTCGCTGCCTGTTCCAATATGGAAGTAAATACTGCCCAAGCGCCCGACACAAATTTCGCGCAATATAAAACCTATGCGTGGGCGCAAACTACCGAAAATGTCGGGACTCAAGAGGGCTCGATCTTGGATCAAACAATTAAATCGACGCTTCAGGATCAATTAGCAAGCAAAGGTCTCTCACCTGCAGAGGGTTCCACGCCCGACATTCTGATTAGCTACACAGCGAAAGCGAGAGAAGGTGTTGAATATGGCGTCGCTCCCGGACCTTGGGGTTGGGATGAAACGACTGCCTATCCCGTTCGAGAAGGAAGCATCAGGCTACAATTTATCGACGCAAAGACAGGCAAGGCTATCTGGCAAGGAACTGCTTCGGACGTCGTCGGCAACAATGGCGCAAGCCAGAAGCAGGTCGCCGATGCAGTGAAAGATCTTGTCAAAAAATATCCGACGAGCTGAAGGCTATCCTAGCTCTTTGGTGATCTCAGAAGTAGGATCGAAGTTCTTATGACGTTGAAACGCCTTCCTACGCTCCTCACCTTCTTCTCGACCTACTTTTCGGACTCAACCCCCGAGGAAGATGAACAATCCACTCGCGCGTTCATCAAAGCTTCCACTCCTGAGCGCCAGAGTCAGCTCGTTTCAGAACTAAAACTTCTGATGGCTGAGGCCGAGCTTTCTCTCGAAGAGTTTGGAAACGAAGCCAATCGTTGGTTCGGCGATATGACGGAGGCTCGCACGTGGTTGGGTGGGATTTTAAATACGCTGGAAAGTTCTTCTTCAGCGAGCGAATCCGTCGTCGTCAAAGACAGCAATGGAACTCCCCTCGCCGAAGGCGACTCTGCGATCGTCATTAAAGACTTAAAAGTCAAAGGTGGCTCAAGCGATCTTAAGCGCGGTACGCAGATCAAAAAAATTCATCTCATCGGCGACCCCGACGCGATCGAATGCCGCGTCGACGGAAGCACGCTGGTGCTCAAGACGATGTTTCTGAAGAAGACCTAAATCGGCTTACTCTTATCTAGATCTAGACTTGGGTAATACCCCCATCGGCAACTAGGTCGATGCCCGTGCTGAAGCTACTTTCATCGGACGAGAGAAACAGAGCCGCTGCTGCGATCTCTTCTGGGCGGCCGATTCGACCGAGTGGAGTCAACGAGATGAACATCGCCTTTTCGGCTTCCATCCTCTTTTTGTCCGCGAACTGCTCGTTGAGCATCGGGGTTTCGATCGGACCGGGACTCAAGCTATTCACTCGGATGCCTCGGTCTTTGAGTTCCATTGCCCAGGTTCTCACGAAGGAGCGTTCTGCGGCCTTGGTCGCCGAATAGCAGCTGTACCCAGGAATACCCATGGTGGCGGCACCTGAAGAGATGAGCACAATCGATCCGCCTTTTCTCATCAGTGGCAGCGCTTTCTGAACGCTGAAAAACACGCCTCGGGCGTTGACGTTGAAAACTTTGTCAAAATGTTCCGGCGTTGCTTTGTCGAACGCGGCATTCTCGAAGAAGCCAGCACTCGCGACGAGAATATCTAAACCATCTCTTTCTGTCGCAACGACTTTGTAGAGACGATCCAGATCAGCAAGGTTGGTCACATCCCCTTGTACGGTCGTGACATTTTTTCCGATAATTTCTTTCGCCTTATCAAGTTCCGCTTGGCGTCGTCCGGTGATGAAAACATAGGCACCCTCGGCGACAAATCTTTGGGCTGTCGCTAACCCGATCCCACTGCTGCCGCCTGTAATGACAGCAACTCTTCCTTTTAATTTTGGCATAGTGCCAAAGGAACTTGGAAGTTCTGGACCACTGAACAGGGAGCGGCAAAGGAGGTTTAGCGCTGCTTTCGCAGACCTCTCGGAATGACCACTCTCGTGAACGCATCAAAAAGAAGATGCGCAAGAAGCGCCATAACAGCTGCTGGGACGGCGCCGGTAAGAATCATTGAAACGTTGTTGAGCGACAGGCCCGATATAATGAGAGCTCCATATCCACCTGCTCCGACGAGAGCGGCTAGAGTAGCTGTTCCAATGCTGACAATCGTCGCGGTCTTCACGCCTGTCAGAATAGTGGGACTTGCTAGTGGCAAGACGATCCGAACGAGAACTTGCATCCGGCTTAATCCAAATGCCTTCGCGTTCTCGATGTGTTTCGGATCAATCGTCCGAATCCCCGTAAACGTATTGAGCACCACGGGTAGCAAACTGTAGAGGCAGAGTGCGACTAACGCAGGCTTCATTCCTACTCCAAACAAGGGAATCAAAAAACAGAGCAGCGCTAGCGCAGGAATCGTCTGAACGAGTGCACTAAATAATAAAATCCCCTGACCAACCAAGTGAGAACGGGCTGCAACAATCCCGAGTGGAATCCCAATGAGAATCGAAAAAAGAAGTGAGATCCCGACCAGCCAAAGATGCTCTTGAGTCCTCTGCAGAATCTGATCAGACACACTCTGAACATGCAGGTCTTGAGAACCGAGAAAGCCTGAGGCGATGCTTCCAAAATTCGATTTGTCGATGTCGGCCGAAGCGTTCATCGATAACATCTTCGCGTCGTTGATCGCGCCTTCGTACTTTAAGAGACTGTTCCACTCAGCGGGGTGATCCCTCACAAAAGAACTTCTAGCGACCCACACGGCTTGGTACCGCGGAAAATAGTCGCGATCATCTGTGAGTACTCGCAGATTAAACTTTTTAATATTTGCATCCGTCGAATAAACTTCAATAACGTTCACGGCGTCTTCGCGAATAGCCTGATAGACCAAGCTGTGTTCCATTCGCCTTACCTGCTGCGGATCAAACGTGAGTCGATAACGATCGATCATTCCGACGTACCCGTCTTTTCGATCCATAAACTCGTAGCTAAAGGCAGCTGTGATCTTGGACTGGATTGCGCGAAGGTCACTGATCGAATGCAGTCCATACTTCTCTGCAAACTCCTCTTTTACGGCAAGAGCATAGGTATTGTTGAAACCCAATGGTCCCGAGATGGTTAGCCCGAGAGGAGAAAGAGCGGCTTTAATTTCGTCAATCGACTTGAGCTGAGGATTTTTTAAAATCGTTTCAGCCAACGTTCCTGTGTAATCCGGATAGACGTCAATGCCTCCACTTTTGAGAGACTCAAAAAGCACTCCCGTGCTTCCTAAACCAAGCTTCCGGTTCACCGGCACGCGAGACGACCCTTCGATAATCTGTGCGGCAGTCTCACCGAGAATATAGCTCTCCGTAAAAATCTTAGAACCGACCACAATCTGATCGCCAGCTATTGCCCCCAAAGGAAATAGCGTGGCGAGAACAACTCCAAGAAGACGCGGATTGAATTTCATTGAGATCCATCCACATCTGGAAGAGATCGCTGCGCCTTGATAAAAAAACTGACAAACGGATCGGCAGGATGAAGCACAAGATCCCGATACTCGCCCGTCTGCACGATGCGACCCTCGTGAAGAAGTGTCATTCGTTCCGCCAAAAAAACGGCCTCGCTCAGATCGTGTGTCACGATCACGACCGTTTTTCCAAGCCGCGCGAAAACCGACTTCAATTCTTCTTGAATGGTTCGTCTAACCAAAGGATCGAGTGAACCCATGGGCTCATCTAAGAGCATGACGGGCGGATCCATAAACGCCGCTCTCATGATTGCCACGCGCTGCTTCTGACCTCCGCTCAACTCATGAGGAAATCTATCCAAGATGGCGAGATCCAAATTGACCACGACTCCGAGCTCTTCAAGTCTCGCGGTCATTCGTGCTTTGTCCCATCCGCGAAGTTCCGCAACGAGTGTGATGTTCTGTCGCGCGGTCAGGTGCGGGAACAATCCGCCTTCTTGTGGGACGTAACCAATCCGATCAGCCCACTCGCATGGACGAAACGAAAGCAGTGCCTGATCATTAATTTTAACGTACCCCTTATCGAAGGGAATCAGACCGAGAGTGATTCTGATGAGGGTTGTTTTTCCAGAACCACTCGAACCGATCAGTGCGTGCGTCGCACCTTTCGGAACCGTGAGATTGACATCGGTAAGAACTGCTTTACCGTCGAACTGCTTGAAGATGTTTTGAAGTTTAAGCATTCTTGAGGTCTATAGAATCTACTCGTTCTCGGCAGAACGCAACAGAACTACTCATCCGACATGGGCCCAGCACTAATAGGATGTTGAGGACCAGGGTAAATCGGTCAACTTAGTACGGAGCTTATCAAAAAAATTAACGCGATTAACAAAACAAGAACTCGAATTCGATGGAAGCGATCCCATTTCTTTCGATCTTCTTTCCAGCTCGTCGGTAGATGAGCCAAATCCAAACCAGCGATTCTGTTGTTAATAGGAACAAGGAACGCGATCGAACAGACAATCGACAGTGTATATAGCGTTGTCGCGACGATCGCACCACATGCATGAGCTGAATTTGTAGACCGAAGAAAATACGTCGTTGCAATAGACAGCAAAAGCGTCAATGCATACCAAAACGGCATCACTCGTCCAAGCACCGCTGCAAGGGCTTTTGCACTCGCTGCATGAGCCGCATCATCAAGACGAGAAATCTGGGGATGA
>Ga0302315_10001346_pt1 | contig 25125 bp, 21 predicted proteins | sample III_Palsa_N3_1_FD_200532 | JGI IMG/M metagenome (GOLD analysis project Ga0302315, IMG submission 200532) | Peat permafrost microbial communities from Stordalen Mire near Abisko, Sweden - III_Palsa_N3_1 | ecosystem: Environmental > Terrestrial > Soil > Palsa > Peat permafrost | place: Sweden...
GATTTCATCTGATATTCTCCTTTTCAGACCAAACCTTCTCATATTTGGCCTGGTGTGTCAATTTTGACATCCCCCTTAAATTACAATGGTTTAGACAAATGACGAACAACCTCCGATAAAAGTGAATTGGGGATTTGACTACCCATAATCCGTTCCCATATTGATCGTGGTAAAGAACTATCCAAAAACCGGCCAGGAGCTAACGTGACCGAATTTGAAACCCAGGGAACCAACGGGTCCCCAGAAAATGGCTCTGAAAAGAGCCCTGAAAATGGCAAAGAAGCCGCCCCCTCAGCAGAGGCGCAAAAGATTCAAGAGCTTGAAGCTCAGGTGAAAGAGAAAGAGCAGAAGTACGTCTATCTCTACGCCGACTTTGATAACTATAAGAAGCGCATGGTGAAGGAACGTTCGGACTTATTGAAGTTCGGCTGGGAATCCTGCGCTCGCGAACTTCTTGAAGTGATCGATAATTTAGAACGTGCTTTGGCCCATATGCCGAAGTCGCCAGATTCATCTGAAGCCAAGTCTCACAAGACGTTAGAAGACGGCTTGAAGATGGTTTTGAATCAGTTCCGCGCGACCTTGGAAAAACAAGGCGTTCAGACGATCAAAACTGAGATGCAAGCATTTGATCCAAATCTTCACGAAGCCGTTGGCCAAGAAGACTCGGAGCACGCTCAAGGACACATCGTCCGCGAAGAGACGAAGGGTTATATGATGCATGGACGCCTGTTGCGCCCATCTCGTGTAATCGTCAGCTCAGGTAAAACCGCGTAGGCGGACTTGACGAACGCCAATTAGAAACCATTTTTTAAGTAACGCAATTTAGAGAAGCAATAGAGAGCATTAGAAAGGTAATTTTATGGGAAAAATCATCGGAATCGACTTAGGAACAACTAACTCCTGCGTATCTGTCCTTGAAGGCGGAGACCCTAAGGTCATCCCAAACTCGGAAGGCGCAAACACAACCCCATCCGTTGTTGGATTCACCAACTCGGGTGAAAAACTCACTGGCCAGACTGCAAAGCGCCAAGCGATCACCAACCCAGAGCGCACTGTTTTCGAAGCGAAGCGCCTGATCGGTCGTAAATTTAACTCCCGCGAAGTTCAAGAGTTCGCAAAAATCGCTCCGTTCAAAATTGTTGAAGCGAAAAACGGCGACGCTTGGGTGAAGGTCGGCGACCGCGAATATTCTCCACAAGAAATCTCTGCAATCGTGCTTCAGAAGATGAAGCAAACTGCAGAAGACTATCTCGGCGAACCTGTCACTGAAGCAGTGGTCACGGTTCCTGCTTACTTCAACGATGCTCAACGCCAAGCTACCAAAGATGCAGGCCGCATCGCAGGTCTTGATGTGAAGCGCATTATCAACGAGCCAACCTCTGCAGCTCTTGCTTACGGTCTCGACAAAAAAGGTAAAGAAGAAAAAGTCGCTGTGTTCGATCTCGGCGGCGGTACCTTCGACGTTTCCATTCTTGAAATGGGCGATGGCGTGTTTGAAGTGAAGGCTACCAACGGGGACACGTTCCTCGGCGGCGGTAACTTCGATCAACGCATCATCAACTGGCTTGCTGACGAGTTCAAAAAAGAAAGCTCGATCGACCTTCGCAACGACAAGATGGCGCTTCAACGCCTGAAAGAAGCTGCAGAAAAAGCAAAGCACGAACTCTCGAGCACCACTCAGACCGATATCAATCTTCCGTTCATCACGGCGGATGCTTCAGGTCCTAAGCATTTGAACATTCAGCTCTCACGCTCGAAGTTCGAATCGCTCGTTGCTGATTTGATCGATGCTCTGGTCGCTCCATGCGAAACCTGTATCCGTGACTCTGGCCTCACGAAGGCTCAGATCGACGAAGTTATTCTCGTCGGCGGTATGACTCGTATGCCTCGCGTTCAGCAGAAGGTGAAAGAAATCTTCGGCAAAGAACCCCACAAAGGTGTGAATCCTGATGAAGTAGTCGCAGTCGGCGCTGCTATTCAGGGCGGCGTTCTCAAAGGCGACGTCAAAGACGTTCTCCTCCTCGACGTCACTCCCCTTTCACTCGGCATCGAAACTTTGGGCGGCGTTTCGACGAAGCTCATCGAAAAGAACACGACTATTCCTAGCAAGAAGTCGCAAGTCTTCTCGACCGCAGCAGACAATCAATCTGCCGTGACGATTCACGTTCTCCAAGGCGAGCGCGAATTTGCTGAGCACAATAAGTCTCTCGGACGTTTTGACCTCGTTGGACTTCCAGCAGCACCACGTGGTGTTCCTCAGGTTGAAGTGACCTTTGACATCGACGCGAACGGGATCGTTCACGTTGCTGCAAAAGATCTCGGCACCGGCAAAGAACAGTCCATCCGAATCACTGCTTCGGGCGGTTTGAGCGAAGACGAAATCAAGCGCATGACTAAAGAAGCTGAAGCTCACAAGGCTGAAGACGAAAAGCGCAAGAACGCCGTCAACGCCCGCAACACTTTGGATGGCTTGATCTACACTTGCGAAAAAACCGTCAAAGAACATGGCGACAAGATTGAAGCTTCCACCAAGAAAGATGTGGAAGATGCGATCGTTGAAGCCCGCAAGAAACTCGACAGCACCGATGCTGATGAGCTTCAAAAGGCGACCGAACAGTTGACCTCCGCTTCCAATAAGATGGCTGAGCAGATGTATAAGACTGCCGGCTCTCAAACTGGCGGCCCTGGAGCTGATGCTGAGACCAACCAATCCTATAATGCCAATGCTCAGGGCCACGCAGGTGGCGGGGCAGCCGGCGGACCAGGAAAAGATGGCGCCAAAGGATCTAATGGCGACGACGTCATTGATGCAGACTTCAAAGAAGTCTAAGATCAATCAATGGCCGCCAAACGGGATTATTACGAAATTCTTGGAGTCACACGCTCTGTCACTACTGAGGAACTGAAAAAGTCTTATCGCAAGCTTGCGGTTCAATTTCACCCGGACAAAAATCCGGGTGATAAGAAAGCCGAAGAGAAGTTTAAAGAACTCTCCGAAGCTTACGAAGTCCTTTCAGATCCTCAGAAGAAGCAGATGTACGACCAGTTCGGACACGCGGCTAACGCCGGTGGCGCGGGCGGGGGTATGGGCGGCTTCAGTGGTGGTGGCGCAAATATTAATGATATTTTTGGGGACATCTTCGGAGACCTCTTCGGAGCGGCGGGCGCGGCTGGTGCTCGAGGACGTGGAGGTCGCCGCGGTGGCCGTCCAGGAAACGACCTCAGAACCCAAATCGACATTACTTTCGAAGAATCCGCATTCGGGGCAGAAAAAGTCATCAGCGTTCCCAAGAGTGTTCGTTGCGAAACTTGCAGCGGAAGCGGCGCAAAGCCAGGCACACAGCCGATTACTTGTAGTCAATGTGGCGGCCATGGCGAAGTCAGCTTCCAACAAGGCTTCTTTGCGATCACTCGTCCTTGCCCAGCTTGCCAGGGCGCGGGACAGACGATTCCAAACAAGTGCACCGATTGCCACGGCCACGGTACCGTCAAAAAGAAATCTCAAATCGCGGTGAAGATCCCTGCGGGCGTCGACACTGGTCAGAGATTGAAACTCACAGGTGAAGGTGAAGCAGGAGAACGCGGCGGACTGACCGGCGATCTCTATGTGGTCATCAACATCCTGGCTCATGATTTCTTCACTCGCGAAGAATATGACGTTATCTGCGAAGTTCCTGTAACCTTTACTCAAGCCGCCCTTGGAGCCGAGATTGAAGTCCCGACTCTCGAAGGAAAAGTGAAAGTAAAGATCCCTGCAGGAACGCAATCTCATCGGATTTTACGTCTGAAGAACAAGGGTCTCGCTCATCTCGGATCTTATGGACGAGGCGATCAACTTGTTCGTGTTATAGTAGAAGTTCCATCGAAGTTAACTGCGGAGCAAAAAGATATCCTTCGTCGTTTTGAAGAAACTGGGTCGGATGCAGCTCATCCGATGCACCATAATTTCTTTGAAAAGGTTAAGAATCTTTTCGAGTGAACCCCGAGAGAACCCGAGAGAGAAATTGATGAAAAAATATCCGTTAGCGATAGTCACTTACTCGATCTATGGGGCCGTTGTTTGTGGGATGTTGGCCTACTCTCATTCGGCGCAGACGGCTGATCCTGCACCAACTCCAGCAGCTACCCCATTGGCTCGCGACGCGGCCGAATTTAAAGAAATTTTCGATCTCTACTCTCGTGGTGACTATGAAACCGCGATGAAGAGACTGTCTGCGTTCGAGCGCTATTTTCCGAACAGCAAACTTCAAGCGTCCGCTGAGAATCTTCACGGAATGATCTTGTTGCTTCAGAAACAACCCGCTCAAGCGATCCCGCACTTCAACAAGGCTGCGACCACCCCTTCGGATCAACCCAACTTTGGACAGTACGCGCTCTATAACCTCGCGACCGCACAGTTTGAAGCAGCCCAATTGGATGATACGCAGGAAACTCTGAACGACATCCATATCGAAGTGCTCGATAAAGAAAACCAGCTCAAGGTTCACTATCTGAAAGCCCGCGTGTTCCAGAAGCGTGCTCTCCCAGTCGAGGCCGCCCGTGAATGCCTGCTCTCCAGCAAAGTCGGCTCCAACTCTGCTGTGACAAGCCTTCTTGAAACCTCACTCAACGATGTCAGTTCGACCGCGACGCTCGAGGAGATGTACAAGAGCTACGACGACTCACCTCTCGCTGACATCGTTCTCTATCATCTCGCGACGACACAACTCAAAGAAGGCGATCGCATTAAAGCCCAACAAAACTTTCAGTTCCTCGTGAGCAAGTATCCTCAAAGCGTTCACGCCTCCCAGGCCTCTGAGGCTTTGAAGTCGGAACAAAATCTCGGCCCTGTAGAAAAAATGTCAGTCGGCGTTCTCTTGCCTCTCAAGGGCAAGTTTGCTCGCTTCGGTTCCCACACTCTGGAAGCCATCGAACTTGCGTTCGGGATTTTCGGTAATGTAAAGGATGACAAGAGCGATAGCAAAGTTACGCTGGTCATTGAAGATAGCGGCGAAGAACCCGAACAGGCGATCGCAGCCCTCGAAAGACTTGCCAATCAGCATCGCGTTGTTGCTGTGATCGGCCCCCTTCTCAGTAAAGGCATCGACAGCGTCGCCCAACGTGCTCAAGAACTTGGGGTTCCCCTCATCTCCTTGGCTCGTTCAACTCCTTCAACTTTCTCCACCTTCTCAAAGGCTTCTGGGAACTCCTTCTTTCAAGCGGGAGTGACCTTGCAGCAACAAACGGATCAGATCGCGAAGTTTGCGATCGATCAACTGAAGATGAGTCGCTTTGCTGAGGTCTATCCCAAAGACAAAGTGGGCGTCGAATCCGGAAATCTATTTTGGGATGCGGTTGAACAGCTCGGCGGCAAGATGGTTGGCGCTGAATCTTATGCGCCAGACGAAACGGACTTTCGCCAGGTCATCGACAAACTCTCGGGCCTTTATTACACAGAAGCTCGCCAGAAAGAACTTGAAGAGCTCACCAAAGAGCGCGAACTCAATCACATCAAAAAACGCAATCGCAAGACTGAGCAATACTTCAGTCTAAAGCCGATCGTCGACTATCAAGCGGTTTTCATTCCCGAAGAGGCCAAGGCTACGGGACAGATTCTCCCGACTTTCGCTTATCGTGACGTCGATCATGTCCGCTTCCTCGGAACTGCGGCGTGGAATTCACCAGAACTTTATCAACGCGCTCAAACCTATGCTGACGGCGTTCTTTTCACGGATGCTTTTTTTGCAGCCAGTGATTCACCGATCACTGAGCATTTTGTCACACTCTACCGCAACACTTACGGTATCGAACCAACGACGATGGAAGCTGTGGCCTACGATGCTGCCCATGTTTTGGACCATGCATTGAACGACGGGTCACCACCCGATCGGGCTGACCTCAAAGAGCGCCTCAAGAGCACGAAGGATTATCCTAGTGTGACGGGCAAGATCAGTGTTTCGAACGGGCAGTTTTCACGTGAGCTGAAAGTGCTGACGATCAAGCAAGGCAAGATCGTAGAATTTAACTCAAGCGTCGCTAGTCAATAATTTTCTATACACTCCCTATAGAAAAATCGTTTCCGCATACCCATCCGTTTGGACATCAGACAGTGTCTAAAAAATCTCCAGTTTTAACAGTCCCCTTCACAATGTTCTTCAGACGTTTCGCGTAGCTAGCGCTTCACAATGAAGGCTCTGAATTTGCAAAATACTCAGACATGCATCGTTCAACGGGATCCACACCACCTCTGACCTGTGTCTTGCGAGACACGCTCATAGCTATTATCGCAGTAACTGCTTTGATTCCTTCTTTGGCTTCGGCCGGAAGTATCTCCGAGGCAGAACGCGATAGTCGCCTTGCTAGCGCCCATGAGCTTCTCGGAAGCCATTACGACAAGAGTGCAGTTCGTTCAGGTGAAGAGGTCGACAAGATCAACAAGATGATCTACCGCTGGACCAAGGAAGCTCTGCCGGAATCCTACAAAAAAAATTACAAAAAAATAGCTCAGACGATTATCGACGAAAGTTTGAAGAACGAATTTGATCCGATCTTCGTCATGTCCGTCATCATGAATGAAAGCAGCTTCCGGCCGGAGACAATTGGTCCGTTCAAGGAGATTGGTTTGATGCAACTTCGCGTGCAAACCGCCCAATGGATCGGTTTGAAAGAAAAGATCAAATTCAAAAGCGTGAAAGCTGCAAAGAAAGCACTGAAAGATCCCGCCATGAACATCAAGCTTGGCACCGCTTACCTCGCCTATCTTCGCGAAAGATTCGACTCTCACGCTCGCCTCTATCTTGCGGCCTACAACATGGGACAAGGCAACGTAGAAGAAGCGCTCAGCCGCAATATCTGGCCCAAAGAGTACGTGATTCGTGTCATGCATCACTACGTAGGTTACTACAAAGAAATCCGCGATATCTACAAGCCGAAGGCAAACTTAAAGTCGGAGACCAACGTTTCTGAAATCGAAGTACCAACCGATCGCCAGATCGCTGCAATTACGGAAACTCCGATTACCGAAGACACAGTGCCTACCGAATAATTTTTCCAATAGCTTTTAATGATTAAAAACAAAAAAGGCCCTGCTTGGTTTTCCAAGCAGGGCCTTTTTATTTACGCTAAATTTCAGTTTACCAGTGAGCGTTCAGAAGCACGCCGATGTTCTGAACTTCCGCATCGAACGCCGCCGCGAGGTCTTGCACTTCGAGCTTCAAAATCTCCGGGCTCGTGATCTTACGAAGAATAAAGCCATTAGGATTGGTTTCGCCCATAGCGCTTCCATAGAGATTGACGTCAAGCTCAGGAAGAGTAACTTCCGAAGCGTCTTTGAAAAACGAATCGACCATGTGTTCACAAGTCCCTTTGGTCACCGGTTCAGTTTCAAGTTGAGCACAAAGAGCCCAATTTAAATTTTGTACCTTACGGCTCATCGCCCACTGCAATTGCATCATATCCCAAGCCACATAGGACATATTGTAAATGCCCGATGCTTCTTTGGTCAGTTGGTCATAGGACGTTTTGAGTTGGGTGGCGGCTTCATAAATTTTTGCTGAATCTCCGCCGTCGGCCGTGACACTCAAATTCCAAACTTGCATGTCGATGTCTTTGACAATTTGGTAATTACGAAACGCATATTCTTGTACTTCTTTGTTGGAAGTTCCACGGATCAAACGAATCAGATCCGTTTGAACTGCAACCGCTTCTGGCTCGTTGGTTCCCAAGAGATGAGAAAGTTCGTGAGCGATCAGTCCTAAGGTCTGAATATGAACGTCATCTGCGTCGAGCTTCTGAGAGAGACGAAGAGTGCTGATACAAATGGAATTAGGTGCGCTACCAGGAGCGGCACCATCGGTGAGCTCACCGGACGGGGCTACACAAGGCGCGTCTGCATTGATTTCGACGGTCGTCGTTTGGATGAGATCAAAGATCGTCGTCGAACCCGAAAAGAGTTTATCCCAATAGATGCCGTGTGCGCCGGGGCTGCTCAACGCATTGAAGTAGAAAGCGAGAGGAAGCTTGGCCTGAATAATTTCGATGCGCGCGACCTCAGCCGAAACCGGATCAGCAGGAACAGTTCCACCACCGCCACCGCTCACGCCGCCTTCACTTGCAAAAGCCGAGGCTTGAGCGAAGCTCAAAGCGACCAATCCGAGACTTAAAACTTTCCAATCAAACTTCTTCATGGCCAATCCCCTATGCGCTTTGAGCGCTATTCATAGTTCATGTGTAACAACGATGAAAGGATTATCAGGAAGCAGCTGCGTTATCGATGCTTAGTTGTTAAAAAATATATGATTAAATTTAGTATTGCTATACTTTCAAGGTATGCCCCCGATCTATGAGTATCTGGATTATAAGCGCTACCTCAACGACCTCATCAGCTCGCAACCTAAGGGCGGTAGAGGGCTTCGTAAAGGACTCGCAGAAGCGATTCGTTGTCAGGTCGCCTACGTCTCGCATGTTCTCGCAGGGTCCTATCACTTCAGCATCGAACAGGCCGAGGCCGCTTCGAGGTTCTTTGACTTAAACGTTGATGATGCGGAGTTTTTCGTTCTACTCGTTTCCGAAAACCGCGCAGGGACTCATGAGCTCAAAGCATTTTTTAAGAAGATGCTCAAGCAACGAAGTGAAAAACATTCGCTCTTAAAAACTCGAGTGAAAATCAAAGAGACTTTGGGGCGAGAAGATCAATCCGTTTATTATAGTCATGCTCACTATGCGGCCATACACATGGCCCTTACAGTTCCGAGACTTCGCAGCAAGAGCGCTTTAGAAAAGCAGTTCAAGCTCTCCTCAAAAAAAGTCCAAGAAGTACTCGAATTTCTCACTTCGCATGGTCTCGCAAAACGTGAAGGCATTCAGTATCTCCCCGGTGCAAATGCCCTTCACTTAGAATCGGATTCGCCACTCATTCCACGTCATCACTCCAACTGGAGACTTGCAGCCATTCAATCACTCGAAGATCCACATCCCGGGGATCTCCATTATTCAGGTGTCGTCACTTGCTCCGAGAAAGATCTCCCACGTGTGAGAGAAAAGCTCAGCCGTTGCCTCGCAGATTGCATCGAAATCATTCAAGCCTCACCAGAAGAACAAGTCGCGGCGTTGAGTTTTGATTGGTGGAAACTCTAAAAAAAACGGGGCCACCTTTCGGCAGCCCCGCTCTTTACTTTTAACGCGGCCCCCTCACCAAAAGGTGGCCCCGACGTTTTTAGATCTTCTGTTCGATATTGATTTCTTGGTTAGCCGACTGGCCGCCCAAGGAACGAGTAACAGTCAATTCGATTTTGACCTTCTTACCCTTCTTGATATCGCCCGATGGAAGTCCAGGAAGCTTGCCGATATCAATGACAATGGAACTGTCATTGATCGAGAGCAAGTTCGCAGGAACTTCGCCATTGAATCGACTGGTCATCACTCCCAAGAATCCAGGAGTAGAAACCTTGGCCTGAATCTGCGTGTCGACCAAAGTCGAAACTTTTGCAGCGTCATTCAAGACTTCCACTAAGCCACTATCAGATCCAGCGATTGAACCCGCAAGTTGCGTTGCTTCGTTTGCAGGTACGGCTTTATCGACAGAGACAGTAGCCGAGCCATCCGCAGCGTAGTTCACGCTGAGTTGTGCCCATACCGTTCCATTTTCGATGTTCGCTGAAACCTGGCCTGCGCCGTTCACTTGAACTGCGATGGCTTGAGAAGTACAGCTCGACTGCGGAGTGGATGCATTCCAAACCACAGACGCTTGAACGGTCTTACGACCTGCCCAGTACTGATAGGTGTCCGAGATCTGGGAGCCTGGAGCAAACAATGCTCCTGCGCCCGGAGCAGATGCCCAGTTGTCCACAGTCAACGTCGTCTGAGAAGGCAAGCTTCCCACTTGAGCGCTGGCAGATGGATTGGTCGGAGTCAACGGAGTCAAACTTTGAATCAGAGTTGCTGAGCCGTATTGACCCGTGCTTCCGCCAGAAAAGTTAGAACCGTTGTCGCCTGCACGGCCGTCCACGCAGGTATGTCGCTCTTGAACCGTTTCACAAACCGTAATCGGTTGTGGTGGAGGAACTGGCGCTGGTGCCGGTTGTGGCTGAGGCGCTGGTTTTGGTTCAGGTTGTGGTTGTGGTTGTGGTTGTGGTTTCGGCGCCGGAGTTGGTGGAGTCGAATGACCTGGAGCTGGAACACCGTGACCGGTATCCGCTTGAGCCGACGCTTCAAAATCTGCGTGGTGAACAGGCGGGGTTTCCTGGTGACAAACTTGAACTGGAACAAACCACTCGTGTCTTTCGCATCCGCAACCTTGGTCGCCGTTTGCGCCGTAACCTGCGTTACCGCCACGACCAGGAGTCGCGTCTACGGAGATCTGTTTCAAATTAGCGATGTCGCTATAATAAACGGTTATACTTCCGCCACTACCACCGCTACCACCGTAACCACCTGATCCGCCGGAGCCACCTGGGGCGCCGAAGAAGTCGGTACGAACGGGAGGAGGTTGGCGACACTCCTGAGCGTGACCGCCAGGCTGTCCATTTGAACCGTTGCCGCCGTCTTGGCCGCGAAGGTTGAAGTTTTGGGGTTGGCCCGAAGCCACAGCGCTGACGCTTTGGCCGTTGGCGCCGGAATATCCATTCGATCCAGCTGCGCCTGGCGCGCCCGGAATGCCGAAGACGTCAGCACGAGCTAACGTACTCAAACTCATAAGGGTATAGGCGCTCAAAATGAGGGCGCTTTTAAAAGGGGTCGGTTTCATTCGATTAATCTCCTGTTTAGTAAACTGTGGAAGAGTCTTTACATAATTGGACGCGACGCGTCAACCAATTACTTAACCCCTGCCGGGATGGTCCGAGCCCGAACCCCTTACCGAGCAATTTCTGCCTACTTTTCTTGTACTTAAGTCCGGCGCATACTTTAAGAAGGGTTTCCCCTTCGACATGAAGTCGGAGTGCATTCCCTAGCACGTTCTCTGGTGCACGTACTCTAGGAAGGAGTCGGCGTTTGGGTCTTCGTTTCGATCCCATGGGCGGGGGTCAATTCAAGCAAGCCGTGAAAGCGATCATTGAAGCCGAGGGCCAACCGATTCGTCAGTTGGAAGCTCACAAGGCCAAGGAACAAGCACGCCTCAAACTCTTCCAAGAATTCAAAAGCAAATTCAGCGGCATGGATAAAGCGATTTCGGATCTTTCCGACTTTCAAAAGTTTCGCGAACTCAAAGTAGATCTAGGTGATGGCGCAACTCAAGCAAGTGTTACCGTCGATAAAAATAAAGCACAGCCCGGATCATACAGTATTCAGATCGACCAACTCGCCGCCCGGACTTCCATTATTTCAAATGGCTTCTCAGATCCCGACGAAAAATCCCTGGGTTTAGGTTACGTCGTTTTCAATATGCCCAACGGCGACAGCAAAGAAATTCTGATCGACGAGGATAAGGCAAGTCTTCGTGGAATGGCCACTGCCATCAACTCCAGCGATTCTCCATTAAGAGCCTCTGTTATCAAGGACATGTCGGATCCAGAAAATCCGTGGAAGCTCATCATGACCGCCAAGAAAGATGGCGGAGAAAATCAGATCGACGTTCCCGAGCTTTATTTTATGGACGGCGATAAAGACATTTCTTTCGACAACAAAAAAGAAGCGAAGAACGCTCAAGTCCAAATCGACGGCTTTCCCGTCGAGCTTGGCAGTAACGAAATAGCCGACTTCCTCCCCGGCGTGAACCTTCACTTAAAACAAGCGAAGGCAGATAGTCCGTTCAATCTCTCGATCACAGAAGATACTCAGAAAATGACTGGCAAGGTAAAGGGCCTTGTCGATGGGATGAATGAAATTTTGGGATTCATTTCCAAACAGAACTCCGTTGATGCAGGCACCGACACGAGCGCCTCGTTCGCCGGCGACACAAGTTTACAAAACGTCGAATATCGTTTGAGAAACTTGATGCAAGAAGCCTTTCCTTCCGGCAGCGAAGACAAAGGAAATTTCCATTGGATTCATCTCAACGAACTCGGCGTCGAGTTCGATAAGACCGGTAAGCTGAATTTCAAAGAAGACAAGTTTCAAAAAGCACTCGAAACCAACTTTGATGCAATCAGCGAGGGAATCACGGGCGAGCATGGACTTGCTGTTCAGCTGAAAGAAACGATCTCGAGTTATACGCAAGCCGGTACCGGCCTGCTGGGAATTCGTGAACGAGGAATTAACGATCGTATCAGGGATATGGATCGCCAGATCGATGAAAAAACAAAACGTCTCGATGTTCGTCAGCAAAATCTCACTGACCAATTCGCAAGATTGGAAGGAACTTTGGCGGACATGCAAAGACAAGGCGCTGCTTTAAATTCTTTGGGTGGCGGCGGTGGCGGCGGCAACATTGTGTCTCAACTTCTTGGAGGGTAACTGACCTATGGCGAACAATTATGCAAATCAGTACAAGCAGACAGCGGTCAAAACGGCCAATCGGGGCCAAATTGTCATCATGCTTTATGAAGGTGCCATTCAGAACGTCAAAAAAGCGACGATCGCAGTCGAAAAGAAAGATATCAGGACCAAGGGCATGGCGATCGGTAAAGCCCATGATATCATTAATGAGCTACTGAACACTCTCGACTTTGAAGTCGGTGGTCAGATCGCAAAGGATTTGGAACGCCTGTATAACTTCATGACGGAGCAGTTGGTGAAAGCCAATTTAGACAGCTCCAAGGAGCCACTACAAACGGTCCAGAAACTGCTTGAAACATTACTCGAGGGTTGGAAGGGCGCAGTAGACACCGCACCTAGACCTCCAACCGCGAAATAAGGATTGGGATCGCACATGGATGTGTTGAGCCTGTTAAGAAGTAAGAATCGCTGCCTTTTGAGGTTCCTTGAAGCCTCGAAGAACTTCCTTACGGAAACGCAAACTCTGGGCGTGCTTCCGTCGCTCCCTGATTTTGAATTGCAGCGTGAGTCGATTTTAAAAGCGATCTCTCTTTACGATCGCAAAGTCACCGAAGCTATCCCACACATCTCTGCCGCGGATCGCACGCCAGAACTTTCAAAAGCGGTCGAGCAGAGCTTGCAGGAAAAAGACGCAATTCTCGCGGAGATCGTGATTGCCGACCAACAGGTTTTGAAACTTGTTGAGGCAGAGAAGAATCGTGTCGGCCGTGAGTTGGCAGCGACAAACAAGAGCCGTAATCTGAATCAAAAATTTAAAAGTTCATGGGTTGCCGAAGCGGGCGAAGAGATCGACAAGACGCTATGAACGATCTCCCTCTTTCGCCTCAGAACCTGAAGGATCTCTTGAACGGCCGACTGTCGCCGGAATACGACTGGAATGTCGTTTCGGTCCCGGGTAGCGGCGACAAGATGGTTCGTCTGAGAACAATTGAAGAGGCGCTCGAAGAATTTGATGACGAAGCTGGAGCCGAAGTTCTTCAGCAATATATCATTCAGATCAAACCGCGCCGGAACCTTCCTCGCGCTCCTATCGCTGCTCAAAAACCGGCGAACGATCAAGTCTACCTCGGTAGCGGCGCCTTGAATGTCGACTATCTGCTGCAGAATGCAGAACTACTTCTGAGCTCCTGCGAATATGCTCTCGCGAGAAATATTTATACCCGTGTTGTGAAGGCCGGACAGTCCGGAACGAAGACTGCTGAAGCACTGATGGGCATGGCGAGATGCTTCGAACTTGAAAATCAATTTGAAGACGCTCGAGCCAAATACGAAGAGTCCATCGCTTACCACCCTACTCTCGAAACTTACCAATATCTTTCGACTCTTCTTCTTCACTTGAACAAACCCTACCAAGCAGCCGAAGCGCTTGAACGGGCCCTTCATCTCAAAAATATTTCGCCTAAAATTCGTTATGAGCTCTGCAAAGCCGCCGGAAATTCTTGGATGCGTGCGAACGAAATGGCGAGCGCAGAAAAAAACTACAAGAAGGCCTTGGAAGTCGACCCGAGTGCGGACGAAATTCAAGCCAACTTAGGCGCGCTTTATCTCCATGCCGAAAAGTTCGCGGACGCCAAACGTCGCTTTCAAGACGCGTTTGCCGCAAATCCGAAGAACGACAAGGCCCTGGCTGGTTTAGGTTCCTGCCTTCTCGCTACCGGTGACAAGCGCGGCGCGCATGACCTCTTTGCCCAAGCTTTGGCAATCAATCTTCAAAACTCTCAAGCAATCTTTCACCTCGTGAAATGCGCTTATGAACTTAAAAGTTATGCGACGGCGGCGCGAATCGTAGAAAACTACATTCAAACCTCACCGATCAATATCAACCTTTTGTACAGCCTCGCGGGTCTCCAGTTTCATTTAGGACGAATGACGGATTCACGTGCGACTTGCGACAAAGTACTCGAGCTCTCACCGACGCACTCCGGCGCTAGGGAATTGCTCGAGATGATGGAGCAGTTTTAATAGCCATTGTCGATAGAGACAAGTCATGGAGGACTTAATGGCAACTGATACGAGCCTGCTAGAAGGGGAAGTAAGCGAAAACCCGGTGGACCAAGAGGTCAACGTTGAGAAGATGCTCTTCGGGTTTCTACGCGCTCTCCTGGAAGAGCAACAGGGACAATCATGAGTTCTAGCCACTCAATTATCGATTCGCAAAAGCCGATTCGTTGCCTTGTCGTTCAGTTCTCTCGCTTGAGCGACACGATCCAAAGCCTGATGGCTTTGCGTGCTGCAAAACAGCTCTACCCTAATCTTGAAATTCATTTCGTCGCGCGCGACAGTTTCTCTGCCGCAGTTAAACGCGTGAGCTGGATTCACAAAGTTATCGAGTTTCCGAGTGAGCTGATTCTTGCTCCTGTTCTGAATGGCACAAAATCCGAACGCCAATCACTCGGGGATCTCGCCCGTTGGATTGGACCTTTAGTCAAAGAACCTTGGGACATGGTGATCAACTGGTCTTACTCCGAGTCGAGCAGCTATCTCACCGGCATTTTGCCTGCGCGGATCAAACTTGGATTTTCCCGTCGTAAAGACACGAGCTTCTGCAGCTTGGATGGCTGGAGCCATTACATGCAGGCGATTGTCCAAAGCGGCGTGACCCAAAACATTCACATCACGGACATTCTGACGACTCAGATCCTCACCGCTCTTCAAATTCATTTCGGTGAGCCTGAGAACGACGGCAATGCTCCCGTCACTTCGAAAAGTTTTTTCACGCTCACGACGAAGTCGAACGAGTTCAGCTGGCATTGGCGCGATCTTTCTCGCAAATGGATCGCTGTTCAGCTCGATGAGAACCCTAAAAGAAAATCTTGGAGTGCCGATAGCTGGGCCAAGTTTCTTCATCGTATCTTGAGCAAGAGCCCAGGCCATAGCGTCGTTCTTCTCGGCGCAAAAGCAGATCTGAAAAAGGGTCAGGACATCCTCGCCATTCTCTCTCATCTTCTGGGACAAGATCCGATTGCATCCAAACAACTCCTCTCGCTCATCGGCGAAACCGACTTTGATCTGTGGGCCTCAGTCGTCAGCAACTGCCAATGGTTGATCTCGTCTGATCCTTCGGCAATCCATCTTGCTAGCGTGCTCGGCACCCGCGTCTTGAACATCTCCATCGGTGATTCTCGTTGGGTTGAAACGGGTCCTTACGGAAACGGACACTATATCGTCACCGCACTTCGTGACGGTTGCGATCCAAACGAAGTCACTCCAGAGGCCGTGTATGGTGCCTGGACTTACGCTGCAACCGAATGGTCGCATCGTAGACAGCTCTCGCTCGAAGACCACTTCCAACAAATGGGCATGGCCACAGTCTTCAAGACCGCACGCGTCTTCCGTTCCAAAATCCGCGCGACCCAAGAAGGTGGCGGAGTTTATTACGAACCTCTTTCGAGTAAGAGTTTCCGTGAAATCGATTGGATGGGAATGGTCATCGGACACATCGCCCGCGCTTGGTACTGCGGTTGGGTGCCACCGGTCGGACAAGAATTGTCCCGCGAAAAAATGGGGCCTATTTTGGTCCAAAAACTCCGAGAGATCGATGAGTCCTGTCGCGTGCTTGCGCAGATCTACAACGAAGCCAGTCTCACTGCGAGCGCGCTGAACAAGAAAAGTTCCAAACTGAAGTCCGATAAGATTATGGGCGTTCAGGATCGCACCGAAATTCAGGAGCTTCATATGAAGCTTCAAGATCTCGACGCGTTAGTTGAAAGATTAGGGAAAACCCAGCCAGCGCTGAGTTCCTTCCTGAATATGTCGAAAGTCCTCATGCACAATCTGCGAGGAGAGGCCATGGCCGAACTCGGCGCTGAAGCCGCCGCCTCCTACCGCCAGCTGAACGAGGGCGTTTCGATCATGAGAGAATGGCTCCAATATTCTCTCAATCTCGCAAAACCGGTGATGGTTCCGCTTCAGGCCAGTCGCCAAATTAGACAGGAGCTCATCCCATGATCCAGTTTTTAATCAATGGTGTGGAAGTCGCCATTCCCGATACGACGAGTGGCTCCGTTCGCGAAGTCATCCAAACGATTCGAAGTAACTACTCGACCGAAACGTCGCTCATTTCCTCGATCCGTGTCAACGGAGTCGAGATCGACGCACAAGATGAGTCTCTCATCGGAACTCTTCCGGTCATGGAGCTCAGATCTCTTGAAGTCTTCACAGCTCATCCTCGTGAGATCGCGGAGGAGACACTCCAAAGTCTGGTAGAGTTTTCAGCTCACCTTGAAAGTATCTGTGCTGAAACTTCTCGCCAGCTTTTGGGTTCCCCGCCAAAGACTGAGATGCTCCCGCGCGTTGCCGATGGGATCACGACCTTCATCGATGCACTGACTAACGTGAAGCAGATTCTTCACGTGGGCGTGATGCCGAAGGTTCAGATTTTAGAAGCGGATCTTCTTTCGATCTTGAAAGACATGTTGGACTACCAACGCAAATCCGAATTTCACTTCATCGGACAAGTCATTCAAGACGCGTTGATTACCAATTTGGTTCAATGGCGCACGGATGGAATTCCGACGCTCATTCGCCTAAGAGACAGTTGAAAGACAGACAGCTCATTACTTCGTTTCCGTATTTAACTTCGTTATTTGATTTCTCTGGCTCGCGTAATCAGCTCATTAATCCAATCATCCCCATAGGGACTTGCAAATCCAAAATGTCCGCCTTGGTCCACTGCCAAGGTTAAGATTCTCGGGTTTGCGTCTTCACGTTTCGCAAACTCTTCAAACTGTGTGAATGGTACCAGCGGATCGTTCTTGGCATGTACAACGACGAGAGGAACCTTCACTCGATCCATATCCGCGGGGACGATCGCTGAACTCGTTTCGAGATAATCTTCGACGGAGCTCATCGCCACTCCTTGATTCCAAGACTGCTTTTCACTTCCCGCCAAACTCAATCGATTGAGTCGCTCACCAAAGTTTTTATAGAAAACATCGCCTGTTCCGCTGATCGAAAAGTCATGCGGCTGGTTTTCTGCTTTCAAAGTCTTTTTCAAACTGATGACCAATCCCTTTGCGATCAATGCTCCACCTTCACTGAGCGGCGGCCCCGCTGGTCTGGTGATCGGATGACCGAACGCCGACAAAAGAGAGGCCGAACTTTCGCCTTCGTTGAGCACAGCGCTAAAGACGATTGCGGACTGGAAGTCGTCGCGCCCGATTCGCTCGTCTTCAATCAACGCTTGCAAGACCGCGTTTCCGCCGAGACTTACACCCATCAGTTCGATCGAAGAGTTTTGAAACCCCTTTCTACGAAGCTGCTTGGCGAGTTCAATCAAAATTTTACCTTCATCGTAACCACCGAGACCAAACTCATGATTTTCAGAGTAAAAAGTCGCGCTAGTAACGTTGCTCACCAAAAGAAAGTCCGCATCTATTTTTCCGGTCAATACCAGCTTACGAATGAATCTTCCGATCGCGCCTGCGCCCTTGTCGGTAAACAACCCAAAGTTCGCGATAATCAAAGGACGAGGACCAGGCGTAGTGCCTGGATAGAAAAGTGTTGGAACCTTAGTGCCATCCTCAAGCACGTAGACCTTCTCTCCTTTAATTTCATCTGGAGCTAACGGTTTAAATTGAGGAATGACCGTCGAGATGACGCCGTGAATTTCTTTGCCGGGGGTAAGCGGATTTCCTACCGGTGGGTTGGTCATTTCTTTCGCCCAACCGATTTGTGCGGTCGAAACGACTAGGGAAGAAGAGAGAACCAACAAGGCAGAAAGTTTTTTAAAAGACGTCATATAAGGAAGAACCTCGGGGCCATCAAAGCACTATGTGCGCCAATACCTGTCTAAGCCCTAAAAGTCCAGCTTCCTTAAACCACTGATTTTCCTAATCCCAAAAAGACACCATCAAGCCAGAACTCTCGAAGCTCTGGCTTGATGTGAGGTCTCTACGAACACCTGTCTAAGAATTAGACGGTTCGTGCTTACTTGTAATCGTGACTCAAGATGTTCTTCAGGACGTACGTGATCGGCTCGATCGAGTCCGTTCTGTAAGCTTCGATCTGCTTCAAAGCAGCCTGATAGTTATTCGAATCAGTCGTGAAGAATGGCTTCACGTCGTTGAAGTCTGAGAAGCCATGAGGCATGACTTCAGAACTTCCTTTCGGAATGATCCCGATATTTCCATGGCACTGGATACAGGAGTCCGGTCGACTGACAATCTGATCGATTCGAATTGGATTCACCGCGATTGCAGTCTGGGCTTGAGCAATCAGATTATCGCCTGAATCCGCGATCAAATATCCCTGCATTCCGTTAGGGAGCGAAAAGATAAATTCGCCCGCATCCTGATGTGCGTTTGGATGACGACTCAAATCGTCTTTGTCTAAATCAGAAGCAAAGTCGCGCGACGACCAGAAATACCCTGGGAAGTCTTTTTTGCGAAGGATCACTCGGTTGTGAAGAGCGACACCTGAAGACTGAAGCCCTAGGGAATCAAATCCCCGATTACTCTGATTGAATCCGGATTTCAAAAGACCATCAATGGTGTTGCCTCGATTACCGGTCAGTTGGGCGATAACAAGGTCGTTGTAAGTTTGCTGACGGGTACCTAAAACAATAAAGGCGTCCACCGGCATGACCGAGCAATCATTCAAATCCAAGTCTTGATACTTTCTCTCCACGACAGAGAAACTCACGGCGCTCTCAATAGCGATATTGTCACAGAAGTTAATGTCGTCGCGTCTTGTTGCATTCCGAGAGTTCGAATCATCCCGCAAGAGTTCGGATTCGTCGGAACTCAAAAAGCTGGTGTCCCCAGTTTTGCAAGAACTGAGAGCCTTTTTTAGAGTTGCATTAAAGTTATCCAGGGTTTCATACGAATCGCTGTCGATCTCGTGGAATCTCGTAAAAAAATCAATGCGCGACGAAATCTCACCACATCCCACTTGAGCAAAATCAGCCGTCCAAATCTGGGGGTCCCATCCGAGGTCCTTGATGTTCACAGCGAGAAGCAGGTGTCCTGGGTCGATAGCGACAGGTTTTACCAAAGCTTTCTTCAACGATAAAGTATTTATGGTCTTCGCCAAAGCTTGGCGATAAATCTGAAGTTCATCGTTACCTTTTCCCTGACGGGCAAGATCGACGAGAGAGAAAATACGATAATTGCCACCTTCGTTCGATGACGACAAAAACTTTTTGATGGTATCGACGACCTGATCGTCATTCATGACTGACGCGTCAGTCGTCGGTGCTTGATCTGCAGGTTTCAACGATTGAATCCAAGTCGATACAAGACCAAGCTCCGATGCGTTGAGATAGTTTCCGTCGGCAGGCATGTCTTGATCACGCACTTTTTGATAAAGAAGCGAATGTTCGGGATCGCCGTAGACCAAGATTCCCTTGTCCACCAACGTCTGAACCGAATCATCCAGGTTGAACTTTCCAGAGAAGTGCCCGCCATCGCCGTGGCATTTATAGCAACGCTGCTGAAGGATCGTTCGACCGGCATTCGCCTGGTCATCAGCATGTGCATTGCTAGCCAAAATGCCGATTGAAAGCGCTAGCGCTCCAAATGACAGAAGTGAAACAACCCGATTTCTTGCGATAATTTTCATAAAAACCCCGTGTACCACGATACATACGGCACTGCGTCATTCTTGGCGAATGATAGAGAGTCACATGGGTTTTGAAAAAATTACAGGGAGGGGAAATTAGTCCGAGTTAACAGAATGTTGTCTTGCGTGATCGAGGATTTGATCGAGTTCAGCCTGATCCGTTTGAGAGACTTTGTACTTACTCAAGGCCGCGAGAAAGTCCTCGTGCATCGCTCTCCAATCGGCTTCGCTGAAGTCGAGCGCCGACATCGATTTTCGCATGGCTACCTTTGCTTCGCTCGCGCGACAAGGGCCACCCGCTTCTTCGCAAATGATCACGCTCAATTGGGCCTTCACTGTTTTTGGATCGCAGTGGCTCATGTATTGATTGGACCTGCTATTGATTCGAATTCGCGAATCTCTCATCGTCATATCGACGAACTCGCCGACGATCATCTCGATGGACTGCTTCCCACCAAGTCTCTGATAAAGAGTTGCAGAGGCGCTCGCAGTATCCGCATAAGCCTTCGCCTGCAGCCCGCTCAGGGCCAGACAAGATAGGATCAGGGGTAGTGCTTTTAGATGTGTTCGGACGGTCGCCATAGTTACCAATTGCTCTCGCACCCAGTATGACTGAAAAGCAGGTCGGAGTGCAAATCGGTTATGTAAAACCTGTGTCATTTTTGACACGCCTGCCTTCAGAAATAAAATCAACGCTCACCGTAACGTGAGCCGCTTCCCCGCGTACTATCAAACAGGAGGCCGAATGCTTTTACTTATTATCGCTTATATCGGTGGGGTCCTGACCATCTTCAGTCCTTGTGTGCTACCGGTCATACCTTTTATCTTTGCTCGGTCAGATCAATCGTTTCGACGCAATGGCCTTCCCATGTTGTTCGGCATGGCACTCACCTTTTCGGCTTTCGCCGTGCTCGCCGCATTAGGGGGAAATTGGATTGTCAGTGCGAATCAATACGGAAGAACTGCCGCTCTCATCATTTTAACACTCTTAGGGCTAAGCCTTTTGTTTCCTGCTTTAGCAGAACGCCTTGCCCGTCCTCTCGTGCATCTTGGATCTTCAATTCAAAAACGCCAAGACGCCCAAGATGCAAAGTCAGGTTACTTCTCTTCGATTATCCTCGGGGGTTCGATCGGACTTTTATGGGCACCTTGTGCAGGCCCAATTCTGGGCCTTGTTCTCGCGGGTGCCGCGCTAGAAGGACCGACAGCAAAAACCTTTCTACTCTTACTGACTTTCGCCGGAGGTGCCGCGTCTTCGCTAGCGGTCGCTCTTCTTGCCGGAAAGAAAATTTTCACTGCGATGAAAAAAGGACTCGGCGCTGAAGAGTGGATTAAAAAAGGATTGGGAGTTGTCGTCTTGATCGGAGTTTTAGCAATCGCATTGGGACTAGACACTCGATTTCTTGCTAAGTTTTCTTTCATCAACACGAACGGTGTCGAACAGGGACTACTCAGCAAGCTTTCGCCTCAAAATTTAAAAACTGAATCGAAAACAACTCTACTACAAGACGAGGGGCCAATGCCTTCGATCGATGGCGCTGTCGCATGGATCAACTCTCAACCTCTCGACACAAGTTCACTGCGTGGAAAAGTAGTGCTCGTCGATTTTTGGACTTACTCTTGTATCAACTGTTTGAGAACTCTTCCGTACTTGAAGACCTGGTCGGATCGCTACGAAAAAGACGGCCTCGTCGTGATCGGCGTGCATGCTCCGGAGTTCGCATTTGAAAAAGACACATCCAACGTCCAAAAAGCGGTGAAAGATCTTGGAATCCGTTATCCGGTCGCGGTCGATAGCGATCGCAACATTTGGCGTGCTTTCTCAAATCGCTATTGGCCAGCTCACTACTTGATCGATAAGAATGGCCGGGTCCGATCGCATTATTTCGGAGAAGGAAATTATCAGGAAACCGAACAGGAAATCCAATCTCTCCTCAAAGAACTTCATCCTGATCTTCAATTTGAAAAATCCGGAATAATCGCATCCGCGAGTGACGGCGCTTTAGCATCTTCAAGTTCGACGGCGGGCATCTCGCCCGAGACCTATCTGGGATCGGCCCGATCGCAAGGGTTTCAATCCGACTCGAACAACTTAGGCTTGAATGAATGGAGCTTGAGCGGCAAGTGGGCTATCGACAAAGAATTGATCCGATTAAAATCTCGCCCTGGATCAATCAGCTACCATTTTTTTGCGAGAGATCTGCATCTGGTCTTAGGCTCTGACTCTGGAAAGACAATTCGCTTCCGAGTGACCCTCGATGGGAAACCGCCCGGGAAAGATCATGGCTCAGACACCAACGAGAACGGCGAAGGTCAGGTCACTGAGCATCGTCTTTATCAATTGATCCGACAATCCGACGGCGCACAAAAACGAGTTTTTAAAATAGAGTTCCTTGATCCAGGTGCTCAAGGCTTCGCTTTTACGTTTGGGTAATTCACTCCGGAAAACGTTTCGCCTCATTTAATCCTCAGCTTTCAGGAAGTTAGCTAGGCACAGCGGATAAGTGGTTGACGCATCGCGTCAGTGCTGTTATGAATTGCTCCTTTTGGAGCCACTATGAAAAAAATATTTCTAATCGCGATCGTTGGAATCTCTGTCTCGGCATTTGCAGACGTCAATCCGCAACAATTGGAAAATTGCAGAGAACAGAATGGCTACGTAGCGAAAGACGAAACTTGTTACATCGGCGCTCCGAACACTTGCGGTCCTGAAGGCTTTAATACTTCTTGTTTATTCCCAACGCCTGAAATTGGTTTACTCATCAAGACGTGTAGTTGCTCTGGTGGAAGTGCGCCCACGAATGGCACTCCTCTAGATGGCATGAATGCAAATGGCGACTTGAACTACTTAAACGGAGCGAAAGACATTCAATATTGGGATGCGATGTCAGAACTCAATCAGTGGTCGTGTAGTGCTAGATCCGCTAGACTTGAAATCAAAGCTACAAAAAGCTCTTTGCAGATAAACCGCGGAGTTGTCGAGTGCGGCTATTCTAGTTCCGATCCGCTTTACGGAAAACCTATTCACTTTCATTTGCCGAGTTTAAAGTTCACATTATCGCGAGTCGGGAATGACCTTTTTTATAAAGGAACTCGGGTCGGAAATATCCAAATCTTTCATGATGGCGCTTATCACCCTGATTTAGATGGAACAGTGGATATTAATTTTGATTCTATAAATGGCTATAAAGAGTCCATTCATATCGTTCCGCCAAACGGCTCTGACCACGCCCAATTTACAGAGTATACGAATCGGTTTGGAGATTCATTTAGAAGAATCAGCGGGGAATGGTAACACAAGGTGCATTTCACAGAAAAAGGCACTTGAAGAAAATCTACTTCTTCGGCGCCTTTTCTTCAAAATCCGGATTTAAAATCGCGAGCTTTTCGCGAAATGCTTTTTCAGCGCCGATGTCTTTCGGTTCGTAAAATCTCCGACCGACAAGCTCCTCAGGGAGGTGCGTCTGTCTCGCACGTTGTTTTGAATCGGAGTGGGCGTACTGATAGTTCTGTCCGTAGCCTTCTTTTTTCATCAAATTCGTCACTGCGTTTCTCAGGTGCATCGGAACAGGCAGTGCTCCGCTTGCGTGAACTTCCGAGATCGCGGCATTGATGCCCATGTAACTTGCGTTACTCTTCGGAGCGAGCGCGAGGTAAGTTACCGCCTGCGCGAGATTGATGCGACCTTCGGGCATCCCGATAAATTCGACGGCTTCTTTCGCGGCGATCGCGACCATGAGTCCGCGTGGATCTGCATTCCCCACATCTTCAGAAGCGAGAATCACCAATCGTCTCACGATGAACATCGGATCTTCCCCGCCCTCAAGCATGCGAGCGAGATAATAAAGTCCCGCGTGCGGGTCACTGTCTCGGATACTTTTGATGAACGCGGAGACGACATTATAATGTTCTTCGCCGGATTTATCATAAGGGATCGGTTGACGCTCGAGAGCGGATTCCAAAGCGAGCTTTACTTCCTCGACCGACATCCCCTCTTCCGAGGCTTGGGAACCCGAGAAAAGCGCGACACTCTCGAGAGCAGTCAGTGCCCTGCGCGCGTCTCCTTCTGAAGTCGAAGCCAACCAATCCACGGCCTGATCCGATAACTTTAAGAAACCGCCAAGGCCACGCTGCACATCACTCAATGCGCGCTTCAACACAGATGCGAGTGCCTCAGGGGTCAGGCGATCGAGCCTGATCACGCGAGCGCGTGACAAAAGGGCGGAGTTCAATTCGAAAGAAGGGTTCTCAGTCGTCGCTCCGATCAGAGTGACCGTGCCGTCTTCGACGTGAGGAAGAAGTGCATCTTGCTGCGACTTATTGAAGCGATGAATTTCATCGACGAACAAAATCGTGCGACGCTGGCTCATTCGCCGCGTTTGCTTCGCGCGCTCGACGGCTTCTTTAATATCCTTCACGCCAGAAAGAACGGCGCTCATCGATTCGAAGTGAGACTGGGTTTGATGTGCGACAATTTGAGCGAGAGTGGTCTTACCCACACCAGGAGGCCCCCAAAGAACGAGCGACGGCACTCGGTCGGTCTCGACCCATTGCCTCAAGGGTTTTCCAGGGCCTAGAACTCGCTCTTGCCCGATGAACTCGTCCAAAGTACGTGGACGCATTCGAAAAGCGAGCGGACGCGAGACTGATCCAGGTCCAGAATCTGGATTCTGGGTCTGAAATCCGTCGGACTTTTCCGCGAAATCGAATAAATCGTCGTTACTACTGGGTGACAAGGGACCGTCCTTTGCTTATCCTCAGCTGAAGAAACTCTTTATCTAGCACTTATCTTTTTATAAGGGATACGGGTATTACGAATCATGGTTCGCAATCAAGCGCGGAAAATTGGCTTCGTCATTAAGCACCACCACCCTGAGGCCGAGGCCTTAGCGGCTGAACTTGCTCGCTTTATTTTGGAACAGGACCGGACGGTTTACTTCGCCACCGAGAGCAAGGCGCTCGTTGATCAATTTAAACCTAAGCTCCCTCCTAAAATGCGCGCCCGAGTGAAGGTCTGCGAAAAACCGAAATTGGTGGACCTCACCGATCTCATTATCGTGCTGGGTGGAGATGGCACTTTTCTCAGCATCGCGCGATTGATGAGAAATCGCAGTACGCCTGTCCTCGGCGTGAATATGGGGCAGCTTGGCT
>Ga0302315_10001347_pt1 | contig 25118 bp, 25 predicted proteins | sample III_Palsa_N3_1_FD_200532 | JGI IMG/M metagenome (GOLD analysis project Ga0302315, IMG submission 200532) | Peat permafrost microbial communities from Stordalen Mire near Abisko, Sweden - III_Palsa_N3_1 | ecosystem: Environmental > Terrestrial > Soil > Palsa > Peat permafrost | place: Sweden...
TGCTACTGCGACTTATCACGACGCGAAAAAAGTTACCGAGGCAGATACGGTGATGGACCTGCATGATAACCGGCTGAAATTTGAATTTATAGGTTTTACCCCCAACGAGGCTAAACACCTGCTTTCATTTGATCCAAAGGGAATGGAAACTAAAACTGTGCTTGGCAAATTTATTGACGATAATACCCAAACTATCAGCATACTATACCGGGAAGGCAAAGAAGAGCAACAGGTTTTTATTTTGGAGCTGGATACTGCCGGAAAAGTTGTATCGGCCACGCAGCCATTGGAGGTTACACATAATGGCATTCATAAACTTGTAATAAGCCCCAAAGGAGATTATTGTACATTAGAGAACGGTACCCTGACGATGTACAGCAGCGATGACCCTGAAAAACCCTACAGAAGTTTAAAGGCGGGGATATAATGTCTCGTCAGACTTACGAAGCTTACTAGCAAGTTGGTTAGTAAACTTTATAAGTCTATTTCACCACCAACTGCGCTGTATTCCTGCTAATTTGTTCCAACAGCACGGTTTTACCAAGCGTTAAGTCTTTTAACGAGTTTAGCTGGTAATGCCTTAGTGTTATTAAAGTAATATCCTGGTTATATTTTACCTTATAGCCTGTGTTAAAATCCTGTAGCAAACGCTTAAAACGGTCTTCATGCAGGCTAATGCAAACCGTAAAGCTAAGCGCCGAGGTTTGCATCAGGTTTACCTTTACATGGTTTTTTGCAAACAGCCTGAAAATATCGCTCAAATGCGTTTCGGATATAAAGGAATAATCCCTGGCAGATATAGACAGCAACACCTGGTTTTCTTTGATGATGATAACCGGTTTTGCAAACACATTCACCGCATCTTCCTTAATAACGGTTCCGGCACCATCCGGGTCATTAAATGGCTTAACCAGCAAAGGTATCTTAGCATTTTGAAGCGGCTTAATGGTTTTTGGATGGATAACCGTAGCGCCGTAATAGGTCATTTCGATAGCCTCGGTATAGGTTAACTCATCAAACTTTACCGTGTCCTCAAAAAACTTTGGGTCGGCGTTTAATACGCCGGGTACGTCCTTCCATGTTGTTACTGATTCAGCCCCCAGGCAGGCCGCGAATATGGAAGCCGTATAATCCGAACCCTCGCGACCTAAAGTAGTGGTAAAGTTCTCTGATGTCCCACCCAAAAAACCTTGTGTAACCACAATTCCCTTTTCTAAAAGAGGAAGAATACCCTGCTTAATGCTTCCAGCAGTTTTATCCCATTGTACAATGCCCTCGCGATAGGTATTATCAGTATGGATATAACCGCGCACATCCAGCCATTGGCTTTTTAAGCCCGCTTTATTCAAATAAGCAGTAACGATACGGGTAGAAACCAATTCGCCAATAGAAACAATCTGATCATAAATAAAATCCGGGTCGTTATGCGGCTCGTCTTCTATCATCCAGTCTATCTCTACAAAAGTGTTGGCTACCTCGTTAAACACAGGATCGGATGGTTCAAATAATCCAGTTAAAATATTATTGTGGGATTGTTTTATCTCTTCATAAATAACGTGCAGGTCATCTGCCTGTTCTATGTAAGCCTTTGTGAGTTTTTCAAGCGCATTGGTGGTTTTACCCATTGCCGAAACCACAATAAGCAATTGATTACCCTCATATTTTTTAACCACATGGGCCAGGTTGATAATACCGGCAGCATCTTTTACCGACGCGCCTCCGAATTTAAAAACAAGCATTATTTGATATATTGGGTTATAACCGTATTTGGTTTGAGTAAGGATTTTATTTGAGCGTAGGGGATAAGTAAGTCGGTTTGCCCCGCAAAATAGGGTTTGATCTCGTAAATATTATATAAAAACTTTATACCCACAGGCGTGATAGAAAAATTATGATTTAGGGAAAATTTGGCGTTCTTAAAAAAATAATTCTTTTTTAACGAGGTGGTATCACTTAGGTTTTCGTTTTTTCTAAAAATGGTTTCGCCTATTTTTGTTAACTCATCTTCATAGCCTGTGTTAAAAATATCGCTTAACACAAGGTATTTATTGGCTTTGGTGTCCCAGTTAATAAAATAAATAAAGGTAACACCATGTGCTCCGGCAGTATACTGATAGCCGCCAACTTGTAGCGTGGTTAAACTTGAATCCTGTCTTAATACATCAGCATAACTATCCAGGTTATAAGATATAGCTCTGTTAAATTTGTTATCTTTTTTTCCGCCATCGTAGTCCTTTAAAAAACCTACGCTCATCATCTGTAAGGTTGTGTCTGTTTTACTGATCCCAAAAAGGTTGACGAGCTTGGCGGTTACTGTATCGTTAAGCAATTTTGCACCCTTGAAAACCGGATACCGTATTTTAACCAGGCTACATTCACTATCCGGTTTATCCCCGCAATCAGAAGCACGATTTTTTATAGTTTGATAAGTATATACAAGCGTATCCTTAGTTACAGCCGGACTGTTCTTTTTAGGCACACCCCACATGCATGAGTTAAATGCTATAGGTAAAACCGAAGCCAACAACCAGGATCTTTTTTTCATACTTAATAATTCAATAACTGCTCTTTTGATAGCGAAGCATTTAGCCAGCCCGCCTCAACACCCGCTTCATACTTTTTATAAAAATTAAGCGCGGGTTCATTCCAGTCTAATACCTGCCAGGTCATGCCGTTAAAGCCCTGTTCTTTAGCTTCAACAACTATTTTGTCAAAAAGTGATTTTCCAATGCCTTTTCCTCTGAATTCTTCTGTCACTACCAAATCTTCCAAATACAAACGGCAACCTTTCCAGGTTGAATAACGCACATAATATAGTGCCATGCCAATTATCACGCCATTATTTTCGGCTACAAAAGCTTTCCAAACCGGGTTTTTTTCAAACCCTGCATCTTCAAACTCCTGTAAAGTTACGGTTACTTCATGTGGCGCTTTTTCATAAAGCGCTAATTCATTTATTAATTCTAATAGCCTGGGGCAATCTTTTTTTGTAGCTAATCTTATAGTAGTCATTATATTCATATAAATCCGAAATCGAACATCCGATATCCGAAATCAATTAATTGTTTTTCCAGTGTTTTATTACCCTTCCCCCAAATATTGTACTGCCCACGCGTATCATATTGCTGCCCTGTTCAATAGCCAGCTTATAATCAGCCGACATACCCATTGACAATACATTAAATGTATCGTCCTTGCGGAAAAAACTTTGTTTAACACCATCAAAAAAAGTTTTCAACTCGTAATATTCCTCTTTTATTTGTTTTTCAATATCGGTATTGGTAGCAATGCCCATTAAGCCGCGAATGCGCACATTCTTAAGTTGAGGGAATTCTTCTGACCGCAGCAGTTCAATAGCTTCATCAAACCCCAAACCGTATTTGGTTTCTTCATCGGCAATATATATCTGTAACAGGCAGTCAATAACCCGGTCATTCTTTTCAGCATGTTTGTTTATTTCCTGCAAAAGCTTCAAGCTGTCAACCGATTGTATCATGCTGATAAACGGGGCAATATACTTTACCTTGTTGCTTTGCAGGTGACCGATAAGGTGCCATTGTATATCCGCAGGTAAAAGTTCATGCTTTTCCATCAACTCCTGCACCATATTTTCGCCAAATAAACGCTGCCCGGCATCATAGGCTTGTTGTATGTCGGCCACTGTTTTTGTTTTAGATACGGCTATTAAACTTACTTTAATGGGTACTGTTTCGTTTTTTAAGGTCCTGATATTATCTGCAATGCTCATTTATGCGTAAATTTGCGTTATTAAACCGCTAAATTACAGAATGCGCAAATATAACCTCTTCTTTTTTTCAGCTTTGTTTCTTTTATCTGCCTGTAAATGGGATAATACCCCGGACGGAGTAATTAAGCCCGACAAAATGATAAACGTGCTAACAGCAGTACACCTGGTTGATGGTGCCGTAGCCGGTATCGACCCGCAGGCCGATAGTCTTTATAAATTTGGACGCGGAGCGTATTTGGCCGTTTTTAAGCGCTTTCATACCGACTCGGTGCAGTTTAGAAAAAGCTTAAAGTATTATACGCAACATCCTGATCAAATGGAAATTATGTACGCCCAGGTAACGAAAAACCTGCAAGGTAAACAGGATTCGTTAAACAAAGCAATGCAACCGCCAAAACCTAAAAATGCTTTACCCAAAAAATAGTATTGATAAGCTGGGCTTTACCGAGGTAAAGGAATTAATAAAAGCGCATTGCCTGAGTGAAATGGGCCGGCTAATGGTCGACAAGATACAGGTGATGGACAAGTTTGAGCTGATCCATAAGTTTTTAAGCCAGGCCAATGAATTTAAAAATATACTGGAGAATGACGCGGCCTTGCCGATCCATTATTTTTTTGACATCAAATCGCTGGCTAATAAGGCAAGAATTGAAGGGGTTTTTTTAAGCGAGGAAGAGTTTTTCCAGGTACAGGCATCATTAACTACTGTTTTCGCGGTTATAGCCTATTTTAATGAACGCGAAGGGCAGTACCCCAATTTGGAGGCTTTATTTGAGCACCTGCCTATTGAAAAGGCCATCATCCGGAAAATTGAGCAGGTTATTGACGCGAAAGGGAAAATGAAACCCAATGCTTCGCGCGAGTTAGCCGATATCACATCCGGCATTGCCAAAGCCGAGCAGGAAGCAAGAAAGAAAATAGACCAGATATTTAAAGCTGCATCAGGCAATGGCTGGACGGCGGATGGCTCATTAACCGTTCGCGATGGCCGCTTGTGTATCCCGTTATTAGCCGAAAATAAACGTAAACTAAAGGGATTTATTCATGACGAATCTTCATCAGGCCAAACGGTTTATATGGAGCCGGAGGAAGTTTTTACATTAAATAACCGCATCCGCGACCTTGAATTTGAGCGCCGCAGGGAGGTTATCAAAATATTAACCGCGCTGACAGACGAGTTAAGACCCTACGTGCCGCTTTTATTATCATACCATAGCTTGCTTACCAAACTTGATTTTGTACGTGCCAAGGCTTTATTTGCCATTGATATTGAGGCCGAAATGCCGCAGGTGGTTAATGAAGCCAAACTAAAATTGGTTAATGCAAGGCATCCGTTATTGTTTTTAAGCTTTAAAAGGGAGCATAAAACGGTTGTGCCGCTAAATGTGCAGATAGACGACCGTATACGCATCGTTGTAGTATCAGGCCCCAATGCGGGCGGTAAATCGGTTTGTATGAAAACGGTTGGCTTGTTACAGATGATGGTGCAGGCCGGGTTATTAATTCCCGCAGATGAAGCAAGCGTGGTGGGAGTATTTAAGCAGTTTTTTGTAGATATTGGTGATGACCAGTCGATTGAAAGTGATTTGAGTACCTATAGCGCCCACTTGTCAAAAATGAAAACTTTTGTCGAAGAGGCTAATAACCGTTCGTTAATACTGATTGATGAATTTGGTACAGGTACCGACCCACAGTTTGGTGGACCGATAGCCGAAGCAGTGCTGGAATCATTAAACCATAAAAAGGTAAAAGGAATGGTGACCACGCATTATTCAAACCTCAAAATTTTTGCAGGGAATACAGAAGGGATTGAAAATGCCTCTATGCTGTTCAACAATGTGGAAATGAAACCGCTGTATATGCTGGAGGTGGGTAAGCCCGGCAGTTCGTACGCATTTGAGATAGCGCAAAAAACAGGCCTGCCCCAAAACGTGCTCAACCTGGCTAAAAACAAAATAAGTGCAGGGCAAAAAAATGTAGATACGCTATTAGTTGGCCTGGAGCGCGAGAAAAAAGAAATAGCTGATACCCGCATCCGCCTGGAAAAGCAACAACGAACTGTTGACGCGCTTTTAGCCGAAAATGAGAAGCTGAAAAGCTATTTGGAAGAAAACAAAAAGGTATTGATACGCGAAGCGAAAGAACAGGCTAAAAACATCATTTTAGATGCCAATAAGCTGGTTGAAAATACTATCGCCGAAATTAAAAGTAATAACGCTGATAAGGAGAAAACCCGTGACCTGCGCGAAAACCTGAACCGCGAATTAGAAAAGAACACTGTTAAAGTTGAGCCCCCTAAACCTGCTATAGCCGAAGAGGAATTAAAGCCGGGCGATTGGGTGAAACTTACTGATTCTGAAACTACAGGCCAGGTAATTGAGTTGATAAAAGATAATGTAGTCATAGCCATAGGCGATTTGCGGACGGTTGCTAAAAAGAAACGGGTGGTAAAAGTTTCCAAATCGGCAGTGCCGAAAGAACTACGGCGAAGTGTTAACAGCTATACCAGCGACCTGTCCAACTTTAGTCCTGAAATTGATGTGCGCGGCATGCGTACCGAGGATGCCTTAGCTGCTATTGAAAGGTTATTTGACCGCGCCCTGATGATGGGTTTTGGCAACCTGAAAATACTGCATGGCAAGGGTGATGGCATATTACGTAAGATGATAAGACAATACCTTAAAAAATATGACCAGATAGACCGCCTGGAAGATGAACATGCCGACAGGGGCGGGGATGGGATAACTTATGTTTATTTTAAATAATGCTCCCAGCCCCCTCTAAATCTCCTCCGCCAATTGGCGGAGAGATTTTTTAATTTTCTATGTTTCAATATGATCCCTTTCATCATCATTTCCCTCATCGGGTTCACCAACCTTTTGCTGATCAGGTAATTCAATAGGGCCGGGAACGTTTGCCTGGTTGTCATTATCATCCTCGTAATACGTATCCCCTTTATGCGGGCGGTCGTTTTCACCATTTCCGCGTTCTGTCTTTTCTGGTTTTGGCATTTCCATCGTTCAATCGTTTAAATCTTTATTTATAATGTCTCAATTTTATAATTGTTTTGGCTAATTGAACAGGCTTCGCAAACATTTGAGTAATTTCGCAACCACCAATTATAAATATGAATAAAGTTGTTAGCAGTGCGGATGAAGCCGTACGGGATGTCGCCGATGGCATGACCCTGATGTTTGGCGGTTTTGGCATGTGCGGTTTGCCCGAAAAATGTATTGCCGCGCTGGTTAAAAAAGGCGTAAAAGACCTGACCTGTATATCCAATAATGCCGGAGTTGATGATTTTGGCATAGGCCTGATGCTGAACCAGCGCCAGGTTAAAAAGATGATATCTTCATACGTTGGCGAAAATGTTGAATTTGAACGCCAACTGCTTAGCGGCGAACTGGATGTTGAACTGATACCGCAAGGAACGCTTGCTACCCGTTGTATGGCCGCAGGTTATGGTATGCCTGCTATTTTTACCCCGGCAGGTATCGGTACCGAAGTGGCCATAGGCAAGGAAGTGCGCAACTTTAACGGAAAGGATTATTTAATGGAGATGGCCTTTGATGCCGACTTTGCCTTTGTAAAAGCCTGGAAAGGCGATACGATGGGCAATTTAATTTATCGCTCCACCGCCCGTAATTTTAACCCGGTTATGGCAATGGCAGGTAGGATAACCATTGCCGAAGTGGAAGAACTGGTGCAACCCGGCGAGCTTGACCCGGATAATATTCATACGCCTGGGATATATGTGCATCGGATATTTCAGGGTGAAAATTATGAGAAGCGAATAGAACAGCGGACGGTTAGGAAGAGAATTTGAAAATTATCAATTTGAAGATTTGAAATAAACAGTTTGAAGATTACCAATTTTAAAATTTGAAAATGATTTTTATATGAGAGATGATAAAGAAAACCTAATTGTTAAATTGACATTTGAATTTGCATTAGATATAATAGAATTTACCGAGGAGTTAGAAGCCAGCAGAAAGTTTGTCATTGCCAATCAACTTTTAAAATGTGGGACTTCAATTGGAGCAAATACACACGAGGCTCAAAATGCCGAAAGTAAAAATGACTTTATACATAAATTAAAAATCGCGGCTAAAGAAGCGGATGAAACACAATACTTTTTGAAATTGTGTAAATTTTCAAAGACCTACCCATATAATGAAGTATTGGATGAAAAGCTCATCGTGATAATTAAAATATTGTCTAAAATTATCTCCAGTTCAAAAGGCCAATAATTTTCAAATTATCACATCCTCAAATTTTCAATTTAATATATGTTCCAAAGGCCAATAATTTTCAAATCTTCAAATTATTAATTTTCAAATTGATCTATGTTAGATAAAGAAGGGATAGCAAAACGGATTGCTAAAGAAATTAAGGACGGTTATTATGTAAACCTTGGTATTGGTATACCAACACTGGTTGCCAATTACATACCCGAAAATATTGACGTGGTACTGCAATCAGAAAATGGTTTGCTGGGCATGGGGCCGTTCCCGTTTGAGGGCGAGGAAGATGCCGATATGATAAATGCAGGCAAGCAAACCATAACCATATTGCCTGGCGCGGCGGTATTTGATTCGGCTATGAGTTTTGGGATGATCCGGGCTAAAAAAGTAAACCTCACCATCCTGGGCGCCATGGAAGTATCCGAAAACGGGGACATTGCCAGTTGGAAAATTCCCGGTAAAATGGTAAAAGGGATGGGCGGTGCTATGGACCTGGTGGCATCTGCCGAAAATATTATTGTAGCCATGCAGCATGTAAACAAAGCCGGCGAATCAAAACTGTTGGCAAAATGTACACTCCCGCTAACAGGTGTCAACTGTATTAAAAAGATTGTAACAGAACTTGCGGTACTGGATGTATTGCCCGGCGGCGGGTTTAAACTGGTTGAACGGGCGCCAGGAGTGAGTATCGAAAAAATTAAAAATGCTACTGCGGGGAAATTGATAATTGAGGGCGAAGTGCCCGAAATGATAATATAGCACTAATTGTCACGAATTACACGAATTACCTACCATTGGGCTATTTACCATCCTTAATCGACCAATGCGCATTCCGATATTTCCACCCTTTTGCAGTTTGATGCGCAGCAGCTGTGAAATAGCCATCAAAAGGCGTAACCTTGCCTAAAGAATCTGTTATATCTTCATGAAAGTTAGCCCCAATAATGGCAATTTGAGGCGTAAGCGTGTCTATCCTGATATTCGACCATTTTAAATTGATATGCGGTATTTGCTTTACCAGCGTGTTCTTGATAAACAAATCTGCGGTTTTATAATCAGCGAAAGCCATATCTCCGTTGGAGGCCATAAAGAAATCGGACGCATCTTCAAAATAATCCAGCCACGCAATAGGGCCTTTGGTTGAAATGTCTTTAGCTGTATTAGCGGCTAATAATTGTACGCTGTCTTTTACAGACGCGGCTTCGCTTGCGGTAAAGGTTGTTGAGTTTTGTTTGCAGGAAAACAATAATATTAAAGCTAAAAGCGGAATGATTAGCTTAAATGATGTTTGTAAGTTGCTGTTGATCATAATAATGTATTTTCAACTAAAATACATATTACCAGCAAATTAATCAACTCAAAACCTTTTCTCTTAGCTCTCTTGATATTTTTTCGGTAACCAATAAAATATCTTCGGCGGTATGGCCATTGTTGGTGATCACAAGGTCACATTCATTTTTATAGGGTAGCAGAAACTCTTTATAGGCCGGTACTACATGGTTTATCCATTTATATAGTGCGTCATCATTTGAGTAGCCCCGCTCTATCAAATCGCGCTTTAAACGGCGTTGCAGGGCGATGTCCTCATCCGCTTCAACAAATATTTTCATATCCATTAAGTTCGCTATCCCCCTGAAGTGCAGTATAAACAGGCCTTCTACAATTAATATCGGCGCTGATTTTATTTCTAATGTTTTGGGTACAGCGTTTGGGTTATTAAAGGTGTATTCTTTCTTGAATATGGTTTGCCGGTTTAGCAGCTTATTGATATCATCTTCAAAATGTTCATGGTCGACAGTAGCGGGGAGATCGAAGTTATACAGCTTATTCTCTTCGGCGGTCATATTATGTGCCACCGGGATATAATAATCATCCTGCGACACCAGGCAAACCTCATCAGCGGTAAAGTGGTCAAGAAACCTCTTCAGAAAAAAAGTTTTACCCGAGCCGCTTCCGCCAGCTATACCTACAATATAAGGTTTATTCATTAGTAGGACTGGCGTAGGTTATATTTACGTGTATACGCTTGTCAAGAGCACCTATCGATTCGGCAACATTTTTGGTCATCACTAAAATAACATCCTTTGTCAATTCATTATCATTAATGCGGCCCACTACCTTGGCATAGGTAGTGCGGTTGCTCATTGGGTTAGTGATTTTTATGATGGTGCCAATTGCCGCTGTGCGGTGCAGCACCAACTTTTTTGTGGGGTCGATGTTAGTATCCTCTATCCATGTGGCGACACCTTTTTCGGTTTTTTCAAACAGGCCAAACTTACCAGAAGCAAATTTACCGGCATTAATGCTGTCTTGCGAGGGTACTGTTGCGGTCGATTCGCGTTTGGCAACAGGGGCCGGTGGCACAACAACAGGTTCGGGTGCAGATACGTTCATCCTTATTTTTAATATCTGGCCGGGGATAAGGTTGTTTGATGTCAGCTTGTTGAAATCAGTTATATCCTCAACCGTCGAGCCGAAACGTTTAGCTATTGAGTACAAAGTTTCGCCTGCTGACACTTTGTACTCTGTAACCATAGGCGCATTGGTCGGTGTTATTGTTGCTGATAATGTTTTTTGTGCGGTTGGTGGTTGCGCGGCAGGTACTTGTGTTACCGGAGCTTGCTGTGCGGCAGCCTTTTTTTGTTGTTGCTGTATCGCGCCTGCTGCGGTTTGCAAAACGGACTGGTTAGTAGGCACTTTAATTATATCGCCAATTTTAATAACCGCGTTATTGTTATATTGAATAATAAGGTTCGGCGCTACATTATAGCGCCTGCCTATCGAGAAATAATTATCCTTTGGGTCGGCCTTGTGGAGAACGATTTTTTTGCCGTTAACATTTTCAAAACCTACAGAATCTAAAATACGACCGGCAAATGATGTTGCTGAAAGCGTTAAAAAGGCGGATAGAAATAATAATAGTTTACAATTCATAATAAATTCTTGTTCAGTAATTTACAGGTTTAAAACCTTTAATTCAGATCTGTTTTTGATATAGACCAGCCGGTTATTATGTAATATGAACGCCTCGGGCTGGATCTTTTGTATATCCGTGTTCAATATATCTTCATACACCACCTGCAGATCATCAATGATATACAAATGCTGCCTCAATATTCCTGCCACAAAGGAATGCAAAGATACAATTCTGAAATTATTGAATTCTAAATAATGGATATTGTTTCCATATGGCTCAATTTCCAATTGCTGGTCTAAAGTAGAAACGGGTAATACTTTTGGCAATATTATATTGCTGATGAATTCCTTATCAACTTCAGGCAGGTATGGTCTGGCGACCATACCTGTTTTAATATCAGTCAGTAATAGTTTTTTAGGCAGCATTTGCAGGTTATGTACAATTGGCCCGTTAACCGATAAATGATCGAACGCGTAAGTATAGTTGCTCCAGATGGTTTCGCCACTAACGGCATCAATGGCTATTAATCCTTTATGTACCGGGCTGTTTTCTGATTGGTAGTTATGCAATAGTAATATGCCGTCATAAGCTGCTTCTATACCGGTTAGCCAGCGCTCGGGTATGGTTAGCTCTTTAAAATTTATTTTGCCTGTTGCAAGGCTTACCGAACCAAATGAAACAATTTTGTCTTCGCTATTTCTTATCTCAACAAAAACAGTTTCGCCCAGGCTGTCAATCTCCATGCGCCAAATAGCTCCGTTAAATTCTTCGCTGATAAAAGGTGATAGCATAATGTGCAAATATGCTGTTTTATATTTTAGGACGGACGTAGAGACGCGATGCATCGCGTCTCTAACAATTATTAATACCTGTACCCAATAGTTAAAAACACATTATTATTAATCCTGCTTAAATTGGCGGTTGGGGTTAAGCTGCCTGCATCATAAGGCGTTAACGTTTCTGAACCGGTTACATACGCATAAGTAGCATCCACATAATAGCTGCCGAAATGATAGCCCAGTCCACCGCTTACCGTTTGTGTCGCCGTGCCATTTTGTTTTAACGGGCTGCCCTGCACACCAAAACCGCCGCGCAAAAACACGCCGCCGGATAAACGTGCCTCGGCACCCATATGCGCGTTAACAGCGGCGCGGTAGTTGGTTTTTATATCCGTATTATCCATTGAACTATTGTAAGCACTATTGCTGATGTTAGTGGCGGTATAATCAATATATTCAACATCGCCGGTAATAAAGCCAAATTGTTTAATAAAAATGGCCAGTCCGCCGGCTATTTTAAGGGGCGAGGTAAAAGAATAAGTTAAAGGATAACTTGCAGGGCCATTGGCATAGCTTGCGCCACTGCCTAAATTAGTAGATAAGCTTTCATTGTAGGAATCATCAATACTATAATAAGTAGGCGAGGTTACAACAACACCTAAGCGTACACTTTCAAGCAGCTTATAAATAATGCCCAATTTTACATTTACCCCAGAACCTTTGGTGTTTTGCAATTGGGAATAGGTTGAAGTATAATTTCGGTTAACGGCTACATCGTTTTCCAATACCGAAGCGGTACCGCTTTCGATAAAATTATTAGTTGAATTGTATTGAAGATCTGTAATCGCCAAACCCAGACCGAGGTATAATTTGTTACTATAATTCGCACCCATTGAAAAGTCGAATTCTGATTGGCCGCCCGACCTGGAAATACTGTTTAGTTGCGATACGCCGGTATAGGCATTACTTTTATAGGTAGGATTGGTAACCCCATATTGGTCAATTAAATTTTGATTGTATGCCCAGCTTTGCAATGAACCGTCAGGTAAGCCGCCGCTGTTAGCCAAGTTAGCATAATAATCGGTTATTGAACTTGAATTGTTTTTACCGGCAGCATAAATATTTTCGCCGTACTCGTTAGTCCGGTTATAGGCAACCCCGAAATTCAGGCTAAGCCATCCTTTTGTCTTATCCTGCCCGGTTGGCGTGTTTAACCTGTTATAGAATAACCACGAAATATTATTTAAATTCACCGTATTTGATGAAGCGCTGTTTGATTGGTTTAAATAAGATGAGTTGACTTTTGAGCCGTCAAACTCGGGCGTAATGCTTAATTCTGATTTGGTAAAAAAGCCCAACCCGGCTGGGTTATTACCTATTGAACTTAAATCGCCGCCTATGGCTGTACCGGCATTTCCGATGGCTTTTATGCGAGACGTTGAACCAGTTTGGAAAGTGGAGTAACGTATAACATCCTGTGAATATTGAGCAAAGCTGTTTTTAGCAATTACTGCTAAAGCAATTACACATACCAGGTATTTGATTTTCATAGCTCCGGTTCAAAAACTTATGGCCTGGCCGGGCGCGCACCACCACCACCGGATGCACTGCTGCCTGCACTGCCTCCTGTACTCATTGAACTTGTACTTACAGAAGATGAAGAAGGTCGCGGTGCCATGGATTGTTGCTGTTGTGTTGTATATGCCTGACGCGAGGCAGCATTATTTGCACCCAGGTTAGCAGTCCTGGTTACGATGCCGGTAGCAACATTAACACTAAAAGATGGCTTGCCGGGAAGTGATGAGCCTATCCTGGTTACGCCCGGAGAAGGTATAGTCCTGACACCGCGTGCGAATGGGTTTGTGTTTGTTGCTGTAGCAGTTGCTTTAACAGCAGGCCATAATTTCGCGCTGCCATAACCTCCTCCACCACCCCCGCCACCAAGAATGAAAGCAGAATAAATATCGCCATAGCCAAAATCGTCATAGCCCATATCATAAGGGGAATAGCCATAATTGTAGGGCGAATAAATATAGCTGTTATCAACAGGCGCGGCGGGATCAACAGCAGGATTGATTGCAGGATTAAACCCATAATATGTACTGTAATAATCACGGTCATAGTTTAAACCGTCTCCAAAACCGTTGTTATAAGGCACATAGCTGAAATAAAAATCGTCATCATAATCAAACGGCGAATAGCTGCTGAAACGGTTTATGCGTGATGCGTAATCGCCATAATAGTAGTAGTCATCATCACCATTATAAGTATTATTTTGTTGGCCGGCATCCGCTATATAATCAATTTTATCTCCGGCCTTAGCCCTTGTATAGTAAACATCATCGTCATTAACAACGCTTTTTACGCCAGCTGATTTATTAACAGAAGAGCAGGAACTCAATACAACTGTACTGATAATAACAATTCCTTTGATAAGGTTCCTTTTCATTTTATGTTGAAGTTTAGTAATTACAGGTTTAATAACTTATAAATTTATAAATTTGACCACAATAATAAGTAATTAAACAGTCAAATTCTATTCCACAATTTATGAGTAAAGGTGTTGTAAGTAAAGATGAAGATTATTCACAATGGTATAATGACCTGGTGATCAAGGCCGATATGGCCGAGTATTCACCTGTTAAGGGTTGTATGATCATTAAACCATATGGATACTCCATATGGGAAAAAATGCAGGCTGTGCTGGATAAAATGTTTAAAGAAACCGGCCATAGCAACGCTTATTTCCCGTTATTTATTCCAAAATCCTTTTTCTCAAAAGAAGCCAGCCATGTTGACGGCTTCGCAAAAGAGTGCGCGGTTGTAACTCATTACCGTTTAAAAAACGATGGAAATGGTAATATTGTTGTAGATGAAGATGCGAAACTGGAAGAAGAGCTGATCGTTCGCCCAACATCTGAAACAATTATATGGAATACCTATAAAGGCTGGATACAATCGTACCGCGACCTGCCTCTTTTGATTAACCAATGGGCCAATGTAGTGCGCTGGGAAATGCGCACCCGCCTGTTTCTGCGTACCACCGAATTTTTATGGCAGGAAGGCCATACCGCGCATGCTACCGAGAAGGAAGCCATCGAAGAAACCGAAATGATATTAGACCTGTATGCCGATTTTGTAGAAAATTGGCTGGCGTTACCTGTTGTGCGTGGCAGAAAAACCGCCAACGAACGCTTCGCCGGAGCGTTAGACACTTATTGTATAGAAGCATTAATGCAGGATGGTAAAGCGCTACAAGCAGGCACATCGCACTTTTTAGGGCAAAACTTTGCAAAAGCATTTGATGTGAAATTTACCAACCGCGAAAATACGCTGGACTATGTTTGGGCAACTTCGTGGGGTGTATCAACACGTTTAATTGGTGCGTTGATTATGGCGCATTCTGATGATGCCGGTTTGGTGCTGCCGCCAAAGCTGGCACCAATACAGGTAGTTATTGTGCCGATTTATAAGCATGAGGAAGAACTACAGGCTATAACCGGTTATGTAAATAGCTTATCTAAAGCATTGAAAGCAAAAGATATATCTGTAAAATATGACAAGCGCGATACCCATCGCCCAGGGGCAAAATTCGCGGAATACGAATTAAAAGGGGTACCGCTACGTGTAGCCATTGGCAGTCGCGATATGCAAAACCGAACTGTTGAACTGGCCCGCAGGGATACCAAGACCAAGGAAACTGTTAGCCAGGATGGTTTAGCGGAACATATTGAAACGTTATTAGAAGAAATTCAGCAAAATATATACAACAAGGCATTGGCATTTAAAAATGCCAACACTACCGAAGTAGATACTTATGATGAGTTTAAACGGATGCTTGACGAGCAACCTGGTTTCATATCCGCCCATTGGGATGGTACATCCGAAACCGAGCAGCAGATAAAAGATGAAACTAAGGCTACAATCCGTTGCATACCTTTGAATAATAAACAGGAAGCGGGAAAGTGTATTTTAACCGGAAAGCCATCAAATCAGAGGGTGATATTTGCAAGGGCCTATTAGGTCATAGTTCATGGTTGATAGTTCATAGCAAACTATTCCAACCATGAACTATGAACCATCAACCATGAACTAAAATGAAATTCGCAACAAAAGCAATACACGCAGGGCAGGAGCCTGACCCGACAACCGGGGCGGTGATGACACCAATATACCAGACCTCAACCTATTGGCAAAAATCGCCGGGGGATAATAAGGGATATGAATACTCGCGGGGTACAAACCCCACACGCAAGGCGCTGGAAAACTGTTTGGCTGCTTTGGAGAACGCGCAGTTTGGGTTGGCCTTTTCAAGCGGGATGGGTGCTACAGACGCGGTGATGAAGCTATTAATGCCGGGCGATGAAGTAATTACAGGTAATGACTTGTATGGCGGCTCGTACCGGATGTTCACTAAAATATTTGCCAATTATGGTATCAAGTTTCATTTTTTAGACTTGTCAAATCCTGAAATTATCAGGGAATATGCCAATGATAGAACCAAGCTGATCTGGATTGAAACGCCCACCAACCCAACAATGCAGATTGTTGATATCGCCGGATTAACTAAGATAGGTAAAGAAAAAAACCTGCTGACCGTAGTTGACAACACTTTTGCATCGCCATACCTGCAAAACCCAATTAACCTGGGTGCCGATATTGTGATGCACTCGGTAACCAAATACATTGGCGGCCATTCGGATGTGGTAATGGGTGCTTTGATGCTGAATGATGAGGAACTGTATAAACGCCTCTGGTTTATCTACAACGCCTGCGGCGCTACACCCGGCCCGATGGATAGCTTTTTGGTACTCAGGGGTATTAAAACCCTGCACCTGCGTATGAAGGCGCATTGCGAGAATGGCAGAAAGATAGCCGAATTTTTAAAGACACATCCCAAAGTTGATAAGATATACTGGCCCGGTTTTACCGACCATCCTAACCACGAAGTAGCCAAAAAACAAATGCGTGATTTTGGCGGCATGATCTCTATTACCTTGAAAGATGCCGACTTACAGGAAACATTCAGGGTGGCTTCTTCCTTTAAGGTATTTGCCTTAGCTGAATCATTAGGAGGGGTGGAGTCGTTAATTAATCACCCGGTTACGATGACACATGCTTCTATTCCAAAAGCAGAACGTGATAAGGCAGGAGTGGTGGATAACTTATTGCGTTTGAGCGTAGGGGTGGAGGATGTGGATGATTTGCTGGAAGATTTGAAACAAGCACTAAGCCCCCTAACCCCCTAAAGGGGGAACGATAGCTGGCTATGACAGTATTACTGACTCAAAAACTCCCCTGCCATTTGGCGGAGGGGCTAAAAGCTTTCCTCGACTCAAAAGTATTACAATACAACCGCCCTGAGTTTATTAAAAACGACCCGGTTTGCATTCCGCATCTGTTCACCAACAAACAGGATATAGAGATCATGGGTTTTTGGGCGGCAACGCTGGCCTGGGGGCAACGGGTTACCATCATCAACAAATGCCGGGAATTGATGACGCTGATGGATGGCGCGCCTTATGATTTTATCATCAATCATGAAGAACCTGACCTGAAAAAACTGCTACATTTTAAACACCGAACGTTTAATGATATTGATACGCTGTATTTTATAGCGTTTTTCAGGTATCATTACAACAAATATAGTTCACTTGAAAGTGCATTCATACCCGACCAAACAAACCCCAATGTCATTTCGAGCGATAGCGAGAAATCTATGAAGCGACAGGTCGCCGACAACTTATCGCCCGAACCCATCGAAAAATACCTCAACCACTTTCGTAATTACTTCTTTTCGTTGCCTGATTACCCGCATCGTACCAAAAAGCATGTATCCTCGCCCTCACAAAAATCTACCTGTAAACGGCTAAACATGTTTTTACGCTGGATGGTACGAAAAGATGATTGTGGTGTTGATTTCGGCATCTGGAATCAAATAAAACCATCGGAACTAATCATGCCCTGCGATTTGCATGTTGATCGCGTAGCCCGTAAGCTGAACCTCATTACCCGCAAACAAACCGACTGGCAAACAGCCGTCGAACTTACTGAACGGTTAAGGGACTTTGATCCTGTAGACCCGGTTAAATATGACTTTGCACTATTTGCGTTAGGGATTGAAGAGAAATTTTAGTTTTTTGGATTACACGGATTTATAAAGTGATTACACCGATTTTGAATAGATGGTAACAATTAATTCAAAACCGGTGCAATATAAAACAACCTTACTTCTTCATCACCTGCTTCACAATATCATTGCCAAAAACAAAAACCATTAAGGTGAGAAGCAATACAAAGCCAACTATTTGCGCGCGTTCTAAAAACTTATCGCTTAGTGGTTTGCCTTTTATCATCTCGATCAACAGGAATACAGCATGACCGCCGTCTAATGCAGGGATAGGCAATAAGTTGGTAAACGCCAGCGCCAATGATAAAAGCCCCACCAGGTTCCAAAAATGCACCCAGTCTACATGAGTACCAAACATATTTGCAATGGCTACGGGACCGCTCATTACCTTATTAAATTTAGCATCGCCTTTAAATATCTTGCCTATACTCTTTGCGTTGGCGGCGAATGTCCCCCATGCCCTTTCAGCGCCACGCGGAAGAGAACCCAATAGCCCGTAATCTATTGTTTTTTCATCCGGCATCTTAAATTTGGCCGAAATGCCAAATCCGCCTTCTTTAGAGCCAAGCATCCCGTCCTTGTTAACAGCAACAGTTATTTGTTTAACCTCATTATTTCGTTTTACATCCAATACAGCGCTTTTATTTGCGTAATTTTTTAGTTCAGACTGCAGCTGGTCATAAAATTGGATCTTCGTTCCGTTTACGGCCACTATACTATCGCCTTTTGCCAAGCCTGCTAATTGCGCGCCACTGTGGGGCACAACCGAGTCGATAGCGAATTTAGTACGGGGCAACGGGCTTATAAACTGGTCAATGCCGTCGACACCGTAATCGGAAAGATCATTTAGAATGGTAGCCGGTACCGTAATATCCAGGTTTTGCCCACCGCGTTGAACACTTAGAACAGTATGATCAAGCAATATTTTTGAACTCATCAGGTCTTCAAACCGCACTACCGATTTGCCGTTTACAGCAACAATTTTGTCGCCAGGCATTAACCCCATTTTTTTACCGACGATGCCCGGCACAATGCCATACTGTACACTGGAATTTGGGATATAAGTATCGCCAAAACGGATCGTCAGTATCCAGAAAATAAAAATAGCTAAAATTATATTCATTGTAATGCCGCCAAGCATCACAATTAATCGCTGCCAGGCCGGTTTTGAACGGAACTCCCAGGGTTGTGGCGGGCCTGCCATTTGCTCGGTATCCATTGACTCATCGATCATTCCGGCAATTTTCACATAGCCACCCAATGGCAGCCAGCCAATGCCGTATTCAACACCTTTATAATTAAATTTAAACAGGCTAAAGCCCCATGCATCAAAAAACAGGTAAAATTTCTCTACTTTAATACCAAAAGCCCTTGCGGCTATAAAGTGGCCCAGTTCGTGTAAGATCACTAAGATCGAAAGTCCCAGTATAAACTGGCCAACCATTATTACTATACTCATTCTATGTTTCTATTTAACTAACACTAATTGGTTATTAATTAGTGTTAGTTTTAAGTTGTGACGCCCTTTAAGGCATTTTTATTTATTAAATTTTGCGCAAATATGCGTGTTTCTTTGTCAGTATTCAAATAATCATTATGCGTGGCATGTGCGATGTATGTAATTTTTTGCATGCAGGTTTCAACCACATCACTCATGGCCAAAAAGCTTAGCCTATCGTTTAAAAACCCCGCTACGGCAATTTCATTAGCCGCGTTAATAATGCAAGGCATGTTGCCGCCTTGTTTTAACGCCGCGTAAGCTAAACCAAGATTACGAAAAGTATCCAGGTCTGGTTTTTCAAAAGTTAAGTTAGGATATTGGGTGAAATCAAAACGTTTGAAATTGTTTTTTACGCGGGTTGGATAGGTTAAGGCATATTGTATGGGTAGCTTCATATCGGGTAAACCCATTTGCGCCTTTATAGAACCATCTTCAAACTGAACCATAGAATGTATGATTGATTGCGGGTGTACAACCACATCAATTTGATTAGCATCCAAATCAAACAGCCATTTCGCTTCAATCACTTCCAAACCCTTGTTCATTAACGTAGCCGAGTCGATAGTTATTTTAGCGCCCATCACCCAATTGGGGTGTTTAAGCGCATGTTCACGGGTTACTGTTGATAAAAAGTCAAGCGTCTTCCCCCTAAACGGGCCGCCTGACGCGGTTAAGATGATCTTTTCAATGGCATTATTTTCTTCACCTGCAAGACATTGAAAAATGGCTGAATGTTCTGAATCGACCGGTAAAATTTTAACCTGATGCTTTTTGGCCAGCCCGGTTATTAACTCGCCGGCCACTACTAATGTTTCCTTATTGGCTAAGGCAACGTCTTTCCCGGCTTTTATAGCTGAAATGGTAGGCTCTAAGCCTGCAAAACCAACCATAGCGGTAAGGACAGTGTGAATATCGGGATGGGTTACAGTTTCAACTATTGCCGAATGGCCCGCAAGGACTTTAACCTTCGTAAAAGCCAGGGCATCTTTAACTTGTAAATATTTACTTTCATTACAAATAATGGCATATTCGGGCTCAAACCGGAGCGCCTGTTGTATTAGCAGGTCGGCGTTATGCTGCGCGGTAATAACAAATGCTTTAAACAACAACGGATTTTCACCAATCACTTCCAGTGCCTGTGTGCCTATACTGCCTGTTGAGCCAAGGATGGCTATATTTTTAATATTGTTATTCAATTCGTTTTTATTTATAAACCATCATTAGCCCCCTCTAAATCTCCCCCGGTAGGGGAGACTTTTATCATTCTCAATTTAGGCCTTTCTGTCAGACGATAATACTGGTTTTTATTATTTTATATATAAAGACAATTCATCCGCTATCTTCCTGTCGTTACTTAACCGTGGCAACTTGTTTTGGCCGCCCAGCTTTCCCTGCGAACGCATATAATTAATAAATGTGTCCTTCTTTACGCTTTTGATAACCAAAGGTTGCAAAATGTTACCGGCAATAAGGTCAAGATAGTAAATATTTTTTGTTTGCAGCGCTTGGTCCACTCTTAAGCTAAAAGCCTTAAGGTCTGCAGGTTCGATGCCAAACTCGATAAACCATTCATGGTAAGGTAATTCGCCTTTGGGCGGGTTTACCTGCGGCGCTATGGTAAATTCAATAATATCAACACCTTCGGCGTTTGCCACATTCATTAATGCCTGCTCCACTTCTTCGCCTATTACATGCTCGCCGAAAGCGGATATATAATGTTTGATACGCCCGGTTACTACAATTTTATAAGGATTCTTCGATACAAATTTAACCGTATCGCCAATACTATAACCCCATAAACCCGCATTTGTATTGAGTATTAGCGCATAATTTACGCCTGTTACCACATTTTTTAGGGCTATTCGCGCAGGATTTTCCTTAAAATATTCATCCGCAGGGATAAACTCATAAAATATTCCTGAATCAACCAACAACAATAACCCTTTATCTTGTTGCGAATCCTGGAAAGCAATAAAACCTTCGGATGCCGGGTAAGTTTCAATTGAGTCGATACCAAAGCCAATGCTTTCTTCCATGCGGGCGCGGTAGGGCCCGTAATTTACGCCACCATAAACAAACAACTTAAAGTTGGGGAAGATGTCCTTTATCTTTTTGCCGCCGGTAACCGCCGATAGCCTGTCGAAATACATCTGGCACCAGGGTGGGATGCCTGATATCAAACGCATATCTTCGTTAAGGGTTTCTTCTACAATAGCATCTACCTTTTGCTCCCAATCTTCAATACAATTGGTTTGGTAAGAGGGCAGACGGCTTTTTTGAAGATAGGCAGGTACATGATGCGCTACAATACCCGATAACCTGCCTGTAGCAATTCCGTTCTTATCAGCCAATACCGGGCTACCCTGCAGGAAGATCATTTTGCCGTCTAAAAAGTCCGCGTTCCCTGTTTCATGAATATAACTTAAAAGTGCATTACGTGCGGCTGTAATATGCGTTGGCATACTTTCTTTGGAGATGGGAATATACTTTACACCAGAAGTTGTCCCCGATGTTTTGGTGAGATAAACTGGTTTGCCGGGCCACAGTACGTTTTCTTCGCCCGCAGTTACCCTGTCGATATAAGGGCGCAACTCTTCATAATCGCGGATGGGAACTTGTTTTTTAAAATCGTCGTAAGTGCGGATAGTGTCAAAATGATGGTCTTTCCCAAAAGCGGTTGTCGCAGCCGGTTTAATTAACCGCTGAAATGCTTTTTGTTGCAGGGCTAAGGCGTTATTGCGGATGTTATTCAAATCCCTGTTTATCCATGCAGCAAACACCTTACTCAATAGGACTTTTAAACCCATAGTTTAGTTTGTTTCGGCAATATCGTCATCTACGTCCTGGTGACTGTAGACCAATTTACGATAAGTAACTGCTAATATAATGTTAACAAAGGGATAAGTAAATATGATAGTTATAGATATGATAGGATAGTATTGGGCAAGCATTGCCGGCAAGGCTATCAGCAGCAAAATAATACCCAGCATAATCAATACCTTAAAAAAGTAGCCTTTGGTAAGCTGAAAGCTTTGGCGAATAGATTCCAGCGAGCCCGAATGGTCGTCAACTATAAAGGTGATGAAAAACATGATCCGCAATGCTAAATACAATCCTATTATTGTGGCTATATCCTGTATCAGTGCCTGTGTGTAGGTATAGTCATCCAGGCGTACCAATAGAAAATGTAAATTGGTAACTATAAAAGCAATGAGAAAAACGACCACAAGGTAACTGACTATCATTTTTATACCAGGTAGTACCTGCGAAAATTCAAATTCATAATACTCGCTGTCAATAACCGTAAATATTAATTTATATAAGCCCAAAGTAGTATAAGCCTGCACAAATAATAAAATGAACGATACCGTCATTTTTGCTGCAAACGAGTCTGGCGGGATAATAAATTCGGTTATTACAGCAAGTATGGATAATAAAAAGAAGGATATAACAGAATAAACAATAATAGTTATAAAGTTCTTTTTAAAAATATTCCATGCAGTTTTAGTAGTTTCTGCAACAGAAAATGGGTGGTACATATATATATTATTTCTTTTTTAATATTATCCGCTTCCAAAAATCCTGCATAAAACCAAGTCCGTAAGCGGTTAACTGGATAAAGGACGCTATTATGCTCAAAAATGCGATTTTTACTGACTTATTTTTCCACCATCCATGAAAAAATATCCACAAAATAATAAGCGCTAATATAAAGTTACATAATCTGGCTATGGGCCAGATTAAAATATTGCTTATCAGTGTGAATAACAATCCTAAAGTAAAAAGGGCGGGAAAAAAGTGAATTAATTTTAACCCAGTTGGGTGGAACGTATACAGGTTGATTCGGGCCCGACCAAAAAAGTGGATCTGCTTATAAAACTGGAAGAAGTTGGCCCGTCGCTTATGGTATACTTTAGCATCGGGTATCAATCCTATTTTAAAGCCCATCGTATGGATGCGAAGACTATATTCAAGGTCTTCGGCAAGGCGGGTAATGATAAAGCCGCCAGCTTTTTGCCATACCTGCCGCGATATACCCATATTAAAGCTGCGCGGATGAAACTGTCCTATGCCTTTTTTTCCGCCACGTATCCCGCCTGTTGTTAGGGGTGAAGTCATTGAATAGCTTATTGCTTTTTGGATAGGAGTAAAGGAATGGTGCGCGTCATCCGGGCCGCCATAGGCATCAAGCCAGTCAAGGTTTAATGAATCATTTACAATTTGCAGGTAATTTTCAGGAACCAATACGTCCGAATCAAAAATGATAAAGTAATCGCCTTTGGCCCGTTCAAACGCAAAGTTGCGGGCAAAGCCCTGTCCGGCATTTTCTTTTACAAAATATCTTACATCCAACTTGTCCGAAAAACTGCTTACAATATCCGCCGCATCATTTACAGAACCATCCTCTATCACCAAAACCTCAAACTGTTTATAGGTTTGCAGCACAAGCGTTTCCAGCAGTTCTTTTATCTCCTGCGGGCGGTTGTATAAAGGGATGATGATGGAGAAAAACATTTGGTCAATGTGTTAATTTGGCAATTTGAAGATTTGAAAATATGGTTTAATGATTTTCAAATTCTCAAATTAACCAATTTTCAAATTAAATAGTATCCTCCACCTGGTACTTATTCCTTTCAGGTGCGCTGCGCGATACCAACTCGGCAACAAAGCCGGTTAGGAATAATTGTGAACCTAATATAATAGCTACCAATGCAATATAAAATAAAGGCTGTGCTGTTACTTCGCGGGTAATTTTAATATGATGTGATATATCATATAATTTATCGCTAATAAGCCATATTACACAAACAATCCCCGCCAAAAAACTTAAAATACCCATACTGCCAAAAAAGTGCATGGGCCGCTTGCCAAATTTTCCTACAAAAAATATAGATAACAGGTCTAAAAAACCATTTACAAACCTGCTCATGCCGAATTTGGTTTTTCCGTATTTGCGTGGGCGGTGTTCAACCACTTGCTCGCCAATTTGGGTGAAACCTGCCCATTTGGCTATTACCGGGATATAACGGTGCATTTCGCCGTAAACTTCAATGTTTTTTACCACCGCTTTACGGTAGGCTTTTAACCCGCAATTAAAATCGTGCAGATTATGTATTCCACTCATGCGGCGGGTTGCGGTGTTGAATAGTTTTGTGGGTATAGTTTTGCTTAACGGGTCGTGACGTTTGGCTTTCCAGCCCGATATTAGGTCGTATTTTTCTTCGATAATGCGGCGGTACAATTCGGGTATCTCATCGGGACTGTCCTGCAGGTCGGCATCCATAGTAATGATCACATCGCCATGCGCGGCTTCAAAACCGGTATTCAATGCGGCTGACTTGCCATAATTGCGCCTGAATTTTATGCCTTTTATAAAAGGGTTGTTTTGTTGCAGCTTAACGATCATATCCCACGAGCCATCATTGCTGCCGTCGTCAACCAGGATGATCTCAAAAGAAAATTTATTGTCGTTCATCACCTTTGTTATCCACGAGGTTAATTCGGGCAATGATTCAACTTCGTTATAAAGAGGTACTACAACTGATATGTTCATTTATTCAGATAAGGACAGGAGATATGGTATATGGGTTTCCGATCCAGTACAAAAATATAAAAAAATAGGTGATGCTTCCTGTAGAGACGCAAAATATTGCGTCTCTGAATTGATAAGCGGAAATTGAGGTGTTTGAGATGCATCGTTAAAACCGGACAGTAGGATTTGCTTAAATTAGCAAACTGATGTTAGGAAAAAAGTTAGACAAACCACGTAGGAAATACGATGACGAATTTAAGAATGAT
>Ga0302315_10001348_pt1 | contig 25049 bp, 20 predicted proteins | sample III_Palsa_N3_1_FD_200532 | JGI IMG/M metagenome (GOLD analysis project Ga0302315, IMG submission 200532) | Peat permafrost microbial communities from Stordalen Mire near Abisko, Sweden - III_Palsa_N3_1 | ecosystem: Environmental > Terrestrial > Soil > Palsa > Peat permafrost | place: Sweden...
TAGGAATATCTGGCCTAGCAAAAAATGCCGACGTTAAAATTACCGATATCTATGGCAACCTTGTTTATGAGACCCATGCTGAGGGTGGAACAGCCGTGTGGAACGGCAGGAACTATAAAGGGAAAGCCGCCGATAGCGGCGTATATCTTATTTTCTCTGCATTAGACGATGGCAGCGTTTCCTTGGTAAGCAAATTTGCAGTGATAGAATAATGCTCCAGAAAACATCAGGAATTGTTATTAGCCAGGTAAAATATAGCGAAAGTTCCCTGATAGTAAAGATATATACAGAAAACTTTGGGCTTAAAAGCTATATAGTAAACAGTGTACGCAGCAAATCTTCCAGAACCAAGTCTGCCTATTTCAGGCCACTTACCCTTCTGGATATGGTAGTATATAACAAAGCAACATCCTCAATACAACGGATATCAGAACTAAAATCTCTATATGCCTTTGCAACCCTCCCGTATGAAAAAAATAAAATATTAATAGGCCTGTTTATGGCTGAAGTATTAAGTAAGACTTTGAAAGAAGAACACCCTGATACCGAGTTATTTCAATTCCTTGTATCTTCATTTATATTACTTGATAAAATGGAAAATGATTATGCCAACTTTCCTTTAATCTTTTTATTCCGGCTGTCCGCACACTTAGGCTTTTTTCCTTCTTCTGTAAACGATTTTTATGTATCGCTTCCGGGAATGCAACTATCTATAGAAGAAGAAGCTATTCTTAATGAGCTCTCAATTACCGACAATAATATATTTACAGGAATCAACAATACTATTAGAAGAAGGCTTACCCGACTAATGATCGATTTTTACAGCGTTCATCTTGATAATTTTAACAACTTAAATTCATTTGAAATTATTAAAGAAATAATCTAATGGTTTTTAGCTCTCCTCTATTTCTATTTCTTTTTTTACCTATTCTACTTATTCTATATTTTGTTATTCCAAATTTTTTAAAAAATGCGTTACTTCTAACTTTCAGCCTTGTATTTTATGCATGGGGAGAACTTCAATATGCCTGGCTTATACTATTTTCTATAGCCTTTAACTGGCTATTTGCTTTAGCTATAGAAAATAAAAATTTTAGCCTTTATAAAAAACTCATCTTATACTTGGCTATACTATTAAACATAGGTTTGCTTATCTACTATAAGTACTTTAACTTTTTCCTTGCTTCACTTGGTTATGATTTTGAAGATTCTATTCCTTTACCTCTCGGCATCTCTTTTTATACCTTTCACGCTCTATCTTATGTAATAGACGTTTACAGAGGCAAATCCACGGCGCAAAAGAGCCTTACAAACCTTGGGTTATATATTTCTAACTTTGCTCAACTTGTGGCAGGGCCTATTGTAAGGTATCCAGATGTTGTCTCACAACTAACAGAGCGGAGTTTAACAGTAAATGATTTTGCATACGGAATTCACAGATTCATTATTGGCTTAAGCAAAAAAGTTTTAATTGCAAATAATGTAGCTATTGTAGTTGACCAGGTTTTTTCTTTATCACCACATGACATTGACTTTAAGGCTGCCTGGCTTGGGATAATATGCTATAGCCTACAACTATTTTTCGACTTCTCCGGCTATTCGGATATGGCCATAGGTTTAGGAAGAATGTTTGGATTTCACTTTTTAGAGAACTTTAACTATCCCTATATTTCAAAATCCATTCGGGAATTTTGGAGAAGATGGCATATCTCCTTATCAAACTGGTTTAAAGACTATTTATACATTCCTCTGGGAGGAAGCAAAAAAGGAAAAGCCCGAACATATATTAACCTAATTATAGTATTTCTGCTTTGTGGTTTATGGCATGGAGCCAGTTGGACTTTTATACTCTGGGGACTTTGGCATGGCGCTTTTCTAGTAATCGAAAGAGCAGGCTGGGGAAGCTTGTTAAAAAAAACTCCTATTATACTTCAGCATTTATATACCATGTTAATAGTAACTATAGGATGGGTATTATTCAGGTCAGATAGTTTAAGTTTTACCATGTCTTATATAAAGGCTATGTTTTTTATAAATAATGCTACGGAAATATACCTTCCTGTATTAGAACAAAAGGAGATATGGATAGCATTTGTTGCAGGAATTATTGCATCTACTACTATGCCAAAATGGTTTTTAGAAAAAGTTAATATGGTAATGCAAGGTAGCCGATCACTCCATTTCCCTTATTCTATTTTAAAAATATTGCTATTATTTTCAGTATTCTTTTTAGCTGTTATTTCTTTATCCGGCAGCACATACAACCCTTTTATTTATTTTAGATTTTAACTATGGCAGAAAGTTCAAAAAAGCTCGGAATACTACTTATTGCCTCTTTTTTACTATTTATAACAACGCCATTGTTATTAGGCGTTATAGGTATTAATTCTGAAACAAAATTTAAATTTAATACAAAAGAAGGATTAAAGAGTTTCCCTAAACAATTTGAGGCTTTTTTTAATAGTAACTTCGGACTAAGAAGGTTCTTTATATCTTCATTTTATTTTGTAAAGATTAAAGTACTTCAGGAAAGAGTTGTTGGCGAAAACACAAGCAGCGTTAATATAACCATAAAAGAAGCTAAACCTAATTCCCCTAGTTCTTATTCTGTTAACTCAGTTGCGGAAAGCCCCACTTTTAAAGATTCCATTCAAGTAAACAAAATGCAGGATACCTCCTCTTTTACAAAAAAAACGCCAAACTCGGAGGGAAAAAAATATAAAACCGGTCAATTTAAAGAAGACTATAGCGTAATTGCAGGAAAAAAAGATTGGCTATTTTATGCCCCTACTACCGATGGTTATGGATTAGAGGACTTTAAAGGGAGAATAATACTTACACAGGAGGAGCTGTTAAAGATAAAGGCCACTCTTGAAGAACAAAGAAATTGGCTTAGGAAAAAAGGCATAAAATACCTGGTAGTAATTTGCCCAAATAAACAGACGATATACCCAGAATATTTACCAGAATGGATTGTAAAAGAAAAGGGAAGCTCAACTATACAAGATCAAATTACCTCTTACCTTAGTAAAAATTCTGATATAGAAATTGTGGATTTAAGAAAAACACTGCTAAACCAAAAAACAAAAAACAAAAAGAATCTTTATTACAAAACCGATACCCATTGGAACCAGCTAGGAACATTTTACGCCTATCAGGAAATTATGAAGCATATAATTGCCCCTGACTCAATGGATCTACCTGTAAGACTTATCGACTACAAGATAACATATATACCAAGAAAAGGTGGGGACATATCTGCGATGATTGGTCTGGAAGATTTTTATGATGATACAGAAATTTCTTTTACCTTGAAGAAGAAGGTGCAAAAGAAACTAAAAAGCGCTTTTGTTTCTCACGATTCGTATTATATAAAACTAGAACCTTTTTTTAAAGCTAGTTTTGATACTATTCAAAATGTTCCTTTTTTTGAAAACAACTTTGACTATGAACGTATAGAGCGGTTCAATCCGGAAATTTTTGTATATGAAATAGTAGAACGCTACCAGGGCATATTTATGAAAGATAACCCTCCCGAAATAAAATGATAGTGACGAAAAAGAGTAATTTAAATAGAAACAAAGGGAAAGGCATTGAGTATATTATTTCATTTATATTGCTGACTATTTATTTATTATTCCCAACTCATAACTCCACACTTGACGCATATAACTATGCCGTTGAAATTAAATGGAATAGAGACCTTTTCTCACCTCACCATTTACTTTATAATCCCTTTGGATATATTCTGTATCACTTTCTGCATCTTATAGGGTGGCATATTGCTACATTGCCTTTGATGAAAATAGTAAACGCTGTTTTTGCAGGACTTAGTCTTATAACGCTGAGTAAAATTTTAAACCTGCTTACTACCAATGTCAGCAAAATAACTTCATTATTATTTCTTACAGGTAGTAGTTTTGCTGTAATGAGATTTGCCACCGAAAATGAAACTTATATTATCCCAATCTTTTTTTCGCTTATTGCAAATTTTTACCTGACAAAATACTTATGCAATCAACAAAAGAACTATTATATAGTTCTTTCAGGTTTTTTTGGAGCTACAGCCTGTTTGTTCCACCAAATCCATTTTTTCTGGTGGTTGGGTATACTAGTTTCTTATTTACTTTTTGTAAAAAAAAATAAAATAGAAGTTTTAGTTTACTATATATCAAGCGCCATTATAGTGCCTCTGGCATATCTGGCTGTTATAAAATTTTACATGCATCAGAATATTAAAATAGAAAATTTTATTCACTTTTTATTTCATGATTACTACACCGGCGCTGTACATACCAACGTAACAAGTTTAAATTTTATCTTAACTATTATAAGTTTAATAAGAACTTTTTTCCAGGTTCATGGATCAACTTTTTTTATTCTCAAAAAAGGAGGTTTTTATATTTTGCCTGCAATTATAAGTCTAATAGGTCTCGCTTTTAGCATATATTATTTCAGTCGTGTTAAACGCTCTTCATTATTTACTATAAATTATCCTTTTGTTTTTTTTAGCCAGTTAATTATAGTTACACTGCAATTTTGTTTTGCTTTCTACTCTGTTGGTAATTCAGAATTTATGGTTATGATTCCTTTTTTAATAAGTATTATACTAGTTTGCTTTATTAACCTTAAAACCAAAGCTATTCTGGCTATATCAATTGCTCTTTTTATATGGAACTTCAGTTATGGAATATTTCCAAATTATTCCTATGATTATAATGGAAATAAAAAGTTGATAAACTATATTAAGAAATACCCAGGTTATTATTTTATTTTGCAGAATAAGGAAAACATAGAATGTGAGTTATTTTATCAAGATAGAAACAGGCCTTCAAACTTATGGCCCCATCCTTCCCATTTTGCACTTATGAATACAACGCCAGATACACTTATTGGTTTAATAACTAATGCTAAGCAAAAGGGTCAAATAATTATTACAGATTGCTACAATAACGAAACAGGATTTGATAGGCGTAATTTTATCGCAGGTAATGCTAACTATCTTTTTTTTAAAAGCTACAACCTTGTTCCTTGGGATTCTATAGAAACATTTTATGGAATGAATAAACTATATCGGATAAATTAATATTCATTTTTGTTTTTTATAACCTTAATCATATAAGCCAATTACTGTTTCCGGTACAATCTTAAAAAAACAGTAGGGCTTTTAAATTCTTTTTGCAATGTCCATTGCGTTTTTAAAGAATCTATTAGTGTATCGGAGTAATCATTATAAATATTAGAATAAAGAATGTATTTTTTTTTGTTCAAATCTGCCTCGCTAAAACAAGCTGTGTCACTAGTTAAGTCCAGCAAATAGTTACAATAAGCGCTCATACGCCCTACTCCAACTTCAGAGACTGCAATATTATTTTCTTTAAAGTAATAAAGCGCCTGGTTTCTCAATTTGTAATATGGATAATGAGCAAGAGTGGCGTCCCAGCCCATAGCAATCTTTTCCGGGTACACCCAAAAATGGCCAGAAAGCGTTACTATCAGAATAAGTCCGTAAATAGCTTTTTTATAGCTTTCAAAAAAATGATCAATATGATATAAAACAAAAAGACTTAATGTAATATATACAGGCAACAAGTACCTGTGCCCGAGTAATTCGGAATAAGGGGTAAGCACAATAGTAAATATTATTAAAGGAACAACAACAAGTATTAAAAGTGTAATAGTATATTTTGGTAATGAAACTTTACCCTTATACCTTTTATAGATAACAATTAGAATTGGAGCAAGAACTATAAACCAAACGATCATCCCAAAATCAATCAGTCTCCATCCAAGGATAAAAAAATTTCTTATTAACATCATTGGGCTAACCAATAGGAAAGAGGCTGCCCAGGGAGAACCACTATGGTAACCTACCCACGAAGCGCTGGCATAATGCCAAACAAGCCAAGTTAAAACCATTATGGATACTGGTATGTACGAAAGCCCTTGCTTAAAAAAAACAATTGGCCATTTTTTTCCCTTAAAGGAAGTGTTTAGCAGTGCGTCACAAACAAACAACATAGCTACGCACATTATTCCCCTAAGGCTTATACTACCTAGTCCAAGTAAAGAAACAGCCAGTAACATTCGGTTGCTCTTTAAGATAGCGTTAAGGGATAAAAGATAAAAAAAAACAAGAATAACATCCGGGCTTATAAGTATGCTTTGCGCCAGCAACGTAGGTTGAGCTAGCAAAAGTATCATCCCCCATAATATAGAATCTTCTTTCAGAAATCTTTTGCACAGCAAATATATTTGTAGCACAATACCTAAAAGGAAGGGTAGCATGGCAAAGTGGCTTGCAGTAAGGCTGCGCCCGAATAACTTCCACACCAGGGCCAGGTAAATGCCAAAGGTGGGAGTATTACCGCTATCTATATCATTAGGAAACAGAAGATACTTAAAGTTATTTATATAGAACCAATGGGCATGCTGAGAACCCAGCTGGGTAGTATCCCAAAAAAACGGGTTAGAAGAAACAAAAAAAGTAAGAGCAGTATAAAACAAAGAAAATAAAAAAATGGCTAGTCCGTTTCTATTCATAATTCTCTATGCTTCATCGCTCATTAATATAAAAACAAATAACAGTTTGTACAGTAATGAAGGATGTTGTTTACAAATAATTTTAAATCCATTTGGCAACATTTGATTTGTAAATGTAATGCTTATAACAGAATATTGCGCTTGTATACATGACCTTATTAACCTTTATTAGTAACTTTGCCCAAATTAGCGTTAAGGCATTAAAGATATTTAAACAACGAATACACGCTAAAACATCAATGAATAAAGCTGTTTTCTATATTTTGGGGCTTCTTTTTTTTGGGGCCCTGCTATCTACAGGCTGTAAAAAAAGCTCCGGTACCCCTCAACCCGATGATGCCCCTACCCAATTTCAACTTGCGGACGACGATGCCAGGGTTCAGTTTGAAGCTAACGCTGCGGCAGACGATGCTAATGCCGCTCTTTCCGGCGATATTACTTTAAATGGAGGAAGAAAGACTGCCGCCTTAGCAAATACTGGCCACTTGAGCAACTTGGTTGTTGGAGCCGACAGTATAGTGTATGACTCTTCAAATCAAACAGTAATTATTTATTACGATGGTACAACTGCTTATAATGGAAGGATACGCTCCGGCTCTCTGTCTGTAAAACTTACTAATGGCGCCAATTGGGCTGCCTTAGGGGCTACTATTACATTAACTTTTAACAATTACAAGTCGCTAAGGATAAAAGATAACTCGCCCCTCCTTATAAACGGGCAAAAAATTATCACAAATTTTACCGGTGGATTAGTTTCTAACCTTGCGGCTTCTAATCAGGATTCTGTAATACATCTAATTCTATCAGTTCCTGGCGATTCAACTTATGGAAATGGCTTAAGCATTACTTTTTATGAAGATAGCATCCCTACCACTGTTGCCTGGTATACCTGGAGGACAAGAACCATTAAATATGTAAAATCAATAACTATAGGCTCTGTAACAGTAAGGGAATATCAATATGCCGATTCAGGCGGTTACAAAGTTTTTGATAATCTTATTTTATGGTGGGGTACTAATAGGATACAACAGCCTTTTTTTGATATAGTCCCTAATCCCATACTATATAACCAATCTATTACCATGGCAGGGCCTATAAGCGGCCAATTGTCTATACATGGAATTTCAGCAGGGCTAACTATTACTTATGGAGTGTACCAAAATGGTAGCGCCGTTACAAGTCCTGCTATACCTTATGGGTATGAACTCTCTTGGACTGACCTCAATAACAACTCTAGGAATATTGTAGAGCCTTATTAATCAAAAATTCAACAACATGGTACTATTTCTCTTTTAAAAAGCAGCAAATCGGATATTTTTGCACATTTCCATTTTAAAATATGATTTTTTGTATTATTTTTGTTATACCTAAATCACACTATTAAACTTTTGGTTGTACGTATTAAAAACTTTAGGATTTTAATTAACATAATTAAACTTAAACTCTAAATAATTTAACACTAAACACAAAAGCTATATGAAAAAAGTAATCTTCTATTTTTCAGGACTGCTCCTTTGCGGAGCGCTGATAGTTACTAGTTGCAAGAAAAAAGACACAACCCCGGCTGATGACGCAGGTACACAACAGGAGAATGCTGACGATGATGCCCGCGTTCAATCCGAATCTAACTCAGCCGCCGACGATGCCAATGCAGCGCTTTCCGGCGATGGCAATGTTAGCGGGAGACTTTCAGCCATTACTGCCACCGCCAAAAAGCACACCTTTTTGTACTTAGTTGCCGGGGCTGATAGTATTGTAGTCGACTCAACAAATACCCCTGCAACAATAACAATTTATTACGACGGAAAGACTAATGTAAATGGAAGAACTCGTTCAGGTTCTATTAGCATACAACTTACTACAGGAACGCAGTGGAAAGATACCAACGCAGTTATTACATTAACATTTAATAATTTTGTTAGTACTAGAATAATTGATAGAAAAACCCTAACTATCTCAGGCTCCAAAACCATTACAAATCTTACCGGGGGCTTGGTTTCTAAACTGGGTTCTTCGGGCTATGGCTTCACAACTATTTCGCACCAGATTCAAACAACAGGCTCTGGTTTAACCATTACATTTGATAATGGCAAAACTGTTAACTGGAACACTAACCGCACCAGAAGTATTACTTATGTAACCACAGTCAGTTTGTTTGGAATCCCGATCGTGAGAGAATATAGATATACTCTATCCGGCGACAATACCACTCAGGTGCCAGGCAGCAATGTGGCCTGGTGGGGTGTTAACAGAAATGGAGAAAACTTCAACGATATCATCGTTTCACCAGTTGTTTATGATGAATCAATAGACTGGTTAGGGCCTATTAGTGGTAAAATAGAGATAACAGGAATAGCTAAAACGCTTACTATAACTTATGGCGTAAATTCCAGTGGCGTTCCGGTTTCAAATCCTTCTGCGACCAACCAGCCATATGGCTATGAACTAAATTGGACTAACCTTGCAGGCAATGCTGCTTCAGCAATAATAGCCTATTAATCAATTTTAGTAAACACAACTAAAAACGCCTTTTCGTTAATTCGGAAGGGCGTTTTTTTATTTAAGATAGATAAGCAGTGAATTGTATAATGTTTTTAAAAACTTATGTAACACTTGCCGTCTCAAAGGCATTGACCTTTGTCTCCTTATGAAAATCATAAGAAAGTGGATTTATAAGTTTCGCTATATTCTAAAGTTTGGTTCTCATTAAGAGTATAACTAAAAGCTTTTGTCTAAACGCCGGCATATTAACTAAGCTTTAAGTAACCTAATACAAATTAAAATTATGAAGAAATTACTTTTCCTTTTTACAGGAACCCTGCTTTGCGGATCGCTCATTTTTATGGGCTGCAAAAAAAAATCGGACTCAACAACTCCTGACGATAGCAGCACCCAGCAACAAAATGCAGACGATGACGCAAGGACTCAATCAGAATCAAACTCCTCTGCAGACGATGCAAACTCGGCAATTGGCTCAGATCAAAATGCTAGCGGAAGGCTATCTTTACTTAGCGCTAAACAACGTCATCTGGAAAATGTAGTAGCGGGAGCAGACAGTATAATATATGACTCAGCAAATCAGGTAATAACTATATATTACGATGGAACAACTGTAGTAAATGGCAGAACCCGTTCCGGTTCAATTACTATACAACTACCAGCTGTAACCTGGACTACTGCTGCCGCCCAGATTACAATTACATACAATTATTTAGTTTGCACAAGAAAAAAAGATGGTAAAAAACTTACTATTAATGGGTCTAAAACCATTACAAACATTAGCGGCGGTTTAGTCTCTAACTTAAGTTCCTCTTCAACAGACTCCGTAGTTCATCAAATCCAGACAACTGCCGCAGGATTAAGCGTTACCTTCGATAATGGACAAACCTTCACCTGGTTTACTGACAGGACAAGATCGATCAAGTACGTAGGAACCACTACAATAGGCGCTTTTCTTGGTATTGTATCTACCATTCAATTAAGAGAATACAAATTTACCCTTTCGGGCAATAATACCACTTTAGTGCCAGGGAGTAACGTAGCCTGGTGGGGAACCAACAGAAACGGCGAACCATTCCGTGATGCAATTGTTAAGCCTATTGTTTACGACCAATCTATAGACTGGGCAGGGCCAATAAGCGGGCAGTTAATGATAACTGGAATCGCCAGGACGCTTGATGTCACTTACGGAGTAGATGTTAATGGCAATGTGCCTTCTGCAACTAATCTGATATACGGCTATAAACTGACATGGACTAACCTTTCGGGCAACTCTGCTTCAGCAGTAGTAGCATATTAAATTTTTAGTAACACACAATTTGAAGCGCCTTCCCATTAATTTGGAAAGGCGTTTTTTATTTGGTACAGTGCATATGAATTAAAAATTTAGGAATATTTTTATTAATTTTAGCAGGTATCAAAGTCAAAAAATGAACTACCTTTTATACCAGGCCTACGGAAACAAAGCAAATATAAACGAAGCCAAATTTTCAATACTATCCTTCTTAAAGGTTTCTTCACCAGCCACTACAACAAGCACATATATAGTTATATATACAGATCAGCCCGAACAATTTAACCTTTTCCACGAAATCAAAACCATTATTATACAGCATATAACCAAAGAAATTCTAACTAACTGGTTTGGGCCGATGGGTTTTGTTCATAGGGCAAAAATTAAAATTATAGAAGACTTCTTCTCAAAATACCCCTTATCTAATCTTATTTATACAGATACCGATACCTATTTTATTGCAGACCCCTCTTCCATTTTTGCAGACATAGCTAGCGGCAACCTGTTTCTACACCAGTTTGAAGGAGTGGCAGACAGCGCTAAATCAAACTCTTTAAAAGGGCCGCTTGGCAAAAAAACCCATAAACTTATAAAGCAACATACTTTTATACTTCCCGGAGATAACAAAATTATAATTCCAGAGTCCCTGGAACTATGGAACGCCGGAGCTATTGGCATTAACTCTTCCTACGCCCAATTCATCCCTGAAATAGAAGCCCTTACGGATGAAATTTACAAGATAAGCAAAATACATATAGTAGAACAAATTGCTTTTTGCTATTTTTTACAAACCCGGCAAAAATTAAAAGGCTTAACAGAAACAATATTCCATTACTGGAATTTTAAAGAACTTCGTCCGGAATTAGAGCGATTTTTTGATAACAATAAAAACGAACCTCTGGAAAAACTAATAAATCATTCCACTATGGCCCTAAACCCTGTTCGATTAATAAAACCAAAAATGGCTTACGAAAAATTGCCGGGCTGGAGGCGCGCTATTCGGAAATTATTTGTTAAAGGCCGCTGGGACAGAAGCGAACTGGCGGCTGCCGGTCAATATATTATTAATTAACCTGTCAATCATAATTAATCTTCATACCCATTGGAAGAATTGTTTAAAGAACGCCTGAGGCAAAGCAGAATAAAAATTCTGGAAACACATTATAAAGCAGGGGCGGGACACATCGGTTCTTCCCTCAGCTGCATAGACCTTATGGGTACGCTGTTCTTTAAGGAAAAAACTAATGCCGATACCTTCATTCTTTCCAAAGGCCATGCTGCTGTTGCCTTATACGTTTGTTTATTTATAACAAATGAGATTACAGAAGAAATATTAGCCAGCTACTATAAGAACGGGACAATGCTGCCCGTGCATCCGCCTCCCTTAAAGTTTGCGGGCATTTCTTTTGCAACCGGTTCGCTGGGGCACGGCATGCCTGTGGGAGCAGGGATGGCAAAGGCAAGAAAATTAAAGCAGGATGCTGCTTCTTTCATTTATGTGCTTATGTCCGACGGCGAAACCAATGAAGGTTCGTGCTGGGAAGCGGCCCACTTTGCTGTTAAACATAAGCTCAATAACCTGATAATACTAATTGACAAAAACAGGCTGCAAGGTTTTGGAAAAACAGATGAAGTATTAGGAGATACTTCATCTGTCGATCAATGGCGGGCCATGGGCTTTGAAGTAGTAGAAGTGGATGGGCACAACAGCCACGAGATTACTACTGCTATACAAAACTTTAAAAAAACTGCTACTACAGCTCCAAAACTTATTATTGCCAATACCATAAAAGGAAAAGGCGTAAGTTTTATGGAAAACAAACTGGAATGGCATTACCTTAACCTAACTACGGCTCAGTATCAACAGGCCCTGGAAGAATTAACAAAAAACAGTGCGTAGAGAATTTTGTAACAGAATAGAACAACTGGGCGAGCGGGATAACAAAGTTATTTTTTTATCGGGCGATGTTGGATTTAAGGCATTAGAAGGCGTACAAAAGATTTTTGGCGAGCGCTTTATAAATATGGGCGTGGCCGAGCAAAATATGATTTCTGTAGCGGCAGGCATGGCGTTAGAAGGGTACAAAGTATTTTGCTACAGCATAGCTCCTTTTATTGTTTACCGTTGCCTGGAGCAGATACGTAACGATGTTTGCTTCCATAACCTGCCCGTATTTATAGTAGGCAATGGCGGCGGCTACGGCTACGGCATTATGGGGCCTTCGCACCATGCGCTGGAAGACTTGGCCTGCCTGGGCGGACTGCCTAATATGACTGCGTACATTCCCGCTTTTGACAATGATATTAACTATACACTGGAAACTATTCTTGCAGAGTCAGCGCCTGCTTATTTACGGTTAGGGTTGGGTAAATACAATCCTCTGCTAACCCCTGCCGGATTTTTTCATCCGGTAGTAACTCCCCTCTCTGCACAGGTTACGGTCGCCGCCCTTGGCCCTATTGCCAACAATGTATTGGAAGCTTTAGAGAATCCTGCTATAAAAGATAAAGCCGACGTGTTTTCAGTAACAAAACTCCCCATTAAAGAACTGCCGCAAAGCTTTGTGCAAAGCATTAAAAAAACAAAAAAGCTGCTGGTAGCAGAGGAACACACAAGTGTTGGAGGGCTTGGACAAAGCCTGGCATCCGCCATTCTGAAAGAAAATATTTTGCTTAATTCTTTCATTTCGCTCACTTCTCAGGGTTACCCGGAGGGCTTATACGGGAATCAAGGCTATCACCAGCAAAAGAGCGGGTTAGACGCCCAAAGCATTGGTAAACTGCTGGAAAGTTTATAATTTTAAAGAATGCCCGATTTAAATACATTTAAGCAGCTCTCCCAGGAGCAAAAAATAGAGGCCCTGCAAGGCCCTATCCTTATCTTCGGAGCAGGAGGCTTCATAGGTATAAATCTTTTTGCTACTATTTATGCTATACGAAAAGACTGTTATGCTATAACCCATACTACGCCTTTACCCTGGCGGCTTCGGGCGGCAGACATCCCCCCGGAAAATACTATTTATTGCGATATAACTTCCAAAAGCGCTGTAAAACAGGTTCTGGAAACCTATGCCCCCAAAACCATATTTAACCTGGCGGCCTATGGCGCCTACCAGAAGCAGGACGACGCTACCCTAATCTACGAAACCAATTTTTTGGGTACGCTCAACATTCTGGAGCAGGCCCAAAATATACATGCCTACGTCCATGCAGGCAGCAGTTCAGAATATGGTTACAATGCCTCTGCTCCCAAAGAAGACGATACGCCGGAGCCTAACAGCCACTATTCCGTTTCCAAATTATCGTCATCTTACCTTATACAATACCTTGCGGCGGTAAAAAATCTTCCGGCGGCAAATCTGAGACTCTACTCCATTTACGGCCCCTGGGAAGAACCCGACAGGCTTGTGCCCAGGCTAATCGAATACTCGCACAGAAATAGTTTTCCTCCGCTGGCCTCGCCTGATATAAGCAGGGACTTTGTGTACATAGACGATTGCGTGGAAGCATTTATTCATGCCGCATGCATAATGAGGCCTGAGATTTACGGGCAATCGTTTAACATTGCCTCCGAAAAGAAAGTTACCATTAAAAGCCTTGTAGAAACTGTTAGTAAGGAGTTTTGGTTAACGGCAAAGCCGGAATGGGCAACCGCCAACAATCGTATATGGGACTTGACGGACTGGTACGGTAATGCCGAAAAAGCGAATTACTATTTACTATGGAAAGCGAAAACCGGACTAACAGAAGGTCTTAAAAAAACAGCAAACTGGCAACAGCAGGTAAATTACGAAACTACTATACTACCCGCTTTCCGTAAACCATTCGGCGGAAAAATTTCCTGCGTAATTGCTTGTTATAAAGACGCCCAGGCAATACCGGTAATGTACGAGCGCATTACCAGCGCCTTTAAAAAAATACCGGCAGACTATGAAATCATTTTTGTAAACGACAACTCGCCAGACAACACAGAAGAAGTATTAAAACAACTTTGTGATAAAGATAGTAACATAGTGGCCATCTCGCATTCGCGCAACTTTGGCTCTCAATCAGCATTTATGAGCGGGATGGAAATAGCCACAGGCGACGCCATAGTTCTTATGGACGGCGACCTGCAAGACCCCCCAGAGTTGATTGCGGAATTTTACGAAAAATGGAAACAGGGTTTTGAGGTAGTATATGGCGTAAGAACTAAACGAGAAGTTAGTGTTGCACTCGGCCTTTACTATAAGGTATTCTATCTCTTATTTAGCAAACTATCCAACATACATATTCCTAAAGACGCCGGAGATTTTTCACTACTGGACAGAAAGGTAGTAAACCGTCTGCTGGCGTTGCCGGAAACAGAACAATTTATCAGAGGGCTACGGGCCTGGGTGGGTTTTAAACAAACCGGGGTAGAATATCTGCGCCCGGAACGTGCCTTTGGCAAATCCACCAACAACTGGCGTAAAAACATAGGCTGGGCAAAGAAAGCCATTTTCTCCTTCAGCTTTGTGCCCGTGGAAGTCATAGGCTACACAGGCACATTCCTTACCCTATTTTCTTTTTTAGGCTTATCTGTTGAGCTACTATTAAAATTAATAAGTTCTGATAGTTACAACTGGAATATTACCCTGGTATTACTCTTTTTCTTTTTTGGGGGCATTCAATTACTATCCGCTACAGTACTTGGCGAGTACATCAGCAAGGTAGTAGAAGAAACCAAACGAAGGCCAAAATACATAAGAACCTCCATCCGCAAAGGCAGCCGCCTGTACGATACCGAAGACAAGATGAAGGATTTTTTTAAGGGGAAGGGGTAGAATTAAAAAAAGAAGACATTGACAAATAAGATAAATCAAAAAACAAGAAGAAATATTTCCGATGAATTGAAGATTTCTAAAATCCAGTATTCAGGAGTATTAGAAGAACAAGAGTTTTTATCCAGAATCTTTGATTTGAAACAACTACCATCTAATGATGCCAGATATAAAACAGCATTTGATGATATTTGGAAGCATATGACAATGAATAATGATTGGCAACCTGATTGGGTATTCTTAGACATTAGGTTTAATCTACTTCATTGTGATGATGCTTTATTTTTAGATTTTCTATGCGAAACAATTCACCCTGCTGTTAGGATTGATGAGGTAGAAATCAATAAAATTCTAGATATTTATAATCGACATTTGGAATCTTCCGGTTATGAGATTGTAGAGAATGGGGTTATTTCAGAAAGACCCATTTTTAAAAGTAATTTAATAGTAATCACTGATACTAATAAAACTAAAAATCATACTGTAATAAAAAAATACTTGAATACAGATTATGTGAATTCAAGAATTGAACTGATGAATAAATCTTTGCAAAATGATACTGATCTTGCAATAGGGACTTCAAAAGAACTAATTGAAATAATATGCAAATCAATTTTAAAGCAATTAAATATCACTATTGATAAAAACTGGGACTTATTAAGACTTGTTAAGGAAACAAATAAAGTCCTAGATTTCAAACCAAAAAACGCTTCAAATCCTGAAGATGCTGAAAGATCAATAAAACAAATTCTAGGGGGAATATCTTCGATAATTCAAGGTATAACAGAATTAAGGAACAACTATGGTTCTGGCCATGGGAAAGATGCGGATTTTCGATCATTAGAAACGAGATATGCAAGGTTTGTAGTAGGCCTTGTATCTGAATTAGCAGTATTTTATCTGCATACTAATGGTGAAAGAACTGAACTAGCTGAATAAGTCCCTCGCTGGTGCAAGCGTCCGCTTGTACCAATTTTAGTGAAATCGCACAGGGACACCCTTCATTATATAATAGTAAATAGTAAGGTACAGGTTAGGCTACGCTAAACCTGCGCCAGAAACATTTTTTTATCCTAACAGTCCTGACGTTAGGCTCCTCTTTCAACTTTTGGGCGTAGCAGTGGGTTGTAAGCAAGAGCCGTTGTCAGGACGCTGCCCGCCTGGCAGTGGAAGGCAGCCGCGTTAAACATTTTTCTTTAATAGCTCGCCTTTTATGCTATATTTAGTTGCATAACCCCTTAAACCAAAACAACCATCTTTTTGTTAAACTAATAGTTACCCCTCGATCCGGGAGTATGCCCTTGTGCCAGTTGGCACAGACTATTTTTTTCTTTAAACTTTGAACTTCGGAACGTGCCAATTGGCACAAATTCAAAATGGGCAAAAACCTTACATGCCTGTCAATAAAAACAGAGAAATTTACAGATAATAACAGGAAAATTTACAGGGGAATAACAGAGCGAAAATTTCATGCGCGTAAGATTTACCCTTAACTAGTAGTTTTTTAGGTAGCACAAACCCGGGCCACATTCCCTATTAATTAATAAATTGTTGATTGATTCTTATACCAAATACTATGGCGACTTACTTAAAAAATACGATGGAAAAATTGGTTAAAGCCCCTGTAAAATCAGGGCTTTGGGCACAATACAGCCTCTATGAGCGCGTCCTTAAATGCGGCCAAAAATCAGGGGTAAGAAAGCCTGATCAACTAAAATGTTTTAGTTGTATTACCTCTTTATCAGAAAGCATTTTCCACTTGCCGCGGGGCAGGTCTTTTTTATCTAACCCTGCATACATTACCCGGTCAAGCTTTACCACATCGTATCCTAAGTGTTCGAACAAGCGACGCACTATGCGGTTTCTACCCTCGTGTATTTCCAGGCCGACGCTCATTTTATTTGAAGAAACTATAGCTATTTTATCAACCTTTACCAAGCCGTCTTCCAATTCTATTTTGCCGCCGGCAATCTTTTCAAAATCATCATCAGTGATGGGTTTGTCCAAATCTGCCTGGTATATTTTCTTTACGTTGTGGGAAGGATGCGTAAGTTTTTTTGCAAGGTCACCGTCGTTAGTAAATAGTAACAGCCCTGTGGTATTCCTGTCCAACCTGCCAACAGGATAAATACGCTCGTCGCAGGCGTTTTTTATAAGGTTCATTACCGTTTTCCTATCCTCCGGATCTTCCATAGTAGTAATGTAGTCCTTGGGTTTGTTTAACAGTAAATACACCAGTTTCTCCGCATGTAGTGTTTTATCATCAAATTTTACTACATCACTGCGTTTTACTTTGTAGCCCATCTCCTCTATTACCTTGCCGTTCACCTGCACCCTACCTTCCTTTATCAATTCGTCCGCATCGCGGCGGGAACATACTCCCGCATTAGAAATATAACGGTTCAGGCGTATCTCTTCGGGTACTACTACATCTGGTTTCTCTTTCCCGAAAGCAGTTCTTTTAGAAAATCGTCTTGGCTTGTCTGATTTACTATCAGAATACGAAGGTCTTTCTCTTCGCTCTCCTCCTGCCCCTTCATCCTTTTTTACATAAGGCTTACTACTTCTTGGAGCAAATGGTTTAGCAGCCCCAAATTCTTTCTTAGCCCTGTAAGGCTTATCAGAGGATGAACTTTTGCGTTCTCTACTATCTCCTTCGGGTTTATCTCTCTTAGCATACGGCTTTGCAGCCCCAAACTCTTTCTTGGCTTTGTAAGGCTTATCAGATGATGAACTTCTGCGTTCTCTACTATCTCCATCCGGCTTATCCCTCTTCACATACGGCTTTGCAGCCCCAAATTCTTTCTTGGCCCTGTATGGTTTGTCAGATGATGTACTTCTGCGTTCCCTACTTTCCCCTTCTGGCTTATCTCTTTTGATATAAGGCTTAGCAGCGCCAAACTCTTTCTTAGCTCTGTAGGGTTTGTCTGAGGAAGAGCTTCTGCGTTCTCTACTATCTCCTTCTGGTTTATCTCTCTTAGCGTAAGGCTTGGCGGCCCCAAACTCTTTCTTCGCTCTATATGGCTTATCAGATGATGAGCTTCTGCGTTCTCTACTATCTCCTTCTGATTTATCTCTCTTAGCATAAGGCTTTGCAGCCCCAAACTCTTTCTTGGCTCTGTAAGGCTTATCAGATGATGAACTTCTGCGCTCTCTGCTATCTCCTTCTGGTTTTGCTCTTTTGGTGTATGGCTTATCTGAACCGAATTCTTTCTTGGCTCTATAAGCTGGCTTATCAGACGAAGCGGATGAAGGGCCTCTCTTTTGCCATCTTGTTTTAGTTTTGCTTTCCGGTTTAGGATAGGAGTTAGCTGCCCTGTCGTCCGGCGCCCCTTTTACAAATTTACCGGAGGAAGAAGCGTTTTTTCTTTTAGCTCCTGTGCCGGAAAACTCCTTCTTTGCATAAGGTTTGCTGGTTGAACTCTTTGCAAAAGCCCCTCCTTTGCCGCCTTTTTTTTCTTTTAAAAATCTGGTAGAAGGACTACTTTTTTTACGGTCTGCGCCCTCGCGCGGTTTCTTTTTATTATTCATGTGAAGGCTCGCCTGTAGCCTGATTATTTTCGTGTGTGGTGTCGGAAGAAGGCAAGTGTTCGCCTTCGTTTAGTTCTCCTATTTCGTTTTTTGCTCCTGCAAAATCTTTTGGCAATGGCAGGTCGGCAAGGGTGTTTATACCAAAGTATTCCATAAACTTGTCGGTGGTGCCATATAAAATAGGCTTGCCCACACCGTCGGATTTTCCTTGGATTTCAATAAGCTGCTTCTCCAGCAGTTTCTGTATGGCGTAGTCGCAATTTACTCCTCTTATCTGCTCTACCAGTGTTTTGGTCAGAGGCTGCTTATAGGCGATGATAGCAAGCGTTTCCAGCGAGGAGGTAGATAATCTTTTTTTAGATTTCTGCTTTAGCAAAATGCTAATGCTTGCCTGGTAAGCGGGTTTGGTAAGAAACTGGTACCCGCCCGACATGTGGCAAATGTGAAAAGGATAACGATCGTCCTCATATTTTTTTAGCAGCGTTTCCAGAACAGCGTTTATATCTGCGTTCGGAACCTCTGCTTCAAACATTTCATTAAGCGTATGCTTTATTTCTTCTGGCTTTAACGGCTCGGTAGAACAAAAGATAAGACTTTCGATATGATTCTGAAGAAAATCCATTTTACTTAATTAATCTTTCCTGTTTAATTTTGCCTCTATGGAATGCTGTGTGTGCGGCACGGCGCGTAAACGCTCTTTAGGGATTAACTTCCCTGTATCCACACAAATTCCATAGGTGCCGTTTTTAATCCTCGCCATAGCGTTTTCCAGTTGCTGAATAAACTTTTGTTGCCTGGTGGCAAGCTGAGTAAAGTTTTCTTTTTCGGCAGTATCTGCGCCATCTTCCAGAAGTTTTAAAGTACCTACGGTAGCGTCAGTCCCCTCGTCGTTCTTTCTGCTCAAAACTTCCTTAATGTAAGTAAATTCTTTTTTGGCCCTATCCAGTTTTTCCGCAATAATGGCCTCAAACTCTTTTAGCTCTTCTTCAGAATATCGTGTTTTATCGTCCTGATTCAGTTTCATCGTGTTCGTCATTGTTAAGATCGTCATCCTCTTTCTCATGCTCATCCGTGTGGTGGCCGAAATAAGAATTATGCTCGTTTTTTTCGTTATGTTCATCACGTCCTTCTGTCTCTTCTTCTATGCTGATAATTTCAACAACAGGCTGCATTATCACTTCTTCAAGTATAATGTCAACACCCGAAGATGCAGGAGTAGAAGGCTTAGCGGGCTTTTTCTTTATTGGTTTAGCCGTCTTTTTAACAGGGGCTACTGGTTTTTTGGCAACTTTTGTAGCTGCCATTGCTGGTTTAGGAGCAGCTTTAACAGGAGCCTTTGCTTTAACAACAGGTTTCTTGGCTGTATTTTTAGCAGGAGCCGCTTTTTTTGCTGGAGCTGTAACTTTTTTAGCAGGAGTTACTTTTTTGGCTGCAGGAACTGCTTTTTTAACAGGTGTAGGCGCTTTCTTTTTAGCAGGCGCTGCTTTTTTTGCCGCTACGGCTTTCTTGGCAGGGGCTGCTTTCTTAGCAGGCGCCGTCTTCTTTGCAGGAGCTACAGCTTTTTTAACTACCGCTTTTTTTGCAGGAGCCGTTGCTTTTTTAACGGCAACTTTTACCGGTTTTTTTGCTCCCTTAGCTACTGTTTTGGCGGCAGGGGCAGCTTTAACCGGTTTTTTTACTGGCTTTTTAGCCGCTACTTTACTAGCTACTGCTTTTTTTGCAGGCTGTTTCTTAGCTATAGCTTTTTTTGCAGCTACGGCTGATGTCTTCTTTTTTGTTACCTGTTTCTTGGCCATAATACTAAAAAGTTTTATTACTATATCAGTTCAAAAATTTAATACTTAAAGTAACGTGTTTATAATGTTTTTTAAAAGCAGAACAAGCAAAAAAAGTTCCATTAAACAAGCGCTATTTTGCCAAAGCTATTCCGTTCTACTATTATTATCCGAAGGTATTTCCTTTTACAATACGGAAGACCTGCGAAAATGATGTACAAATTTACTAATATTTTTTTACCTTTGACGCCTTAATATAATTGTTTAATGATTTACTAATAAATACAGATCTAAGAAAATGAAAATTGCAGTTGTAGGAGCTACCGGCTTAGTGGGTGGCGAAATGTTAAAAGTCCTTGCGGAAAGAAATTTTCCCGTATCCCAATTGATTCCTGTCGCCTCAGAGAAATCTGTAGGAAAATCGGTTAGTTACAAGGGTAAGGACTATAAGGTAGTTGGCATGCAGACTGCTATTGACATGAAACCTGCCATTGCTATATTTTCTGCCGGGGGTGGAACTTCGCTGGAGTGGGCGCCTAAGTTTGCAGAGGCTGGAATTTTTGTGATAGATAACTCTTCAGCATGGAGAATGGACCCTACTAAGAAGCTTGTGGTTCCGGAAATCAATGCCAATACAATTACAAAAGAGGATAAGATTATCGCTAATCCTAATTGTTCTACCGTACAAATGGTAGTGGCGTTATATCCTTTGTATAAAAAATATGGGATTAAAAGAATAGTGGTTTCTACCTACCAGTCTGTTACCGGAACAGGCAAAAAGGCTGTTGACCAGCTTATGGACGAGCGTAAAGGTATTAAAGACGGGCCAAAGGCTTACGCCTACCCTATAGACCTTAATGTGATCCCTCATATAGACGTGTTCCTTGATAATGGTTATACCAAAGAGGAGATGAAGATGGTTAACGAGACTAAAAAGATTATGGGAGATAATTCTATAAAAGTTACTGCTACTACAGTGCGTATTCCTGTTATCGGCGGGCACTCAGAATCTGTAAATGTAGAATTTGAGAAGGAGTTCGACCTGGAGGAGGTAAGAGACCTACTAACAAAAGCCGAAGGGGTAATTGTTGAAGACGACGTAAAAAACCTGAAATACCCTATGCCAATGAACGCTCACCAAAAAGACGAGGTATTTGTGGGCCGGTTAAGAAGAGACGAAACACAACCAAAAACGTTAAATATGTGGATTGTGGCGGATAATCTTAGAAAGGGAGCTGCTACTAATGCAGTGCAAATTGCAGAATACCTACTGAAACACAAGCTGGTGCATAGCGAAAGCGCTAAAGCGACGGTTTAAGGTTAAAAGCTTAAAGACATCAATAATTAAGAAGCCATCTCCATAAACGGGGTGGCTTTTTTTATCAATATCTTTTTAACTTCTCTTTAACCTCTTATCAAATAAAAATTCTTCTATCGCTATCAATTTAATTCGTTTAAAATGTGGGTGATTTATATTTATCAGAAAATTTGATTCATTAGTAATAATAGCTGAAGGTACTTTAAGAACCGCAGAAGAATTATTATCAATCCATTTATCGCCTATTAATTGGCAATCTGAATACCGTTCAAAGTTATACCAGTCCTTTGGCAGCTGTTTCAAATCTACCTCGTCCAGAAAAACAGTATCTGGTATTTCAATAACCATTACCTTATAATTTCCATTTAGCCCATCGCCACCCCTATGAACTATATTCTCAAGACATGCTAAGGCTCTGGATGATGCTGTATAGATAAGGTTCTTCCCTTTTGAATTCCATCTTGCCGGGTTTCCGGAAGCATGTAACTTTCCAGACCATTTTTCTAAGGTTATTCGGAAAACAATCATTGTGTTATGCCAGATCGCCGTATTCTATACGTATCAATTCTTCTAACACTAGATCAATTCCATTAGAGGTATGTAATAAATTATATGGAACCTGATTTCCTAAGCCGTAAGCTGGTTTTTCCAGCCATCCCTTAAATGAACTTAGTTCGCCAAACACTTCCTCGCCTTTTTTAAACAGCGAAATCAGCTTTAAAGCTAGTTCACTATTTACAGGGTTAAGCTTTTTTTTCTGGCTCTTATACCTGGTTAAAGTCTTTTCTGAAATATTAAGTAAATCTGCTACCTGAGAATTATTATATCCTGAAATAGTTGTTATATCCATAAGAGCCTGTGGGTTTACTCCTTTATTAGCTTCCGCCACCAGAGACATCAAGTTTTTTGTGCTTGTAGAGTATTTGGAAAAAATAGATTGAGCAGTTGGCTTAATTCCTTTAGCGATTCTAGTTTTTTTATCTAAGGTTCCAGGCATAACGGTTACATTTACTTACATAAATTTAACGCAAAAACAGGAATTTTGTCTAAAATAAAAAGAAAAATGTCTGACAACGAAAAAGCCATCTGATCGATGGCTTTTTCCTAATTTATTTCAAAAAGATGTACTATAAAGTTCTCTTAGTTTCCTTTTCCTCAAATCCTTCTATAGTATCCCCAACCTCTATGTCGTTAAAGTCTTTTATACTTAAACCGCACTCATAGCCGGTCTTCACTTCCGACACATCGTCTTTAAAGCGTTTTAGGGCTAATATAGTACCGGTGTGCACCACTATGCCATCGCGGATAAGCCTTACTTTTGAGTTTCTTTTCACTTGGCCGTCGGTTACGTAGCAACCTGCAATAGTGCCCACTTTAGAGATTTTGAATACTTCTCTTACTTCTATATTTCCGGTAATTACTTCTTCTAACTTAGGAGCAAGCATACCTTCCATAGCGTCTTTTACTTCGTTAATAGCGTCGTAAATGATGGAGTATAGCCTTATTTCTATTTCTTCCTGCTCGGCAAGCTTTCTGGCGCTTGCTGAAGGACGTACCTGGAAGCCGATTACAATAGCGTCTGAAGCCGAGGCAAGCAATACATCGGACTCGGAAATAGCCCCTACTGCTTTGTGTATTATGCGTACCTGTACTTCTTCTGTAGATAATCTTAATAAAGAGTCTGAAAGAGCCTCTATTGATCCGTCCACATCGCCTTTTACTATTACATTAAGCTCTTTAAAGTTACCAATAGCAAGCCTTCTCCCTATTTCATCCAGCGTAATGTGTTTCTTGGTACGTATGCTTTGCTCACGAAGTAATTGTTCTCTCTTAGTAGCAATTTCTCTGGCATCCCTCTCCGATTCCATTACCTGGAACTTGTCTCCTGCCTGTGGCGCTCCGTTAAGCCCTAGCACCTGCACGGGAGTTGACGGCCCTGCATCTTTTTGCTTCACCCCTCTGTGGTCGGTCATGGCTTTTACCCTTCCGTAATAAGCCCCAGCCAATACTATATCGCCAATGTGTAACGTACCGCCTTGTACCAAAACGGTAGAAAGATAACCCCTTCCTTTGTCCAAGGAGGCTTCTACCACAGTTCCGGCAGCCTTTTTATCAGCATTTGCTTTTAGTTCCAGAATTTCCGCTTCCAACAATACTTTTTCCAGCAATTCAGGGATACCTACCCCCGTTTTTGCGGAAATAAGTTCACACTGGTATTTACCGCCCCAGTCTTCTACCAGGATATTTTCTTTAGAAAGCTCTTCCTTTATTTTATCAGGATTAGCTCCTGGCTTATCAATTTTATTTATAGCGATAACAATAGGCACACCGGCTACCTGAGCATGGTTAATAGCTTCTTTGGTTTGAGGCATCACATTATCGTCCGCCGCTACTACTATAATTACTATATCCGTTAATTTGGCCCCGCGAGCCCGCATAGCAGTAAACGCTTCATGGCCCGGAGTATCCAGGAAAGTAATTTTCTTTCCAGATTCCGTGATTACATTGTATGCACCTATGTGCTGAGTTATACCTCCGGCCTCGCCCTGCGCGATCTTACTTTTTCTTATATAGTCGAGCAAGGAAGTTTTACCGTGGTCAACGTGTCCCATAATGGTTACAATAGGGGCTCTGTCGGTAAGGTTTTCCGGATCCTCTTCCTCTTCGTCTATCTCTGCTTCTTCTTCCGTTGAAGCAAACTCAATGGAATATCCAAATTCATCCGCTATTACTGTAATAGCTTCTGCATCCAGTCGTTGGTTAATGGAAACAAACATTCCCAGTCCCAGGCAGGCAGAAATTACTTCATTTACAGAAGCGCCCATTAGAGATGCCAAATCATTAGCAGAAATGTATTCCGTAACTTTAAGCACCTTAGACTCTTCTTGCTCCTGAAGCATTTTTTCTTCGTGAGCTTCGGCAATAGCGCTTCTCTTTTCCTTACGGTACTTTGCCCTGTTAACAGGGTTTTTGTTACCGCTTAGCTTAGCAAGAGTAGCCTTAATTTTATCTTGTATTTCTTTGTCGCTAACTTCCTCTTTTTCTGTTGGTTTACCTGTGCCTGTTGCTGGCTTAAACGGTGGCCTTTCCTTATTAAACTGCCTGTTAGGGCTAGTTGTATTGGGGGCTGTTGTTCCCTGCTGCCCTGGCGTGGTAGTCGTATTTGTATTGTCGCCGGTTTTCTGCTGAGGAAGCCTTACCCTCTTTCTCTTTCTCTTATTCTTATCGTCATTTTTAATATCTGACGATGCAACTGGTTTCTCTTTTTTCTTGGCTTTGTCAGGTAA
>Ga0302315_10001354_pt1 | contig 25017 bp, 20 predicted proteins | sample III_Palsa_N3_1_FD_200532 | JGI IMG/M metagenome (GOLD analysis project Ga0302315, IMG submission 200532) | Peat permafrost microbial communities from Stordalen Mire near Abisko, Sweden - III_Palsa_N3_1 | ecosystem: Environmental > Terrestrial > Soil > Palsa > Peat permafrost | place: Sweden...
TGGGCGGCCCCGACAACGGCGGTACTCCCTTGTGGTGGGATACCAATCCGCATTAAGAAAGTTAACAATAACTATTCCTGTGAAAATACAGCAGTGGCCTCCGAACATTCGGGGGCCATTGTCTTTATAGCATCGAAGGGGCTATTCCGAATTTCTTCTTGAAAGTGTAAGAGAAGTGAGACAGGTTTTCAAAACCTACGGTAAGATATACGTCGACGGGTTTATTCCCTTTTTCGCGGATCAGGTAGTAAGCCTCTGTCAGCCTTTTCTTCAGCAGCCACTGACTCGGCGGCTGACCGAAGATCTGCTGGAAATCACGCTTGAATCCCGCCAGGCTGCGTCCCGTCAGTCGCGCGAATTGCGTCGAGGTGATATTGTACATATAGTTTTGATTCATGAACGCTTCCAGGTCGATCTTATAAGGCTCGGAAAAATCAAAAAAGAAATCCTTCAATGTCGGATCATACCTCAGCAACAATTCAATGGCTTCGCGCGTCTTGATGTCCGACATCGTATCGCTCAGCGGCGCCGGATGGTTGAAATAGGGTAGGAGCGAATCAAAATATCCTTTCAGGAAAGGGTCGAAACGCAGTTCCCGCATCGGCTCGCCTGTATATCTCCCTACCGGTCCGATCTTATTTTCTACACTGTACCGCCGCAGAAAAGCCTGGTCGAAAAAAATATTGACGGACCTGAACTCTCCGCCTGGCGGGGGTACCTTCACGGTTTTCAGCAGTGTATGGCGGCGTACCAACCCGAGCATCGGGGCTTTGACGATCACAGTACCCCCATGGCTTTGAATATGCGTCTCCCCCGAGATGAAATAGCCCAGCGTATGTTCGGGGGTGAACTGCTCATAGCCCCGCGTCGTCTGCTGATAGCAGGAATACAGCAGATTATTGACCTGTGAAACGCATGTTTCCTTCATGATCTAACGGCATTATTTGATCTGGCTCATCATCATCTTGTCGAACATCCGGTCCGACAGAATCTTTTTCATCAGCATTGCAGGCTTGGCCATAAAGCCACCCAAATACCGGGTCTTCGGCTTTTTGGCATCGATAGCCTGCTTCACCAGCCTGGCGATGACGCCAGGTCCGGGTACTTTGTTGTCAACGGCTGCCATTCCGGAGGCGAATTTTTTCGCCTGTGTCTCGTATACCGTGCCGCTGGAAGACTTCTCCAGATGGGTCATGGCGATGGCGCCCCATTCCGACTTGACCCCACCGGGCTCGATCACCACGACATCGATGCCGAACGGTTCGACCTCTGACCGTAAGCTGTCGCTGAGCCCTTCCAATGCAAATTTACTCGCATGATACCAGCCGCCGAAGGGCATCGCCATTTTCCCGCCGATAGAACTGATATTGATGATCCTTCCGTATTGCTGCGAACGCATGGAGGGTAGCACCAGCTGAATGAGCCTTGCCGCACCAAGGACATTCACTTCCAGCTGATACCGGGCCTCGGCCATGGGCACGTCCTCGATGGCCCCGTAGGAGCCGAAGCCGGCATTGTTGATCAGCACGTCTATCCGGCCTTCCGCGGCAATGATGTCCCCGACTGTCCTGACCATCGATGTGTCATCGGTGACGTCCATGACCATTATCTTAGCGCCCAGCGCTCCAAGATCTTTCATTTTATCCAGTCTTCTGGCGGCGCCATAGACAATATGACCGTCCTGCAGTAGCTGTTTGGCGAATTCTTTGCCCATGCCGGCAGAGGCACCGGTAATGAGGATGACTTGTTTGTCGTGTTTCATGTTGCTTGTTTATGAAACAAAGGTCGTCATCCTGGCCTTTGCCGGGTTTGCTGCAAAGCTCAAATGTGCTTTGGTAATCAGCTCAGCCGGAACATCAGCTCAACCGGAATACCACGGCATACTGCCCGATCACTTTATGTTGTAAGGCCGCGGGGATTTCGATGACCATCTTCTTCCCGTCCTCGTGCCATTTGATCTTTCCCTTCACGCCGAGGATGCTGATCTTGCTGCCGGGCCGCGGGGTAAACCTGTCTATCGTCACCTGGGCCGGCAGGATAACATCGCTGCCCTCACTAAGATAAAAGGCATAGGTCTGCAGACTATCCTTCGATTGCGTCAGGTACACATTGCCCGATGCATAAGGCCGGATAGGCCGGCTGCCATAAATGCCTTCGCCGTTGATGGTCATCCATGCGCCGATATCCTTCAACCGGGCATAGGCCGTATCATCCCAGTCGCCCTCGGGGGAGGGGCCGATATTCAGCAAAAGGTTGCCGCCCCGTGACACGATCCTGATCAGCAACTGCACCAGTTCCGTCGCGGATTTATAATGATCGTGGGGAACATAGCTCCAGGAATTACCCATGGTAATACAGGATTCCCAGGGATCATCCATCGGCTGTGCCGGCACTTGCTGTTCGGGGGTCCGGTAATTCTCGAATTCTCCCGGCACGCTGCGGTCGACGACGATCAGCCCCGGCTGGTGGCTGCGGGCCATGGCGGCGATGCCGGACATATCGATATCCTGGTCGTAGCGGATGCCCTTTTGCCAGTCGACCCCGGGATCAACCGTCGACAGCGGCCGAACCCAGCCACCGTCCAACCATAGCAGGTCCATTTTGCCGTATCCCGTCATCAACTCTTCGATCTGGTTGTAAGTAAATTGCCGGTAGGCCTTCCAGCGGTCGGGATATTTGGCAGGATCATAATTGACATTGCGGTCCTTTGGCGGAAAATAAGGCCACCAGTAATCAGGGCTGTGCCAATCGGGCTTGGAGAAGTAGGCTCCGATCATAAAATCGTCGGACCGGAAGGCATTGAATATCTCTTTGGCGACATTGCTTCGGGGATTGGACGAATACGGGCAGTTAGGAGAGGTGATCTTGTAATCCGTCTGTTTGGTATCGAACATGCAGAACCCGTCATGATGCTTGGTGGTGAACACGACGTATTTCATGCCCGCCTCTTTTGCTGCTGCGGCCCATTTCGCCGGGTCGAAGCGGGTAGGATTGAAGGTAGTCTGCAGATGCTGATAAGCTTGTACGTAGTCATGGTAGTTGGCGGAATAAGGTCCGCTCCGCTGTGTCCAGCCTTCATCTTCCGGGCAGATGCTCCAGCTCTCCACTATGCCCCACTGGCTATAGGTGCCCCAATGCATCAGCAGCCCGAACTTGTTGTCCTGCCAGCGGTCCAGTTTGGCCTGTACCAGGCTATCGGCGGTGGGGATGTACGCCTTGTAGGCGTTGACCTGCCACAGCGCATATCGTTTGTACTGCGCCGGCAGGCGTTTTGTAAAGTCCTTCCAGTTGCGGGCTCCTTTTGGGCGCCACAATACCTCCGACAATGCGCTCAGCCGCGGGAAGAGCATGTATTCCACTTTGCGGGGGTTGGTCATATACTCCGTCCAGAGATTGGCCTGCGCACCGAGTACATAGTGACCTTCTTCGGCGCTGAGTTCTTTAGGCACGGGCTCATAGGAATAGACTTTTTGCAGCGGCAGATAGTTGCCGATAGTCAGCGAGTCATCGTTATGGATCTGCGAGTGATCGAAGTACACATAATCTCCCGGGGTCATGATCACATTGTGATGCTGTTTGGCCGCCTCGATGCCTCCCTTTTCGCCGCGCCAGCTCATGATCGTGGCATTGGGCGCAATACCGCCTTCCAGGATCTCATCCCAGCCGATGATCTGCTTGCCCTTCGAATTGATGTATTTCTCGATCCGCTGCACGAAATAGCTTTGCAGACCTTCTTCATCTTTCAGTCCAAGATCTTTTATCCGCTTTTGACATTTGGGACAGGTCTTCCAGCTGTCTTTCGGGCATTCATCGCCGCCTATATGGATATACTTCGCCGGGAAAAGCGCAATGACTTCATCCATGACATCCTGCAGGAATTGGAAAACGCTGTCGTTCCCCGCGCAATAGACATCCTTGAAAACACCCCATGTGTGCTGGACATGATAGGGGCCGCCGGTGCAGCCCAGCCAGGGATAGGCCGTGAGCGCGGCCGAAGAATGGCCCGGTAGTTCGATCTCAGGGATGACGGTGATATAGCGATCGCCCGCATATTTCACGATGTCCCGGATCTGATCCTGTGTATAGTAACCACAGTATTCGATGCTGTCGTCGCCCGTGCCGGGGTGATGACCGATGATGGTGCCGCTGCGGCATGATCCGACTTCGGTCAGCAGCGGATATTTTTTGATCTCGATCCGCCAGCCCTGGTCTTCCGTCAGGTGCCAGTGGAAGTAGTTCATTTTATGCAGGGCGATATAGTCGATAAATTTCTTGACGAAATCTACTGGAAAGAAATGCCGGCCTGCGTCGAGCATCAGCCCCCGGTACCCAAATCGGGGATAGTCCGTGATACTGACCGTCGGGATAAGAAAACCGGTCGATGCTGACAAGCCGGTCGCAGATGTCCCCGTGGCTGACGCCGGGCTTATGGCCGGACCGTGATCGGTCATGACGAAAGGACTTAGGGGCAGCAGCTGGATAAGGGTCTGGATACCGTAGAAGATGCCCGGGCCGGTGGGACTGCTGATGGTGATGTTATCGGGTTTGGCCTCAAGGGTATATTGGCCTTCAGGAGAAGTGGTACCGGAAGCGCCGCCGTCGGCAGCGGGCGTCCTTATCAGCCTGATGTAACCCGATGAGGGCTGGCCGCCAGGACCGGCTACGTGCAGTCGCAAGCCATAGAGCCGTTGGAGGTAATCGTTGAAGAAACTCACCGAAGGCTGATCCTGATCATCTGCTATCAGCAAGGTATGTTCGTCGATCACAAAGTGGCCATCGTGCCATTGGGTGCTGACGGGCTCGGGGATAATGGCGACGGGTTGCGCCTGCAACTGGTAGTTGACGCAGAGGAGAACCAGTACGGGAATCAATCGTAGGTGTTTACTCATAGGACGAATATAGCTCAAAAAAAGAAGGGGCCGTTCGACAGCCCCCGCTAAAAATTTACTGATCGGTTATAGCATTCTTTATTGCAGCACCGGCAGGGTGATGCCCGAAGGATGCGCCGGATCGTGCCAGATCCGGATGGTTGCCTTCTGGAAATCGAACTTGCCCGCCGTCGGGATGTTCACGAAGGTCTGAGGATTGATGTCGACCAGCGGGAACCAGCTGCTTTGCACCTGTACCATGATGCGGTGCCCTTTCTTAAAGGTGTGAGCGATCTCGTTCATGTTGAAGGCGACCTCTGCCGGCTGGCCGGGCACCAGTGGCTCCGGCCGTTCATAGCTGTTGCGGAACTTACACCGGAAGACTTCGGCCCTTACCAGACGTTGATAGCCGGAGGGCACCGTGGCAGTGATACCTGGTTCCGGGCCCGGTAGGACGTCGATCAGTTTGACGATGAGGTCGGCATCCGTGCCTGTAGAGGACAGAAAGATGTCCGCTTTGAGTCTGCCCGTCACGATCAGCGAATCGGTCAGCGGCTCGGTCTCATAGACGAGTACGTCAGGCCGCTCCGCGGCAAAGCGTTGGTCCGTCACGATATATTGGTTATCCCTTCCGGAATGAATACCATCGATATACGGCACCGGATGCGCCGGGTCGCTTACGTATTCGTCAAAGCCCGCATTTTCCCCCGCCCCCGCCGCCGGCGACCCTGTCGCAAGGCCGCCTTTCTCCTGTAGAAAAAATTTCACCGGTTTCGCCTCCACCGGCGGCCAGGTCGCATATTCCTTCCATTGGTTGGAACCCGTCTGGAATACCGTGGCCTCGGGGAGCGTGGTCATGGCGGAATCCTTGAGGTAATGGTTGAAAAACTTCGTCTCGATATTGTGGTAGTAGTCGTTGACATTCTGCCCGAAGTCCAGCGCGCCGAATTTCGTCCAGCTGCCGCCGGCCCAGCCGCCATGCGTCCAGGGCCCCATGATGATGTGGTTGTCATTATGAGGTGACTGTTGTTCGATGGCCTCATAGGTCCGCAGGGAGCCGAACATGTCTTCTGCGTCGAACCAGCCGCCTACCACCAGTACTGCCGGGCGGATATTGGTGAGGTGGGGCCGGATATTCCGGGCCTGCCAGTAATCGCCATAGGTAGAGCCTGCCAGGTATTCGTTCCAGATCTTGCCCTGGTTGTTGAAATACTCCGGCTTATTGGAGTTCTTCAACGGACCGAGGTCCAGGAAGAACTGGTAGGCATCCGGGTACTCGACGTGAAAAATGTTGCCGCCGTAGTCCTTGACAGGGACCGGCCGTTTGACATCGAAGAAATTATCGAAATCGAAATTGTCCAGCAGGAAGAAGGCGCCGTTGTGGTTGGCATCATCCCCAATGAATTCATCGGTGACGGGCGCCTGCGGCGAGACGGCTTTGATGGCGGGATGCGCATTGGGCAGCGATGCCGAGGCATAGAACCCCGGATAAGAAATCCCCCAGATCCCAACCTTCCCATTGTTGTTCTTGATATTTTTCAGCAGCCAGTCCACGGTGTCCCAGGTGTCGGAGCTTTCGTCGGTCTGTTTTTTGGTTTTTTTGTCTATGGCCGGCGTCATCTCCTGGAACTGTCCTTCGCTCATATAACGTCCGCGGACATCCTGGTAGACGAAGATGTACATGTCATGCATCAGGGTGCGGTTGGGGCCCAGCGAACCGCGATACAGTGTATCTCCATAAGGACCCGCAGAGTAAGGCGTCCTTTCCATCAGAAAAGGATAGGGGTGACTGTGGTCCTTGGGGATATAAATGGCCGTATACAGCTTTACTCCATCCCGCATAGGGATCATGGCTTCTACCTTGTCGAAATTCTGTTTGACGAAATCTGGTTCTCCGCCCCTGCGGCCCTGACCGCAGCTCAGTAGTGGCAGCAACACGATCAGGGCCAGCAACATTTTTTGCATAACGTTAGTTTTTATATACCGGCAGGATAATTTTGGAAGGATGATCGCTGTCATGCCAGACTTTTATCGTTTCCTTCGTAAAATCACTATCATTTGCTGTATAGATGTCTACAAATTTTTGCGGGTTGCGGTCTACCAGCGGGAACCACGAGCTCTGGATCTGTATCATCAGCCGGTGCCCTTTTTTGAAAGTATGCGCCACATCCGGAACCGCCCATTTCACTTCCTCTATCTTCCCCGGCTTGAATGGTGTCGGATGTTCAAAGCTTTGGCGGAAACGGCCGCGCATCACCTCGGCATGCACGAGCATCTGGTAGCCACCCATGGGATAGGTCGGGGGATTATCATGTCCGCGTACCGGCGTCGGTGCTTCGGGCGTATAGCTGAAGTCGTCAGGGAATACGTCGATGACCTTGACAATGAAATCTGCGTCAGTGCTGCTGAGGCTGACCAGCAGGTCTGCGACGACCGGGCCGGCCAGGGTCAGGTCCTCCTGCAGAACGGGAGTCTGGAAGGTTAGCACATCTGTGCGACGGGAGGCAAAACGCTGATCGTCGGTCATGTATTCGCGGGTACGGAAGAAATGTACGTCTTCCGTATAAGGAACGGGATGCGCCGGATCGCTGATGTATTCGCTGAAATCGCTGGTTTTCGTTGGCGCGGTCCAGGACAAAGCGGTATCGGACTGCAGGTAGATAGGCTGGTCCTGGCTTTGTTTCGGCGGCCACTGATCGAATTGGCGCCATTCGTTGGCCCCGCCGAAAAAGACGGTAGCGGCGGGCAGTTTAGGTTCAGCGCCTTCCCCTTTCAGGTAATAGTTAAAGAAGGGGATTTCAATATTATTCTGGTACCACCAGGAGGTGTTGGAACCGAACTGGACATTGCCGAGGTGCGTTCCGTCATTGGAAGCCCATTCGCCATGATACCAGGGACCCATCACGATATGGCTGTTGGTCGCCGGGCTCTGCTCTTTCAATGCTTTATAGACATGCCATGCGCCGAAACAGTCTTCTGCATCGAAGAGGCCGCCTACGACCAGCATGGCCGGTTTAATGTCGTATAAGGCCACGCGGGCATTACGGGCTTGCCACCAGGCGTCACGGTTGGGATGGTCATATAACTCTTTCCAGAAGGCAATAGAATCACCCGTCAGTTTGAGGATATTCTTTATCGCACCTGTCTCCAGGTACCATTTATAATTATCATGGGTATAATAGGTGAAGCCGGAAGGGCCGACAGTGGTGGGAACGGGGCGGGGCTTGCCGAAACTGGAATAGAAGGCCCAGCCATCCATCTGGAAAAAGGCGCCGTTATGATGGAAATCGTCGCCCATGAACCAGTCCGTCACGGGCGCTTGCGGGCTGACCGCTTTGAGGGCCGGGTGGCCACTGGCGGCAGCCATGGTGGAATAGAAACCGGGATAGGAGATGCCAAAGATACCGACGCGGCCGTTGTTGCCCGGCAGGTTCTTCACCAGCCAATCGATGGCATCATAGGTGTCGCTGGCTTCATCGATATCCGTATTAGACTTCTTGTCTTTGTTGAAGGGGCGGACGTCTACGAACTGTCCTTCGCTCATCCAGCGTCCGCGTACGTCCTGGGTGACGATGATGTAGCCTTCCCGCAGGTAATAACGGAGATAGCCCTGCGTGAAATTCTTCCACTTATCCGGCCCGTAAGGTGCGCAGGAGTATGGGGTACGGGTCATCAGGATCGGATGTTTCGAGGTCGAATCTTTCGGAAGATAGACGGAGGTAAATAATTTGACGCCGTCCCGCATCGGGACATAAGTTTCTATCTTGTAATAGTTCTGCCGGATCCAGGCGCTGTCCTGGGCGGTCCCCTGGCTGCGAGCAGTTATGCAGCCGATGGAAAAAAGCAGTGACATTAAGAGTAGTTTTCTCATTTTATCCGTTAATTTTAGTTTTTCGAAGTCGGGAATCCCAAACTTATGATAAACTCCCCTAATACACCAGCTAAATTTTATGCTAGAGGAAGAACGTTTAATAAACACTTTTTACACGAATTTTCAGCGAGGCGACTGGAAAGGCATGCTGACAGTTTACCACCCTGACATATTCTTCTATGACCCCGTGTTCGGTAACCTGGAAGGTCCGCGGGTAGCGGCCATGTGGGAGATGCTGTTGAGTTCGGCGAAGGGACTGGACCTGCAATTCGGCCGGACCAGCACCGGGCAAGGCTATGGCAGCTGCTATTGGACGGCTACCTACCTTTTTACATCAACGGGGAGGAAGGTCGTTAATAAGGGCAAAGCCCTGTTCAAGTTCAGCGACGGAAAAATCATCGAGCACCAGGACGATTTCAGCCTGTGGGAATGGAGTGCACAGGCGCTGGGTTGGCGCGGCCTCCTTTTTGGCTGGACATCTGTACTGCAGAATAAGGTCAGGCAAAAGGCCCGCAATAGCCTGGAAAGATTTATCGGCGCGAAGAAAGTTGCCGATCACCCCAATTCTTAGTCAAATATATCATTAGATTCATATGTTCAACCGACGTTATTTTTTGCAGTCTTCTCTTTTTAGCTCTTTAGGTTTATTGGCAGGAAGAAAGGCATTGGCCGCCACTCCGGCGCAACTGCCCGCCATCACCGGTCAGCCTGTCGTCATCTCTACCTGGGATGCCGGACTGGCGGCCAATAAGGGGGCCTGGGAGGTATTGAGCCGCAATGGGGCCGCGCTGGATGCAGTCGAAGCGGGCGTGAAAATCACCGAAGCTTCCCAGAACTGTTGTGTTGGCCTGGGTGCCAACCCTGACAGGGATGGTTATGTGACATTAGACGCCAGCATTATGGATCACGAGTGGAATTGTGGTGCGGTCGGTTTTCTCGAACGGATCAAACATCCTATATCCGTGGCCCGGCGGGTCATGGAAAAGACGCCGCATGTCATGCTGGTAGGGGTGGGGGCCCAGGAATTCGCCGTGGCCGAGGGTTTTCCGCTGGAACCCGCTGTCCTGTCTGATGATGCGAAAAAAAGCTACAAAAAATGGCTCGAAAAAGCGGAATACAAGCCGGTGATCAATATAGAAAATCATGATACCATCGGTATGGTAGCCATGGATGCGGCCGGCAACCTCAGCGGCAGCTGCACGACCAGTGGCATGGCATTCAAGATGCGGGGCCGGCTGGGCGATTCGCCTATCATCGGCGCGGGACTATTCGTAGACAATGAGGTCGGCGCCGTGACGGCTACGGGGCAGGGTGAGGACGTCATCAGGGTATGCGGCAGCCATTCGGTGGTGGAATTCATGCGTCAGGGGATGTCTCCCGAGGAAGCCTGTAAGGCGGCGGTGGAAAAGATCGCCCGGATAAAAAAAGAAAAGGCAAAGGATATCCAGGTGGCCTTTATTGCTTTGAATAAGAAGGGCGAGGTGGGCTCTTATGCCCTCCAGAAAGGGTTTACGTATGCACTGAAAAATAATAATGAGGAGAGGATGGTCCCGGTCAAAAGCTATTTCTGATATGTCTTATCAATTGGAGATCTGTTGTTTTAATCTTCCTTCTGCGCTGGTGGCGGAGCGTGCGGGGGCCGACCGGGTGGAATTATGTTCCGGACCGGAAGAGGGGGGAGTCACTCCTTCGGCTGGTTTGATCCGGACTGCCCGTGAAACGCTGCACATAGCGCTGTACCCGATCATCCGGCCGCGGGAGGGGGATTTTCTCTATACGGAAGAAGAGTTTCGTATCATGCTCAGGGATGTCGACTATTGCAAACAGGTAGGTTGCAATGGGGTGGTGATAGGCATGCTGTTGCCGGACGGCAATATCGATAAGCCGCGCTGCGCGCGCCTGGTAGAGGCCGCTTATCCCTTAGGGGTTACGTTCCACCGGGCTTTCGACAGGGCTGCTAATCCTTTCGAGGCATTGGAAGACATTATTAGTATTGGCTGCGAGCGGATACTCACTTCGGGCCAGCGGCCCACAGCCATGGAAGGTGCGGTACTGATCGATCAACTGGTACGACTGGCTGACGATCGTCTTGCGATCATGCCGGGTTCGGGCGTCAGCGCGGACAATATTAGCGAGCTGGTCCGGAAGACCGGGGCCGTCGAGTTCCATACCTCGGCGCGTACCCGGCAGGCCAGTGCGATGGAGTTCGTCAATGGCCCGATGAATGAGGAACAGTCCTTTGCGATGGCCGGTGAGGAAGAGGTCCGGCGGATACGGGAACGGTTAAACGCCATCGGCCAGTAACGGCCCCGCACATCCGCTATTTAACCTTCGTAATCTTCAGCAAGTTGGTCGGCAGGTGCTGCTCGATGGGAAGACTGCCCGTATTGACCACTACATCGCCTGTCTTGATAAATCCTCTTTCTTTCAGGATCGCATGCTGGTCATTAATGATATCGTTGAGGCTTTCCTCTTCTGCATAATGGAAGGCTCTTACTCCCCAGCTCAGGCTGAGCTGGTTGATGAGGGTTTTTTCCTTGGAGAAGATATATAGCGGCGACTTGGGCCGGTAGCTGGACAGGATAAAGGCCGTATAGCCGCTCTGGGTCATGCCGATCAAAGCGTCGGCATTGACGTCCTTGGCGAGTTTACAGGCATTGTAGCTGATAGCGTCGCTCAGGAAGGAGGGTGAGTGCGGCTGGGGGACCAGGTCGTCTTCGCGGTTGTATGGATATTCCGTTCTTTCGACTTCCAGGATGATCTTGCGCATGGTCTCGACGACCAGGGCAGGATGCTGACCGGTGGCCGTCTCCGCGCTGAGCATGACGGCATCCGCACCTTCCAGCACGGCATTGGCGACATCGGTGATCTCGCTGCGGTTGGGCTTGACCCTGTCGATCATGCTTTCCATCATCTGGGTAGCGACGATCACGGGCTTGGCCCGGTGAATACTCTTGCGGATGATTTCGCGCTGGGCCATCGGTACTTTCTCTACGGGTAATTCCACACCCAGATCGCCGCGGGCGACCATGACTGCGTCGGATTGGTTGATGATATTGCGCAGGTCTTCCAGCGCCGAAGGCATTTCTATTTTGGCGATCACCTTCGTCTGGCTCTTTTTCTCCGCCAGGCGGGCTTTAAGGTCGATGATATCTTCTGCCTTGCGGACGAATGATAACGCAACCCAGTCCAGCTTCTGTTCGATGATAAAGGCGAGATCGACAACGTCCTTTTCTGTAATGGCGGGGAGTGATATCTTCGTGTCGGGCAGATTGACGCCTTTTTTCGGCAGCAATACCCCGCCGTAAGTGACAGCCACCTTAACATCGCCGTTGGGATCTACATTGACGACGACTACTTCAAGTTTACCGTCGTCGATCATGATCTTATTGCCGACTTCAACGTCGTGATGCAGATTGGGATAGGAGAGGTAGATTTTTTCCTTCGTACCGACGACTTTTTCCCGGGATGTGAAAGTCAGGATATCGCCGGGGACGATCGTCAGACCACCGTCCTTGATTTCGCCAACGCGGAGTTTGGGCCCCTGAAGGTCACCAAGGATAGAGATATTATAAGGTTCGGTAAGATTGATATTCCGGATATGTTCGATGATCTTTAGCTTATCCTCATGGCTGCCATGGGAAAAATTCAACCGGAAGACATTCACGCCGGCCTTAACGAGCTCCAGCAATTTGTCATAGGTATCACAGGCAGGCCCGACCGTTGCGACAATCTTCGTTTTATGGAAAGTATGCTGCAGACCTGCTTGTTTGTCCATATCCTGATACAAATACTTCGAGAGATTCTTTGACATTGACAGTGGATTTTTTAAGATGCTAATTTTTTAAGATGCTAATATTTTTACGATTTTGAGCCAGTCTTCACTGATCTTTTGTTTGGCCTTTACGGCTTTTTCCAGGGGCGTGAAATGCATTTTGTTGTTCACGATGCCGACCATCACATTATGCCGTCCTTCCATCAGGCATTCGACCGCCGAATAGCCCATCCGGCTGGCGATCACCCGGTCCAGGCAGCTTGGCGCGCCGCCACGCTGGATATGACCCAGCACGCAGACCCGGGTATCTACCGTCGGAACCCTTTCCTTTACCACTTTTGCCACGTCATCTGCACCGCCAATATTATCGCCTTCGGCTACAACGATGAGGTTGACGAGCTTTTTACGTCTTTCTTTTTCCAATAACGAGGCGATCAGTTCCTCAATATCCGTTTTCCGCTCGGGGATAAGGATATTTTCTGCCCCGGTGGCGATACCGCTATGCAGTGCGATATAGCCGGCGTCGCGGCCCATCACCTCGATGATGAAAAGCCGGTCATGAGCGTCGGCTGTATCCCGGATCTTGTCGATCGCCTCAACGGCAGTATTGACCGCTGTGTCAAAGCCGATGGTAAAATCTGTCCCTGCGATGTCTTTATCGATGGTGCCGGGCAGCCCGATACAGGGGATGTCGAATTCGTGGCTCAGTTTGTGGGCGCCGCGAAAGGAGCCGTCCCCCCCGATGATGACCAGGCCGTTAATACCCAGCTTTTTCAGGTTGGCATATGCCTTTTTGCGGCCTTCATGTTCGAAGAATTCCTTGCAACGGGCAGTTTTGAGGATCGTTCCCCCCCTTTGAATAATATTGGCTACACTCCTCGAATGCATAGGGACAATGTCATTTTCGATCATTCCGGCATAACCCCGCATGATACCAAATACCTCCATTCCATTATATATACCGGTACGAACAACAGCACGGATGGCTGCATTCATTCCCGGAGCGTCGCCGCCGGAAGTGAGTACGCCAATTTTAGTGACTTTGTTTTCCATCTACAGTCTGTTCTAAACGTTGGTTTTCAAAAAGTTTTAACTAATACGATGAATTGTTGAAAAATATCTACCTTAATCCAGTGAGCCTTGGCTCACCGGCCGAAGGCCCATTATGATAAGTCCACCAGGATGGGTTATTTTCCTTCAACCCATCCTGGTGGAGAAACGAAGTCCCAAAAGTAAGGATTTGAATTGAATCCCGAACAACAGACAGGAAGGATCTGTGCCGATACCTCCTTTCTGACAAATCAATTTATTGTTAAGCCGTAAAAAGAAAACCGATGGAGTTCGGGAGAATACCACATATAGAAAAAATTGATTTTTCTTTACCCGTCGATGCCGTCATGACCGAACAGGTATTGGGGCAGGCCGTGCGGGATAACCTGGCACCTCTTCGTTGCTATGTCGGCGGAACGGGTTGGGGGCAGCCCAACTGGATCGGCAAAGTATACTCCAGGGGAACAAAGCCGAAGGATTTCCTCTTGCAATATGCCCGTCAGTTCAATTCGATCGAGCTTAATGCACTGTGGTATAACCTTCAGCCCAAGCCGGTGATTGAAAAATGGGCATCACTGGTGGAGCCGTCCTTCCGGTTCTGCCCAAAAGTCTCCAATACTATCAGCCACGAGCTGCAATTAGTGAATGCAGGACCGGATACGCGCCTATTCATTGACCACATGCAATGTTTCGGGAGAACGCTGGGGCCGTCATTTCTTCAACTGGCGGAAAGCTTTGGCCCCACCCGGGCTGCTATTCTGGAGGACTATCTCCGCCAATTGCCCCGTTCTTTCCGTCTGGCGGTGGAGCTAAGGCACGAAGGCTGGTTTGGTACCGCCGCCGTTCGGGCAACCTGGGAATTATTCCGTGAACTCGGTATCGGCGCCGTTATCACCGATACGCCGGGACGGCGGGATGTGCTGCACATGCGGCTGACAACTCCTTTTGCCTTCATCCGTTTCGTGGCCAACCAGCAGCATCCAACCGATTTTCAGCGCATCGATGAATGGGCGGACCGGCTAAGCGCCTGGGTGGAAAAAGGGCTGCGCGAGATCTATTTTTTTGTTCATGATCATGAAGAGCTCTATGTTCCGGAGCTATGCCGTTATGCAGTAGAACGGTTCAATGAAAAATTTGGCGCCGGGCTGGAGCCGCCGAAGCTTTTTAGCAATGAGCCGCCGGCCGGCAACCTGACTTTATTCTGAGAGTCCTCGGCTTAGTCCAACGCCCCTGATTTTGCGACAGGCAAGACGAAATCTGAGAACCAGGTGCCGTTGAATTTTTGATGGATCATTCCCCTGGCGGTGGAATAGGCTTGTATGGTCAGCATCTCATTCAGGTCAGGGTCCACTACGAATTTCTCTTCCGCCTTGGTAACCCATTCGGAAAGACCTTTCACCTGGAACAGATGTTCAGTTGTATAGACCCCTTTTATTTCCTTTGCGGTTTCCAACATCGTCTCCAGTTGAATAGTAAAGACCAGCCGGATGATTTCCTGGTCCATATTGAACATCTTCACTATTTCCATACTATATCCGGTAGGGTTTCCCTCTTTTTCAGGCAGACTGGGCTCATCAGGCATTGAATAAGTAAAGGCAATATCCCTGATATTGAGATAATCCAATTTGCCGATATCGAATTTCTTTTTCGCCATGACCTGGAGTTAATGAGAGAGTTAATGGGATGATCCGGAAGTTTTTTCATCTATAGGGGTATAGGTGATATTTCTCTTACCGCTCCATCCGGGGTAATTGACCTGGCTGTCCACCTTTCCTTTATACCGTGAAACCTGGAAAACCTGGTAGCCAGTAGCGGGCTTTTCATATCGTTCCCTCGCTTGTTCATCCGTCAGGATGATGTCTCTCCCCAAAGCGACTTCCATTTTGGTGATGTTCTCCAGGCCGATGTTGTGCAGGCCGCTCAGCCATTTGCTGATTTCGCTGGGTTCTTTTCCCAAAGCGTCTGCCAGGGCCTTCTGTGAATTGATTGTCGGGTGAACGGCAAGAATGTGCCTGACCTGGCGGCCGATGGCCACATTCTTTTCGACGAATTGGCTTTCTTCAGGCGTTACCTCTTTTAAAAGCCTTTCAAAGATTTCAGATGCCATAATTTAATATTTAATGTATAGTTCTTCAAGATTAGTAATCGTTCGCCCCTTCCTTTCAATGCCTACTCCTAGCAATTGTTTAGTCCAGCTTTGTGCATTATAAAAGTGCCTGCTTACGTTCGGGCAATCCTGCGCTGTGCGCGTCGTTTTTATACCACCATTGTATAAAATGATGATATTTTCACTCACCCAATGGCAGTATAGCCGTAAATCGATCGTTTCCTCAAGGTATTTTCCTTGAGGCGGTAATGCTACGCAAAGCCCTTCTTGTCTGAAAAGACCAAAGCTTGCGCCTTCAATATTGTCTCCTATTATTTTAAACCATTTGACCAATTTTCTCAATTGACTAGTGTAGGCTGTTTCTTTTTCCATCCTATTTAAGAAGTCATCTGTCTCGGTTAAAGCCGCACTTTCTCTTTTCAACGTATAATAGGTTACTGTGCTGAAGCGGGCAAATTCCTGTACTGTAGCAAAATATGCACTTTAAAGTTAATTTAATACAATAAAACACGAAAATATTTAATGGAATTAACTTTAAAATAAATTCCTATAGTCCGAAAAGACGAAGCCGGTTAAAGGGGTTCCAGGTGGATCTCAGCCATCATACACCTGGCGCTGCCGCCACCATTGGTCTCGATGGTCGTCAGCGGGGACTGAAGGATCTTGTTATAGGAGGAAAGCTGCTCGATCTGTTGCGGGCTAAGGGAGTCATAGGCCTGAGAGGACATGACCAGGAGCCGTTCGCCCTGCCGGTTATGTACCTGCAGCATATTGCCGGCAAAATGGTCCATTTGCTGAAGGCTGATGGGAATGAGTTGTTTGCCCGATGCGCGGATGGTGGCGGCCAGGTGTTGTCTTTCCACGGTATCAGGCAGTGAGTCCGGGCAGACCACGACATAGCGGTCGGCGACGCACATCATGACATTGGTATGGTAGATCGCCCGGTGACTGCTGTCCACAGCAGCAAACACTTCCGGCGTGTAACCCGTCTTCGCGCAAAAATCCAGCAAGACACCTTTATCTGTGCGCGGGGACAGGCACGCATAGGCAATTTTATTGTCCCGGTCGAGCACCATGCTGCCCGTCCCTTCCAGGAAAAGGCCTTCCTGCTCATACGAACTGAAGTCCAGGGTCTGCCCGATATGAAAGGCCCGGCCCAGTTGTTCGAGGACGCCGGGCTTCCGCTCCAGCCGCCGGTTGACGGCAAACATAGGATAGAGACAGATAAGCCCCTGCTGATGAAAGCTGATCCAGTTATTGGGAAAAATGCTGTCGGGAGTATAAGGCTCAGGAGTATCGTCAATAACGGTGACGTCCAGGCCATTGTCTCGCAGCAGGGTGACGAAGCCGTCGAATTCTTCAAGCGCCTGCCGCTGTGCGCCGGCGTCAGAGCCGACAGCGTCCGGGGTCTTTTGAAAAGCATTATTGACGGCCGTCTCGGCGTTGAAGGTGAAATTCACCGGCCGTATCATCAGGATGTGAGAAGTTGTTTGCATGATCAAAGATTGTCCCGGTGTAAAGGCATACTCATGCAGTGGAATCCGCCACGGGCACGGGACAGTTCTGCTGAAGGCATCAGGATCAGCGTGTTTTCCAGGGTGTCGGGGTCGGTCTCACCGCTTTCCATTCGGGAGATCAGTTCTTCCGCATGAACGATGTCGAAGCCGCCGGCCCGGAAGGCCTCTACCGTTTTATCGTTGCGGTCATATCCCAGCACGACACCTTCCTTCAATGCCAGTAGGTTGCAGGAGTCCGTCCACTGTTCGCGGGCATCGAAAGGGAACTCATTATTTCCGGAATAGATGAATTTTACTTTTTCGGTACATTCCAGGTCGTTCTTGCTGATGTCGGTCAGGAGGTCTTCGAGGCTGTCGAAATATTCGGGGTTACCCTGATCCTTCTTCCTGAATTGGATGATATGGAGTTTGTCTTCTTTCTTATTGTTTTCCAGTATCCGTTGCACTTCGTCTTCGTCTTCACGTTTGATGGCTTTTTTGGAGAAGGTGCCCAGCAGAATCCAGACATTCCGCTTGATCTGGGTGAAGATCGTGTCGATATGCATATAATCCCGCTTTTTAGGGATTCGGATGATCGTGATCTTTTTGACCACATTCCGTTTAAACAGCACCTTGATAGCCTGGTGGGCTGCTTCCAGGGAGGTGCGTTCGCTGACGCCGATCAGCAGGTGGTCTTTGCTGACGACCATGACATCTCCGCCTTCCAGGGTGACCTTATGGTCATCTCCTTCCCGGGGCAGCAGAAAATGATGGTGGGTGTCGGCCAGTTCGATGATCTTGTCGTTATAGTCGCCGAATAAGGGGTGATTGAAAAAAATATATTTAGCCAGCAACGCCTCCCGGGTACGGGCTTTCTTGGCCGGCTTGTTCAGCAGTACATAGTGATTGATAACGATGCCGATGTCGCGGGTAAAAATGAAATTAGGGATCGGTGCGAACAGCATCCGGTCATTATTCATCGAGCCGCTGATAAAGGTCTTGGCGAGTTGGACGGGGTCCAGTTGCTGAAGCTCCTTCTGTGTGTCGTAGGAGCAGCCTTCGATGGCGCAGACCGAGGCCACCAGCTTTAGTTTGATTTCATGGCTGGTTAGGATATCGGCCAGTAGCCATTGCAGTTCCACCACCTTTTCCGAGCGATAGAATTGTTCATCACCCGGTTTGTAAAAGGCCCGCCGTTGCCCTTCGTGGTCTATCTCTGCCAGCCGGCCCCGGATCTTTTCAGGGTCCAGGAAATACAGCAGGATCTTGGTATAGAAGTCATACTCCTTGCGGCGGATGGTATCCAGGTGGACGATGTCTTCGAAAAGCCAGTCCTGCGCTTTGGAAGGCACTACTTTGCCCAGCCCGCTGTCGGGGCTGTGGACAAGGACACGCCGGAGACGCCCCACTTCGGAGGAAACTGCGACGGCTATCTTGGGATTATTTTTCACCATAACTGCACTGCCACACCGGGGATGGCGCGGCGTGAAAAAGGCCGATAAAGATAAGGCTTTTGCCGTATAGTGCATAAATTAATCAACCGGTCGACCGATTGTCCATTACACAATTATCCGTAGGTTTGAAAAAAAATGTAATGCCCCAGATTACCGACCAGACGATCGATTGGGTAAATGACCGGATCCAGCAAATGGATGAGGATGAGATCGGCAAGGTATGGGATGAATTCGCGCGAGAGCAGCCTGCTCTTGTAGGATATGTTTTGGGAGAGAGCAGGGAACTGCAGATGCCGGACGCCAGAGAAGATGTCGCCTATGTTCTGACCGTTATCCTGCTGAGCTTTCGGGAGTTGAGCCCGGGTATCGCTGCGATCACGGAGAAAGAATTCGAAACGGCCTTCAACGAAGAGTTCGATGAAATGGAAGAGGTCTTTCACGACGGTTTCGATGAGACGAATGCCATGGCTGTCATCGACTCCTTTTGCCAGCCGGAATTATTGCAATTTGCCGCCGCAACCATTTACAGCGACGATGGCGACGAGGAGGAAGAAAGCAATTTTACGGAAGAAGAAGCAGGCCTTTTCATCATTATCTTCAAGACCGCGATAGGATTACTGGATGGCAAGGCGAATACGCCATTGGGCTGACCTGGTGCAACGTTATTAGCAGGCAGTTTGTCAATCAGGGAAACTCATCAATATGAACCTGAAAATGAGCCACCTGGCTTTTATCCTATCAGTCCTTATCCTGTCTGCCTCCTGCAAAAAGAATGCTGCCACAACATCCGTCGCCCATTCGGGAATAGCCGGTCAATGGCAATGGCAATACGCTACCTATCCTGGTGGGACGACTTATCCTCTGCGGGATTCTATCATTCAACTCGTTTTTGAATCCGATTCTGTTAATCATACCAATACCTTCACCCTCTCGCTCGACGGTAGCGAAAGGGCCAATGGGACCTGGCAATGGCAGGATTCCATTTTGGTCCTTACTTCGTCCGCCCCTATAAACAATACAGATTACGCCCAGGATAACATATTCAATGGGACCAATCCCTCCGAATATTTTGTGAAGATCAGTCAGGACAGTTTGTATTTGTCCAAGCACTTTATTATTCCCGGCGCCACGGGTCCCTATAGTACACCTATCGAACCACAGGTGAGCGTGTTCATCCTGGACACAGTTACCAGCGGTCCGGTTGCTCAGCCTGATTGAAGGCTGATCGCGGAAAATGACAAAAAAACTACCAACTGTTAGTTTGCTAAACAACTTTCGCCTATTTTTGGGACAATAAATTTATTGTCTCCATGCATTTTCAATTATCAGAAGAGCACTTGATGATTCAGAAGGCCGCCAGGGACTTCGCCCGCACCGAATGCCTGCCGGGGGTGATCGAAAGGGATGAACACCAGAAATTTCCGAAAGAACAGATATTGAAACTGGCGGAGCTTGGCTTTATGGGGATGATGGTAGACCCGGCCTACGGCGGGGCAGGCATGGATACCGTCAGCTATGTACTGGCGATGGAAGAGATCAGTAAGATCGATGCCAGCGTCAGCGTTTGCATGAGCGTCAATAACAGTCTGGTATGCTGGGGACTGGACCAATTTGGTACCGACAGCCAGAAACAGAAGTACCTCACCCCGCTGGCCCAGGGCCGTAAGAATGGCGAGCTCTATATCGGTGCTTTCCTGCTCAGCGAGCCCGAGGCCGGCAGTGATGCCACCTCCCAGCGTACGATGGCAGAAGACAAAGGAGATCATTATGTGCTGAATGGAGTCAAGAACTGGATCACCAACGGCAATTCGGCCTCCGTCTACCTGGTCATTGCGCAGACAGATGCCGTCAAAGGCAGTCATGGGATCAATGTGTTCATCGTGGAAAAGAATTCTCCCGGCATCGTTGTCGGCCCGAAGGAGAACAAATTGGGCATCCGGGGCAGCGATACCCACAGTATATCTTTCAATGATGTGATCGTGCCGAAGGAAAACCGTATCGGGGAAGATGGTTTCGGCTTCAAATTCGCCATGAGGACTTTGTCGGGCGGACGCATCGGCATCGCTTCCCAGGCCTTGGGCATTGCGTCCGGTGCATATGAACTGGCCCTTGACTATTCCAAACAACGAAAGTCCTTTGGAAAGGAGATCATGCAGCACCAGGCCATTCAATTCAAATTGGCGGATATGGCCACCCGTATAGAAGCGGCCCGGCTACTCTGTCTTCGTGCCGCCTGGGAAAAGGACCAGCACCTTGATTTTGCGCTAAGCTCTTCCATGGCCAAGGTATTTGCCTCTGAAACGGCGATGTGGACGGCTACGGAAGCCGTACAGATCCACGGCGGATATGGTTATGTAAAAGAATACCACGTGGAAAGGATGATGCGGGACGCCAAGATCACCCAGATCTATGAAGGCACGAGCGAGGTTCAGCGCATCGTGATCAGCCGTTCGATTCTGAAGTAGCCGCCTTGTGACGCTCGCCGCTCAATTCCTTACCGAAACTATAGGTAAAGCTTATCTTGAACACCCTTGTCTCCGGCTTAGTGATCGCATCCTGGAAGAAGACGCCCTGCGAATACGTTTGGACCCGTGACTCTTCCGTATTGAAGATATCCGACAGGCTGAGGACCAGCGTACCTGCATTGTTCTTCATGAATTCCCGCTTAACAGCGGCATCCATCCCGCCTGCAGCCAGTACCTTTCCCTGCGCGACCACATTGGCCGCATTGTAATTGCCTGTGAGTTGGAAGGTATAGATCTTGAACACCTTCATGTCGGAATTGAGCTTGGCGAACCAGCTAAAGCCCGTATTCGACAGGCCCTGCGACAAATTATTCGCATTGATGTCCGTTTGGAAAAAGTTGAAGTTAGTCGTCGCATTCCACCAGGACGTCACAGGGGTCCTGAGAATGATCTCCGCACCATAGATATTCGTGTAGTTGCCGTTCTCAAAGGTGCTGAGCAAGGTATCCGCGGTGAGGGGAACATTGTATGCCATCATCGGGCTCAGCGTATTCTTCAGGTACAGCGTCGTATTCAGGCTGTTATTGCCCAGCAGCGTATTATAACCCAGTTCGAACAGGTTCGTATTCTCCGGCCGGATATGCGGGTTGCCGGACTGTGGATTTAGCGGGTTGCTATAATTTGTCTCCGGCGTGATCTGCCACCATTGCGGCCGGTTGATCCGGCGGGAATAGTTCAGGTGCCAGTCGCTGTTATCACCTGCCTTTTCAGTCAGGAACACACTGGGATAGAGGCCGGTCGTATGGTAGCCGAAACTGCTGTTGTCGTTGAGCAGGTGGCCTGTGTACTCATACTGCTCAAAACGGAGACCGGCCATATAGCTGAACGCACCCAGGTGCTGGGTAAAGCTGCTATAAGCGGCATAGCTGTTGTCGGTGTAGCTGTAATTATAGCTGGCGTTGGTGTCGGTTACATATCCTTGCGCAGTCAGATCCTGGAAATCGTTCAGGCTATGATTGCCATGCAGGCTGGTCTTCAGACCGGCCTCAAACTTTGCTTTTCCATCGAGTAGCGGGTCGGTAAAATCTGTCTGCAGGGTCAGGCGATGGGCATTGCCGGAATCCCTGAATTGCTGCTGGTAAGGGGTGCCCATGGCCGTTCCATCCTTATCGAGATATTGCATCGAATAGTTGCCGTCGCCGGGACCATGGTAGGTCTCCAGGGCGGCGCTCGCTGTCAGTTTCTCGCTATGCTTATTAAAATCGTGTGCGTAGTCGAAATTAACATGGGTAAAAACGAAGTTGTCACTCTCATAAGATGTCCTCGTGCTGGTGGAGTCCTGCAGTCCGCCCGCATCCTGATACGATGTATTCTGGATGCCGGTAGTCGGATGATGGCCGAAGCCCACATTGCCGGACAGGCTGAAGGTATTCTTGGCATCCATATTAAAGTCCAGGCCTGCCTTTGCCATCTGGAAAGGCCCGGTGGTCACCGCATGACCGCGCTGGATCGCCGACGTATTCGTCGTGAGATCGTTGAGGGTAGTGGTGGTATTGGAGACGGACCGGTGACCGTGGGCCATATAGTTCATGGAAAAATTCCACTTGCCCTTGTAGACATTCAGGTTGGCGAAGACATAGGTTTCGTGCAGGGAATTCCATACGCCGGTTAAATTGCCATTGAGACCGGGCTTGCGATTTCTCTTCAACACAATATTCACGATACCATGGTTACCCTGGGCGTCATACTTCGCAGAAGGATTAGGCATGACCTCAATACTTTCGATCTGATCGGCGGGGATCTGGTCCAACGTGAGCTGGGTTTGTTTGCCGTCTAGCAAAATGGTGGGCGATCCGTTGCGCAGGCTGACATTGCCTGAGGCGTCGACCTGCAATGTAGGAACCTGCCGCAGGGCGTCCTGCGCCGTGCCCCCTTTGCTGGCCAGGCTATTGGTAACATTGAATACCTTCTTATCGATCTCCGTTCTGAAAACGGGTTTGCTGGCTGTTACTACGGCTGTTTGCATCTGCGTAGCGACCGGCGTCAGACGGATCGTTCCCGTAGCGAATGGCGTACCAGCCGGACGATGACCGTCGGAGATCGACTTGGAAAATGGCTGATAGCCGATAACGCTGATCTGGAGGATATAGGGATCTTCCGGCAGGTTCTTCAGGGTAAAATCTCCATCGGCCTTGCTGATGGTTTGTGTAGCCACAGAAGAGTCCTTGTGCAGCACGATGATCGTCGCCGATGGGATAGGCTGCTTGGTCTGGCCGTCGACAATCTTACCCGTCAGGATCGTTATCGGCCCCGGTTTGTTTTGCGCTATACCTGCAAATGGGAATAACAGCAGGAGGAAGTACACAGATTTTTTCAAACCTTCGATGCGGCGACTTGTCTTTGAGGTCATTTTCTACGAAATTTGTGATTGGTTCAGGATAAGTCGAGTGCAAAGTTAAATCGATTTAGCAAGTCTACAAATGAAACGATTACCGTCCGTATAACTATATTCGCGTTGGACCATTTTCACATCATTATAACACATGGCAATAGAAGTCTATACATATAATAGGATATTAAGGGAACTGGGACCTGGGATACGGTTGGTGGCAGTGTCCAAAACCAAACCGCCAGCCGATATCAAGGCCTTATATGATCTGGGCCAGCGGGATTTCGGCGAGAACTATGTACAGGAACTGACAGAAAAGCAGCAGCAGCTACCAGCCGATATTCTCTGGCATTTCATCGGACATTTACAGTCCAATAAAGTCCGACAGATCATTTCCTTTGTCCATCTGATTCATGGGGTAGACAGTCTTCGTCTGCTAAAAGAGATTGACAAGCAGGCCGGTGCGAAGGGTAGGGTGGTGGATGTGCTGTTGCAGGTCCATATCGCCCGGGAAGAAACAAAATTCGGCCTCGATCCTCCGGGGTTGGCGGACCTGATGCGCGAGCTACGCGAACATCCCCTTCCCAATGTCAGGGTCCGGGGCTTGATGGGAATGGCCTCTAATACCGAAGACCCGGAAGCCGTGCGGGCGGAATTCGGGGAGTTGAAAAGGCTTTTTGACCAGTATTTTCCGGACGGGGAAGCACCCATTCTCTCCATGGGCATGAGCGCCGACTACCAGATCGCCATCGAAGAAGGCAGTAACATGGTGCGCATCGGCAGCCTGCTATTCGGCAAAAGGGAGTAGGGCTTTGGCCGGTTTCCCGGCGGCCTTTGGCAGTTTCCCGGCTGGCTTTGGCTGGCTTCGCAGGATAGTGTAAATTTGGCCCATGACGGACATCAAAAAAGAAGAAGAAAAGTCCCTTAATTTCCTGGAAGAGATTGTCGGAGAAGACCTGGCCGCAGGCAGGTACAAATCCATTCTGACGCGGTTCCCCCCCGAGCCCAACGGATACCTGCACATAGGTCACTCCAAATCGATCGCGCTGAATTTCGGCCTCGCGCAGAAATATGGCGGTAAAACGAACCTCCGGTTTGACGATACCAACCCTGTCACAGAAGATACCGAATACGTAGACAGTATCAAAGAGGATATCCGCTGGCTGGGCTTCGAGTGGGAGAATGAATTCTATGCCTCCGATTATTTCGAACAGCTCTACGGCTTTGCGGAAGACCTCATCCGTAAAGGGCTGGCCTATGTCGACGACAGCAGTGCCGAAGAGATAGCCCGGATGAAGGGCACGCCGACCGAGCCGGGGACGGACAGTCCTCACCGCAGCCGGAGCGTGGAGGAAAACCTTCGTTTGTTCCGCGAGATGCGGGCGGGGAAATACCGCGACGGGGACAAGGTACTGCGGGCCAAGGTGGATATGAGCGCCCCAAATATGCAGCTCCGCGACCCGCTGATGTACCGTATCAAACATGCCCATCATCACCGTACCGGCGATAACTGGTGTATCTATCCGATGTATGACTTCGCTC
>Ga0302315_10001359_pt1 | contig 24959 bp, 20 predicted proteins | sample III_Palsa_N3_1_FD_200532 | JGI IMG/M metagenome (GOLD analysis project Ga0302315, IMG submission 200532) | Peat permafrost microbial communities from Stordalen Mire near Abisko, Sweden - III_Palsa_N3_1 | ecosystem: Environmental > Terrestrial > Soil > Palsa > Peat permafrost | place: Sweden...
CCGGTTGCCAAGGCGACCGATATAGATCACCCCCTGAGCGGGGGGTGGTTCAGGGATGATTGGAATGGGGGCCTGGACCCTCTGGGTAGGGGGTGCAAAAAGAGAGGTCCTTGGTAACCACCCATAGCCCGACCCGGCCGGGGTTTGACGAGTAGGGTGGGACCGCTGACTTGGTGATGGGTCCATCGGAAAGAGGAATGACCCGCCCGGGGATTGAACCCCAGAAGCCTGCCCCGCCTCTCCTTCGCCTGGTCCCCTACACCGCTCGGAATCTTATGACTCTCATCACCTTCCTCTCATGATGCCATGTGTGTGTTGGGGTATTTAAAAGAAAACCGAGCAAGTAATGCGACACCCCCTAAGAGGGGGGTGATGTCTTTCTGTCTATTATTTCAAGCCAAAAAGACAAAGGTCGAGGCTTAGGCTGCGCTTGTCTTGATGAGCCAAACCAGCGCCGCGATTGCAAGCGCGAGGGTCGCGGTTCCGGCAAAGATGGCGGTGATGTCCTTGACAAGGGCAACGGTGCGATTGGGGGAGGACTTGGTTTCAAAGTCGGTGACAAAGGCAGAGATGGCGAGGCCAAGGGAATTGATGGCGTTTCCAACGGCGGTGCCGTCGGTGGCGAGGGCGGAGGCACCAGCGACGGTGATTCCTGAGGTGGTGGCGGTGTTTCCATTTCCAGACATTCGCAAAGAGAACAAGAAGAAAAAGAAGGAGGAACAAGAAAAGAAAAAACTAATTTTCTCCCTCGGGGACGGGGGTATCACCGATGAGGGCCCCGTTGTCGACGAGATCGAGAGACTCCATGGCCCTGCTCACATGTTCGTTACCCATGGCCTTCAGGTCCTCGATCTCCTTCTTGCGCAAGGCCTTCTCGTTCCACTTCTGCATGATCAAGTCCTTGAACTCGTGAAGCGCCTTCTGGTGACGGTCAGTGTTGAAGGCAAGGTCCTGCATGAAGGCGGCCAGGACGTCGTAGGGGGGAATGTCTTCGACACGGACGCCGAGGCCACACATGAGGTACTCGATGTAGTCCTTTTCGAGGCAGGTGTGGGACTGAATCATGGCCCCGGCGGCGTTGTTGAGCCTGCAGAGGACGTTGAGGATGGTGTCCATGGACATGATGGTTGCAAAGTCTCGGAGGAGTTCATCGGCGTCATGCGGAAAGTTCATGGCCAGCAGACCAAAGCAGGCCTGCATCTCTGTGAGGTTGTCGAGGTAGACCGCCAGGATTTCAATGTCGTCGGTGAAGGGGCCAGGCTGGAAGCGAAAGTCAAGCTTCTCCGTGCTGCTCTGGTTAATGGCGTAAAGGTACCACCTGAGGCTGGCCTTCTCGTGCCCTGCCATGCGGGGGCGAATCACGGGGACCTTGGTAACCTTTCCGTGGAAGACGATGGGTCCGATGACCTCGATGGACCACTTGGTCTGCTGGAGTTGAGCGATGAAGTGAGCAAGTGGAACTTCCTCCTTCTTGGAGGGTATCAGGTACTTGAGAGGACCAATGGCGAGCGCCGGTGTCTCGTCGCCGATGAAGACTTTCTTACCCTCCTTGGTCAAGGTAACCCACTGCTTGGACCCTCCTTCACCCCCTTCTCCGGGGGGCTTCACAATCTGGTCCATGATCTGAAAGCCGCGGAAGAGTTGTTCGCCCGGTGTTTGGTTGTACCTAAGCCACTTCTCCTCCGCCTTTTTCAGCATCCCCTTATCCAGGAAGTTTTGGAGGTAAGAGTACACGTGGGAAAACATGACGAGGACGTCATGCACCCCCATGATAGGGGGAGGAGGCCTGATATTCTCCTTGTCCTAGATTTAAAACGAGGAACGAGAATGAGCAGGGTCGATAACGAGAAAATGAGCCGCTTCTGGCGCGAGCAGCAGCGCGAGCGCATCAGGAGCAACAGCAAGATGCCCCGCATCACCGACAGTTACGTGGTGCCGGCAATTAAGCCAGACCAGAACCGCGGCTCCGGTATTAACATGAAAATGATCACCGGGGGCCGACAGGCCATGAACAAGAAAACCAATACGGGAGCCCCACCTCGAGGATCTCAGACGGCACCGATGGTTGGCTCGACTCCATTGCTGGGCGGGTATGCGAAGCTAGGTCCTAACTGGAAGAAGACGGTGGGAGGAGGAAGAGTGGGGAGTTAAGGAGGCAAATGAGGGAATCATGACTTTGTGTTTCATCAGACGAAATAAATCTACGAACACAACAAAACAAATCTACGAACCATTTCCCCACCACTTTTTCCCCTCCTTCCTCCTTTCCCCCGAATGCCTCCCAAGCGCACCACCGAAGTCCTGGTTTCCTCCAAGGCCTCCAAGATCCAGAAGAAGGAACCTACCCCCGAGCCTGAAGTCGAGAGCGATGGCGCGGAATACCTCTCAGAGGAAGAAGCCAGCGACACCGAAGGGCAGGCGGCCTCCGAAGATAAGGGTCAGCAGCTCCCCGAGAAAGCCACCGCGGCCAGCATCGGCTTCGACGAGCCAGTCTCCGCCTTCGAGTGGAACGCCCCCGGTCAGCCCGTCCTCCTCTCCGCTGTCGAAGTCCACCAGTTTGGCATCCGCCCCGATATGGTCGCCGGAATCCGTTATGGCGACAGAGTTACCTCCTGGCTTGGTTTCCCCCTCCTCTCCTACCCGTCGGATTCCGAGGGACTCGTTGTCACCTACTCTCACGAGACTAACCAGAATGTCTTCTACACCCCCAACAAGAAGTACCGCGGGGGCATCAGGAACGACGACGATCTCCCCTTCGCGAAGGCGGCCAAGTGCGGCGAGGCAACCAGGTACACGGACCATTTCCTTCGCCTTGCTGACGTCCTCGTTCTCCTCGTTACTGCGGTCGTCGCAACTTCAGGGGAGACCAGGTACCCAGCAGTGGCAGAGCTCCCCTCGCTTCTCTCCGGGGAGAAGAAGCTTGACCCTTGCACCCTGCTCACTGTCCAGGTCTTTTACCGCTCCAAGGGAGGCGACGATCTCAAGAAGCTTCCCCCGGACGCTGCCCAGAAGTTCAGGGAGCAGTACCCGAGCCACCCCGATGTTCTCCTTGGGAAGTCCCCCGTCCTGGTGACCCTCGTGCCCCAGTACCAGAGCTACTTCAAGAACGGAATTCACCGCATCAACCACTTCTCAGCCCCCACCACCAACAAGGCCAACTACTCCTCCGTGGCCGCGCTGTTCGAGTTCCTGGGCGACAACTACCTCCAGTCCGTGAAGAAGGGTATCGACTACAACCGCATGGGCATGGCGTCCAAGTTCGAGATCAAGAATCCCGAGATCGCCCGTTACGTCTCCCCCTACCGCGGGGCTCTCAAGACTTGGCCTCAGACCGTCGGCGAGCTTCTCGAGGTTGGTGGCTGGGACCCGATGCGCTTCCCCAAGGTCGCCCTCATCCTCCAGACCTACTTCTCCACCTGGCTGAACGAGGCCGCCACCACCCACAAGGGCAAGAGGAACACCGAGCCCGAGATGCTGGACGGCGCCCCCGCCGAGGCCAACTTCATGCTCCCCAAGGGTGAAAAGAAGAAGAAGTGACCCTCTGAGGAGGGGGTGATTTTTTTGGACTTGTGTCTTTTTTCATCAGTTGAAAATACAGTTCAAAGTCTTGGTAACCAGATAATTTCCCACGGTCAAGCGATCAAGAAGCTTCCAGGTGACGAAGGACTCGAGGATGGTGTGGATGGGGATGTAGCACCCCCTCATGGTCTCTTGCCAGGTGATCATGTCCATGATCCAGTCGAGCCTCTGTTCCATGCTCCTGTCATCGATCTCGGCCATGAACTTGACGCGCGAGACGTGGAAGACGTAGTAGGAGATATCGTTGATCCAGTCGTCGCGGGTGAGGTGAGGCGGGCAAGCCGTGGTAGGCTTCGATACCTTCCAGTCCTGTCTCCCCCTGATGAGGCGCTTGAGCCTCTCGGAGGCGAACTTGGGTGAGGCCAGGTGTTCCGGGGTGGGAAGAACATCAAGGATGACAGTGACCTTCCTGCCGTCGAGTGTAACCTCTCCAACAGCGACGCCGTCCTTGTCCTCGGTAGGGTCGGACTCGAAGAGGTCCTCGATTCCCTTGTGCAGGAATTTGTCAATCGGAACCACCTGGGTACCGGCATCAATCTCCACAATTTCAGCGGGGTTGTTGGGGACAGCCCTGCAGGCGCGCATCTCGGCAGCATTAGGGGAGCGGAAGAGGTCCTGGTGAACAACCATGGCAGGCTTGATAACAGAAAAAAAGAGAAGGAGGATCAAAAAGAATTCATGTTCCCCCTTCCCTTTCAAAAATGACCGAAAAGAGCAAACTCACCAAGCTCGTGGAGATGGGGCAGGACCTCGGCCCCATTGTGGATATGGCGGTCCAGGCGGGGGAGCATGTCTTTTCCTTTATGCAGGATTACCTGGGAGAAATGGCCAAGACCGACGCCTTTTTTGGCTTCGAGGGCGGGAGCGACTGGCAGGCGAGCCCCACGGGTATTACCCTCCTGAGGCAGAGTTACAGCAACTTCAACGATTTTTCCCGCTCCATATCCAACGGTTACTTCCATGACCCCAGGGGGCAGTACCCCGATGTCCCGCTCCTGATGAAGGGGCAGCCGTTCGTGGCCACGGACAATCCAATCATGAATGTCCTGATGAGGGACATTGTTAACCTCACGGCAGGGGGTCAACAGTTCATTACGGCCGCCCGGTACAACCAGCAGGGGAAAGAGGGATACTCAGAGGACATGGTTCGGAACCAGGGCTACGGGGGTGTTTCTACGCTGATTGACGACATGAGGCAGATGGTGGTCGGCATGCTGGTGAGCTCGGGGGAGCGGGACTACACTACCATCCTGGACGAGCTGGAGCAGATGGATTTCGGGAGGCTGATGAGTTCCACGATGGACCTCCTTGTCCAGCAGACAAAGGGCTTTGAGAACATGATGGAACCGTCCCTTCTGAAGCCCGGTTCTGCTACCAACGGTCAGTTGGCCGAGTCCATGAGAAAACTGCAGTCTTTCTTGACTGATCCGGCGGTCTACAACGCGGTGAAGGCCGTGGGGCGAACGATCGGGACCACAACACAGCAGCTGATCTACAACATCGCCGATTACGAGAGCAGAACGGGCCAGAATCTGACGGACGAGCAGGTGATTGCGGCCCTGAACGAGAGACTGCACCCGGACCAGGTGATGCAGGAGAATCCGCACCTGCAGCGGGCATTCCCGGAGGCCTACAAGGAGTGGGAGGCCCAGCCGGATCACCAGCCACTGCAGCCGCTGGACAAGATCATTCACCCGGAGCCGGCCGCACCCCCTGAAGAGGGGGAAATGCCCAACATGGGGCAACCGACAAGACCAGACCCCTTCCAACACCCGGAAGAGGGGGTAGAACCAGAACAATCGGAGACTACCCCCGCACCAGGGGGTAACCCACAGACTTGGCATAATAACGATGTGGAGGATTACCAGATGAACCAGATGATGGCCAGGATGCCGAGGGGGGACATCTTCAGGAACTTTGTCATGGAGCAGGGCTGGAGCGACTACGTCAAGGCGGCGCTTCTGGGCGGTGCCCAGTTTTCGTACGGAAACGAAAAAAGCGAGAATGAAAATGTGACTTCGGCGCCAAAGCAGGGGGACTACGACCAGCTCGCCCAGGACCAGGGCGAGCAGCAGGCCATGGAGGAGGAAAACCCCTTTTCAAGTGTTGTTTAATCCATGACATACAATTCAACAATGGGGCGCACATTATTGAAGTACACGGGGGTGTTGTCCGGGTAGGTGAACCAGATCTTGGGCTTCTGCAGCTGGAACGGGTTCAGGGTGATGTAGTTGTCCAGGAGCCCGTCTGCCTCGGTGGTCATGTACCTGCCCACCTGGCTGCCCTGGCCCATCCCCGAATTCGTCAGGTAGGCAAGACCAAGGATGGTGGAGCAGTGAACATCCCTGAATTGGGAGGCCACAGTCCCGGCAATGGCCGCGGTCTGCGTGCTGGCCATGATGTTGTAGGGGATCACCGAGTTGGTCATAAAGTCGGCGTGCACCAGCAGGTAGGGGGGTGACAGGAAGTTCATAACCTCTGGCTTGTAAATGACGGTTGGCAGCGGGGTACCCCCGATCACCCCCCAGGTGGCCTCCATGATCAGGAAGGCGGCCCTGACACCCAGCGGGAATGTGGCAGGATTGGCGGTAAGAACGTAGGCCTGCGGCGAATTGGCAATCTGCCCAAAGTGACTGCGCAGGAGCGTATCCTGCTGGGCCGGGTTCAGCACCATTGGGTCCATGTAGACGTTGAAGGTGATGACAAGGGTAACCAAATTGCTGGCCCCCAGTGATTGGCCCACCGTCGTGTAAGTAATCCCAAGCTGCTGGTCGTCCGCGTCGATGGCAAAGGTCATCACCGGGGGAGTATTCCAGGTGCCGCCCAAGTTGGCCAGTGCGGTAAAGGTGTACTTGCACAAGTCCAAAAAGTTCTGCGGCGTGAGCTGGTAGAGGTCGTTAGGCAGCATTTGCTGCTCCACCGCTCCCGTGCTGATTCCGTTGGCGAACGTTCCCACCATCACGAGACTGATCCCCAGAACTCCAGGCTGGTCGTAGAGGGAGTTAAAAAAGGTGGTGGGAACCGTCACCTTTTTCATCATCACCTTCTGGGCGGGAATGGGGGTCCAGTGTTGAAATTCAAAGGTGGACCTCAGGGGAAAAGATGGCCCCGGGAGCGAGGGTGTCTGCGAGTTGGCGATAAAACCCTCGGCGCAATTGTACACCACCCTCCTGTGAAGGGATTGAACTCCGTGGGCGTACATTTTTTTTTTCTCTCAGAAAAAAAGGAAGGAGACACAAAGTTAGATGTTGTAGACGTCCGTGGTGATGGTGATGGTGCCAAAGGTCTCGATGATCATGGCCGCGTCAAAGTGCGTGAAGATAACGTGGTTGAAATTGGTGGGGGTGGCTCCAAAGGCCAGAGAGTTGAAGAACACGCGGTCCTTCAGCACGTTAATGCTACTGACGACGGCGCCAGTTTCGGTGGTTGCGACTGCCTCAATATTTGCTGATCCTCCGGCGGTAAATGCGGCGTTGGATAGGGCAGGCATGGTCATCCATCCGTATGTAGGCCAGGGCCCGACGGTATCGTCGTTCGCCAGAAGGTAGGGGGTGGTCTGAAGCTCGGCCAGGAATTGGATCAAATGCGTGGATGAGACCGAAATGGGCAAGGCCAGCGCGGCAGGGTTCTGCATGCAGTAGGTCGTGGCCATCGCCTGGGCGAACGTGATCGCGTTGGTGGTGCCGTTGGGCACGATGGTCACCGCGTTGATATCCATGGCGGTACCCGCGGCAACCCAAAGTCCACCGTTGTAGTAGGGCGCCCCGTTGGCGTCGTAGACGAACCACTGAGGCATAATGGAAACCTCGGCCCTGAGGGCGAGGGGCGGGTTGCCGACCGCCCCTGCAAACAGGGGGTCAGTATTGGTGGCGGCCCACTGCGGCTGGAGAACGAATTGAATCTGGATGTCGCTGTTCATGCGCAGCAGGTCAAGACCGCTGAGCTGTCCGGGCGAGTCCTCGAAGTTGTGGCAGAGGAAAAACTTGTTGTTGTAGTTGATCATCTCGGCCGAGCGCTGCTTGCGCAGAATATCCTGGTTGTACTGGACCTCCTTGTCGTCGGGGCGGTACTCGATGGCCCTGATGTTGTTGATGGCCTCGACGTTGCAGAACTGTCCAAAGGCCTTCTGGAGCTCGGCGAATGGTTCCACACCACCGTGAGTACAGTCCACCGGCTGGGAGGGGTAGTAGACCTGACCGATCCTGAACTGGTAGTTCATGATGTCCACGTGCTGGTAGCGGCGGGGGTAGAAGAAGCTGGTGTCGTCGTTCTGCACAATGAAGCAGCTGAGGAGGGTCTTGAGGGACGCGCACCTCTCGTTGATGACCGTCGTCTGGGCTCCGGTCCAGCTGGTGGGAATGGTCTTCTGGAACATCCTGTAGGTGGAGTAGTACAGGACGATCTTGGTACCCGACTCCATCTTCTTCTTCACGGCGGTGTTGAACTGCTCCACGGGGGCAACAAAGGGGCAGAAGGCGTACACCGTGTCAATGGTGTAGCTGAGGTTGGGGTAGATGACATTGTTGTTCGTGATCGCAATACCGCCGCCGTTGGTCGGCCCCATGAAATTGCTATTGAAAACCGACCCGGCGTTGGCACTGGCGGCAGTGTAGGCCCAGTTCTGGTTCACAGCCGCTGGCGCGGAGTTCAGGTTGGCAGTCAGCTGGCCAACAGGCTGCAAGAACACCAGGTTGGCGTTGTTGAAGTAGAACTCCATCGTCATTAGACCAGAGTAGCCCGCGGGGATGTACTTCCCCATGTTGAAGACACCAAAAATCGGGCGGACAGAGAACTCGGGGGTGTAGTAGGGGTTAATTTGCACGGTGAGATTGCCATCCTGCCCAGAGAGGCGCCTCCACTGCTGGGCCCTGTCCCTCCAGCTTCTGCCCTCAAGCATTCCCTCGTAATGGTAACCCACCCCCTTCAGGTAGGTAATCGGGGCGGAACACTCCCTGAGGATGTCGACGAGAACATGGTAGTCCTGGATGTCCTCGGCCGGGTAAGAGGTACCCCAGAGAAGCCTGATCCTGTTGAAGATGGCCTGGATACCGTTCTTGAGGCACACCCACCCCAGGAGCTCGGGGTGGATCCTGGAGGCGGCATTCAGGTTGGCCCCAAGCAGGGTTCCGGTGGTCTGGGCGGCGCTGGTGTAAACATTGAGGTTGAAGTTGATGATCAGCTCCCCCACGTCCAGCCAGGAGGTCGTGGGGACCTCGATACGCAGAATGCTGCCGGGGCCAAAGGTACCCTGCTGCTTGGGCGGAATCTTGGTCAGGACCCTCGAGACCACGATGGAACGGGTCATCTCGTTCTTCAGCTTGAAGTGAGAGGTGGCGTCCATGGGAATGGCATAGGGGTTTCCCGCCGAGCCGCTGCCGCTCTGGGTGGAGTCATAGGGGTTGGCGTTGGACATTTTTTTATTTTCTTCAGAATGTGGCGCGCAAGAGGGGGTGAAAAAAAAAGAAGGAGAAAAAATTAAAGTCCGTTGCGCCATCCATCATCCTTGCGGCCCCATCGATTGATCCTGGTGGTGCACTGAGAGCGGGGGCCCCTTCCAGGAATGTCGGACCACCTAGCCAGGGGGTAATTAATAACTTCCGTATTCGTCTTCCCAATGGGTCAGCTTCTTACGCCCTCTACCACGGGGGTACTATTTGAATGGACCCATGTTGGAAAGGCGGTTGGCATACTTTTTGGCGCTTGCCCCGCACTCCATCGTGTTCCTGCTGAAGGGGGGCTTGACCTTGCTGATGGCCTTCTTGGCGGCGCGAATGGAGGAAATGCGAGCCCCAATGTTCTTCTTCAATTGCTTTACACCGACCACTACACAGGAAAAAAAAAAATCAAAAGTTGTGGAACCAGTCGCCACCTCCCGCCGCCTTGATCCTGGCCTCCTTGGCGTAGTGTTGCCCCAATCGCCCGTCCACCGCCTCCCTGGAGGCTGCCTTCCTGGCCGCCGTAGGGTCATGAAAGGCGTCGGCCCCCTGCTTCAGCTTCTTTTTCACGCTGTCAAAGGCCCCGCCCTTGTAGGACTCATGCAGCCGCTTGCCCGCCCCCTTCCAGTCCCCCTTGTCCAGCCCGTGAGCCGCAGCCCCGCCCACCGCCTCGGCCCCCTTGGCAAAATTCGGGTGTTCCTTCTTCACCTGTCCCCAGGCGTTGGTGAGCGCATTTTTCACGGCGGGGTTGTCCTGAACGAACTTTTGCCCCATCTGCCTGGCCCCCCGGAAAAAGTTAATCGCCTTCCCCATCCCCTGCTTGATGTTCGCGCCCCACTGCGCCAGTCTTCCCCCGCCGTGGAGGGACACCATTGTTTTAAATCGTCGATTTCTTTTCTTATCTGACGAACGGGAAAAAAGTTAAAAAAATTAATTCCTCCTTCCCCCACGGCCATTTAATTCATGGAATTGGATATAGAGGTAAGAGGATTAGTCCGCCGCGATTAAAAAAGGTAATGGTATTAAAAGATACTTACTGGTTGCAGGGAGTGCAGGTGGAAGGAGGAGTGGAATACGAGTTTCTGACAAATGATGAGCAGCCCGCTGACCAGCCGTTAGGTCAGTTAAGCTGGTCACGGGATACCTGGCAGGATCTGGTGGCACAGACAGAGAACCCTGTTAATATGCCCTGGATTAACATGCTGCAGGCCATCATGGGGCCGCAGGAGGCGGTGGCCAATCCCCAGGTGCACGATCTGAGAGATGTGGACTATAATCTGGGGGAAGGACTGTTCGTTAACTTTAACCACGTGGGCCTGGCCGCCGGTCTGCTTACCTACTGTGTTAACCGCACGCTGAGGGCGGCGGGGGCCAATTACCACGAACCCGGGGATTATTTGCTGAGGCTTTCTTTGACCGGGGTAAAGATCCTCACCGACAACCAGGGAATGAAGCGAACCCCCATCCCGCCCCAGACCACGTGGACCCTGCTCCCCAACCTGAGGGTGTTTGCCTCCCCCGCGAGCATGGGACTTCACGGCCAGCAGATCAACCTGGCCTCCCAGGAATTCTCGCTCCTGATCTACGACGCCCTGTTCGCCAGGATCCTGCAGCAGGTGCAGGCCTGGGAGCAGCATGCCCAGAATGGTCACTACATGGTCCAGTTCCTCATCAGCGGGCTGCAAGTCTCGAGGCTCCGCTCCCGCGTGTGGGGGGTGGCGGGGTTCTTTCCCCCCGTGGGCTGCAGTTCCGCCCGCAACCGGTGCACACAACAGTACATTATGAAGATGCCGGCTCCCCCTCACAAGAGGGTGACATGCTTTACACCCAAGCTCGGCCCCGAGCACAAGATTTGCCTCTTCTTCCCCTTTTTCTACCCTCGCTTCAGGGGGGAACTTACCGGCAAGAAAAAGACCTCGAGGGTCAATTACGGCAAGTACCTGGTGGACCAGAAGAGGCGGGTCTACCGGCAGATGGGGAGGAGCGGCGAGGAGCTGGAGGACCTGATGGGGATGATGGCAGACGCCTCGGACCCCCACCTCATGTTTACGCTGATCGAGATGAGCCACCTCCACGCCGTTATCTTTGTCCCGGATCACCACAACAGGAACCAGATCGTGCTGGCCTTCGACAGCAGGGATCCCAGGCAGGGGGACATGGCATACTTTGGCCGCAGGTGGACGCTGCAACAGTGGAAGGACAAGCTGGCGGTCATCCAGGCAGAGGGATACGTCTCTTTCATCATCAGGGACAACCACGTCTACCCCATCCTCTCGGATACCACCTCCGCCATCTGCAAGTTCCAGACCTGGTGTAAGAAGTGCCGCGTCAAGTTCGATATGGCCGAGACCCACACCTGCAATTCCGCCACCGCCTCCTTCAACGCCAGGCGTTTTGACAGGCACACCATCCCAGACTCCATTACCCACATGACCTCGCTGGACGGCCAGATCACCGTGGAGAGCGACGGAAACATGGAGTTTCCCTCGGACATGAGCGTTCTCACGGGGGGCGACCCTATTAGCCTCAACAACAAGAAGTTCGGGGACTGTCCCTTTGCCAAGGGGGAGAACCTGTGCTACTTTGACATGGAAACCTACTTTCCCCCGGAGAGGGCCATGGAGGCGGTGGTGTACGCCGTGGGCGCCTACATGGAGGGCACTGCCACCTACCACGAGTGGTTTGGCGTCAACGCCCTCTCTGACTTCTGCAAGTTCCTCACCCAGCAGCCCGAGGCCCAGCTCCTCATTTCCTACAACGGGAGCCGCTTTGATAACCTCTTCCTGGCCCAGGCGGCCCTCACCATGCACGGGCAGAACATGCTGCCGCGCAAGATCATGGTCAACGCCGGCGCGCTCCTTGGTGTTGACTTTACCTACCTCCCGCCAGGGGGTACCGTCAAGCAGGCTCACAAGGTTTGGGATCTGTGCAAATTCACCATGTGCGCCCTGGCCGACGCCTGCAAGGCCTACGGCTGCGAGATTCAGAAGAGCCGCTTCCCCCACCTCTTCGCCAAGAAGGAGGAGGACCTCTACTATCGCGGTCCGGGACTCGCCGCCGAGAACTACTTCCCCAAGGACAGGGAGGGTTACGAGGTGCCCGCGCACTTTGATTTTCAGGACGAGTGTCTCCGCTACCTGAAGTTGGATGTCATGGGGATGCGCGAGTGCCACAAGAAGCTCGAGGCCTCCTTCAACGAGTCCTTTTCCGGGCAGCTCGGCGAGAACATTACGCTCACGAAGTTTGTCTCGCTCTCGCAAGTTTCCCTCGCCCTCTGCAACTGGCAGTGGGCCAGGCAGACGATCCCCGTCTACGCCCCCAATGGCAACCACGCGTACCGCGTGTTCGCCTCCGGGTACCTCGGGGGTAGGGTGTTTGTCGGCGCGCGCAAGTTCTATTCCCACAACTACGAGGCCGTCAAGGCGGCACCCCCCGAGCAGAGGTACGAGATGGTGAACGACTATTGCAGCTACTGGGATTTTACCAGCCTCTACCCCTTCGTCATGCAGGATTACCCCTACCCCTTTGGCCGCGCCCACTTTGTCTCCCCCCAGACCCTGGTTCTGCTGCAGCAGAAGCTCTCCACCCCGGAGGGGGTCAGGGAGCTGATTGATGCCGTGGACCCCTGGTACCAGACTTCCCATGAAAAGGGCGACGGGGAGTGGAAGCGCCCCTTGATCCTGGAGGAGGGGCTCTACGAGACGCTCCCCTTCCTGGAGAAGTTTGTGTGCGCCTACTGGGAGGTGAGCTTCGAGCCGCCCAAGAACCTGAGGTTCCCCTACCACATGTACAAGACCAAGTCCGGGAGGCTAAAGTCCGACCTCTACCCCAACAGGCAGTGGGTCTACATGCCCGACTTCATGGCCATGCTCAAGGTTGGGTACAAGATCACCCAGATTCACCGCGTTATCGTCTGGGCCTCCTTTGGCAAGATCCTGCGCGAGATGATCCTGTGGGGCAAGCGGATCAAGGAGGACGGGGAGCGGGAGAAAAACAAGATCAAGCGCAAGATTGGCAAGGACCTCCTGAATTCCCTCTACGGCAAGTTTGGCCAGAGCGTCAAGGACGAGGTCATCGAGGTCATTACCTCCATCATGGAACTGGTAAAATTCACCGACAACCACATCTGGGCCGACCTCAACATCTTCCAGGGCGAACGCGGCTCCTTTACCATGGTCAAGGGGGTGCAGAAGGAAAACCGCATTACCCCTACCAAGCCCACTTACCTGGCCGGCTTTGTTACCGCCTACTCCCGCTACCATAACCGCATTAACGTTATCGAGGAGATCCTCGCCAAGGACCCCGGCTTCCTCTACATGTACCACGACACCGACTCCCACATTATTCACTGCTCCGCCACCCAGTACATACCCCCTCACTGGAGGGGCACGGAGTTTGGGCAGCTCAAGGACGAGCTCGGGGGCACCCCCCAGCAGCCGGCGAAGATCGTCCGCTGCATTTGCCTGGGCAAGAAATGCTACTTTATCGAGTACCTAACCCCTGACGGGAGGTTAACCACCGTGTCAACGGTCAAGGGACTTACCGGCGACGTACCGCAGGAGGACTTTGAGGCGATCCTGCTGGACCCCAAGACCAAGCGGACCTACAACCAGGAGGACTCGCTGCAGAAGACCATCTTTGCCCCCGAGGCGACCACCCTCCGCAAGCTGCAGGAACGGCAGGAGAAACATCATGATTTACCCCCTTGCGAGGGGGAGGATAGCAATTGCGCCGCCAGTTTTCGAATTTTCCGGCGCGAACATGTGACCCGCTCGGTCAACGCCACCCCCTTTCAGGATAGTTTCGTCGTGATGGATTCGGCCAATCAGAACACGCTACCGTTCGGTCACGAGGCTATAAGTACCGAGGCCAGAAAGGCCCACGAGGAACGGTTTGCTCCTTACGTTTACGAGGAGGCCAAGAGGTACAACTACAAGTCAGCAACCGTCATCGAGCTCTCAGACCAGGGTATCCTTGAAGGACTTCGCGCGCCGGAACTCAACGCCGACTACGATCTTGACCTGGAGGAGACCGCGGAGGAGCTCTTGGCCTCTTGTGACTACGAACTTATTGAATAATAAAAAAGTTAATGAACCCTGCCCAGGCGGCCGCCATTTTCAAAGGTAAGGATTACAAGTACCTACCGCCTACTTTCCCTGGCGTGGTCGAGGACAAGGTCGCCTACTTTCACCCCCGTCTCCAGCCTCACGATTACAAGGTCAAGAAGGAATAATGGGCAACGACCACACCCCCGCCTATTTCGAGGAAAAGTACAGGAAGCTGGAGGCAGTAACGCGTTACAAGGATAATCGGCTCTGCTACGAACACAACTGCAGAAACGTGAGAGACTCGCGGAACTGGAGGTGCCGCACATGCTTTTACGCGGACCCTAATCTCCAGTGCATACAGCCCGGATGCAGGTCCACGCCCATTTATCCTAATCATCGTTGTTTTTGGCACCGTGCTGAAAGTGTCTCTGGTTCTTGAACATTTCTCACTTGTGCCTCCTTCTGAAATTGAATAAAAAAAAAAAAATGAGCTTTCCTATGGGGGGTGCCGTCGTTGCGCCCGACTGGGTTTACAACTTTTTAACCCCCAATCAGGTGGTGGTGACGGACGAGTACTCTCACCTGAGGACCGCCGACCAGTACCCCTCTATCGACCTCGACCTCAATTCCATCACCTGCAATTATCTCACCTGCAACATCAGCGGGACCTTCAACGCGCTCTCTGCCAAGGGATTTTACCTGTACCAGCCTGGGACCGCCACCACTATGACTATTACGGCCGATGCTGGCTGGGTCGCGCAAATTCTTGTGCAAGGGACCAGTTCTGACTATGGTCAGGTTGTTATCAATGGCTACACCAATTACGCCGACATCAACCATCCCGAGTACGGGGTGATCGCGACGGATGGGTGCGTACGCAAAGACCCCAATAACAACACGGCCTTCACCATCTGGAGACAGTCTTACACTCATGGTAACCAAAATTTCCTCTGTCTTTCCCCCTCCATCTGGCCTGGTTCCAATGGGACCTACACGGCCAACACTCACACCTTTTGGGATGCGAACATGGGCTACAACTACTCTGGTGTGCCCAACTTTGTATTTTGCGGCAACATCATCCTCTACGACCCCAACAACCCCAACCTTGGCCTGAACAACACCACCTTTACGGTGAACGCCTCCGACCCCACGATCGGTACCTGTTCCCTGTGGGACGCCCTCGGCAACTTTGTCAGCCTCAACTATAGCGGTTTTCATCTCTACCGCGGTCCTGCCTACATGCCCGGGGGTGGCAGCTGGACAGCTACCTCTGATGAAACGGTCAAAGAGAACATCACCCCCTTCGCGGGGGGTCTCAAAGAGATTCTTCAACTTCGTCCTGTCCAGTTCCAGTACATTGATAGCGAATACAAGGAGGCGGAGCTGACAAAGCTCAAGGCCACCGGCGGGAAACCCTTCTACAGGGGGCTCATTGCCCAGCATGTGCAGCCTATTTTGCCCACCACCGTGGGGACCCGCAGCGACGGCAAGCTGACCTTCAAGCAGGATGATGTGCTCTGGGCCCTGGTCAACGCCGTGCAGGAAATGAAAAAAACAGCCGAGGAGTGGGAGGCGCGCGTGCATGTGCTGGAGGCCAAGATGCTGGCGTTGCAGCAGATCTAGTCCTTGTCATTCTCTTTGTCATCATCAGAACAAGACTCAAACTCACCCTCTGACACATCAAGTTCCTTCTCTTCCACCCCCTTTTCAGGGGGTGCCTCCAGGTCAATCTTGGTTTTGCCTCCCTCTTCCTTGATGACAATCTGCTGGTCCCAGTTCTTGGTAAACCGCTCGTGCACGTCGCGCTGGTTGTTCACGTGGAGAAAGGGGCGCTCCTTGGTGTTATTGATGTCCTTTCCCACCACCACGGCCTTCAGCAGGGCCCTGAACTCCTTGGCCAGAAGCAGTCCCCTGTTCTCGTCAATGAGCTTCTCGATCTCCTTGCCGTTGGTCTGGTTGAAGATGAGGAGGTTGGTGCAGTTTGTCCTCACCGTCGGCCCCAGGGCCCTGTAGTACTGTGACGTTACCACGACATCACAGTTCTTGTGGCGTCCCATGGCGGCAAACTTGGAGAGGGGGTCTTGGGCGCCCCCCGCGCTCGAGCGCAGGCCGTCGCCGATCATGTCGTCAAAGACCAGCAGGGTCCTGAAGTTGGGGTTCCTGGCCTTGCAGTCGGCGATCTTGTGGTAATCAACCGTGAGCTGCTCCTGGGAGTACTCGGTTCTGAGGTTGCGCTCGTCCAGCACAACGCGCAGGTGGTCCCACTTGTTGTCGTCGTCAATGGTCTTGCAGTAGACGATGATGTTGTCCCAGTAGCCAGGGCCAAACTTGTTGAGGATCATGTCCAGGGTGGCATTGGACTTTCCCGTGTAGCGGGGCCCAATGGCCAGCATGAAAAATGGGTGGCGGGGCAAAAAGGGGTCGGAATCCTTGTCCTCATTGCTGTTGGTGGCCTTAATCTCGAGCACCTTGTATTTTTCGTCAACGGGGGGTTTTGTGGAGAAGGAATGGTAGGTGTCTTCGCCCAAACGAGCTACAATTAAAAATAACGCTCAGCCCAGTCGTTTTTGGCGTCGGCGGCCGAGTGGTACCTTCCATAGTCGCCGCCTTGAGGAGCTTGGCGACCTTCTCTGCCTCGGGGAGGCGGCTGTCGCTTTGGAGCTTCTTCTTCCCAGCCTTGCCCCTCAGAGTCGCCGTCCTCTTCTTCAAAGAGTTCATCTTCGCGTTCTTCCCAAGCAGACTTTTTCCTGGGGGCTCCGGGCCCAGCAGGTCCTCCAGCTGCTCCTCGTCCATTCGGTTTCGCCGGCCCTTCCTTTTCAATGACGGGGGGAGGAGGAGTGATTTTCTTTTTCTCCCTCTCCTTGGGGGGTTCCTCGTCACTGCTCGAGTCCTCGGCTGACTCCCACTTGCCCTTTCGCTTGAGGGCGTAGCGGACGGCCTTGTAGAGCTCCTGATCGTCCAAATCCGCCAGGGGGCCCATGATGGTCCGCTCAAACTTCTTCATTCCGGCCTCCACCTGCCTCTCTACGGCGGCCGTCACAAAGGTCTGCTGGTGCACGTCCTTGCCCAGTGTCTGAAGCAGTTCCTGGTAGTGCGCGATCTGCCTGTCGCACTCTTCAAGCATTTTCGAGGCGGCCACCTGGTCTTCCTTGGACATCTGCTTCTCCACCCCCTTCTCCGGGGGTTTGGGCTCTTCGGCCGGTTTCTCCTTTGGTGCCGCCGGCTGGGCCATCTTCTCCGAAACCATCTTGTCCACCTCAGACCTGCGCTTCTCCTCCCTCTTTTTTCTCATCTCCTCGCTCCACGCCTTCCTCTCCTCCGGGGTCTTGTGGCGCACACTCATGGATCCCAACTCGGCTACAGGTTAAAAGGAGGAAAGACTTTTTTGGTAAAGAGGAAGGAAGACTGACCCCGTTCTTGTTTTAAAAAAAGCTCCCGCTACGGGAATTCTGGACAATTTCACCATGGCGGGGGCCTCACAGGACCCAAAAATAGTTATCGCCAAGGAGATTCAGGAGCCCCTGGACGTCCTCTCCAAGCTCCTGCAAACGATGCTTGCCTCGCCGCAAATCCCCATGGGGCTCTCCGGTGGCCAGCTCTCCCTCTGGCAGCTCTTTGAAAAGATGAGCGTGGACCCCGAAAAAGAATCCGTGGCCGCCAGGAAGACCACCTTCCCGCTCCAGGGGGTCGGGGTCCTGGAGGGTAACAATTACGTGCTGCACACGCACACCCCCGATGACAGTATGGTGCAGATGCTCGCCCTCATCATGTTCTACTACAATTCTGGCACGTACAGTTCGTTCGACAACCAGACGGAAAGATTTGCCGCCTGTCTCAACGCACACCTGCACATGGTGAACCAGGCCGTCATCACCCAGATCAGGGAACTCTACGGCAAGCTCCTGAACGGTGGATTTCGTATGGCGGCAGAGGCCCGCGCCGAGGACATGAGTACCAAGGATGGCGCCAGCAAGGGCCCGCTCTTTTCCTTGGAGACCTTTCGCGAGTCCTTCAACAACTCCATAGACCGGATGAACCAGCTGCTCCCCCAGCTGGGGGCACAACCCCTTGACGGTCAGGCCGTCTCGGAACTCTTTGAGCTCCTGGGAATGCCAATTCCACAGGAGTACTTTGAGGGGGAACTCACCACCTACATCTACAAGCACCTCCTGGACGTCGTCTTTGTCTGCTTTGTCTTTGGCCGCATGTCCGACTTCACCTTTCACATCAAGACGGACGGTGGCGACCAGAAGGACATCGAGGACCTGGAAAACATTGTCCTGGAGCAGTCCTTCAACGAGGGGTTCGACGAGACCTTTGACGAGCACAAGTTCGGCCGGAGCGCCCTCGAGGAGGGTTACCAGAGGCAGCTCTTCAACTTTTACAAGTTCTTCTGGGTGAACTACCTGGAGAACATTGTCCCCATGCTCATCATCGACTACTTTAACTTTGTGCATGGGGCCACCCTCTTTGCCAGCCTCCTGAACATGCCCTTCCTCCGCTTCCTGATGGCCGCCGGGGTGGACGAGGAGATGAACCCGCTCCATAACGAAATGGCCAACGAGGTCCTTGGCTGGTTCCTGGATGACTCGAACCCCTCTGAAGCGAGGGTAGAACAGGAGGCCAAACAGGGGGCGAAAACGAGCGCCAAGGACCCCCTCGTTTTCAGGTTTGCGGACCAGGAGCTCACGAGGGAGCTGACCGTCGCCATCGAAACCGTAAACAACGTGCTGCAGAGCTACACCCGCGACGTGGATAACCGCCGGACCGTCCTTACCACGAGCTACTTTCGCACCTTTGAGGCTGCCCGGAAGCTGTACAACGTCTTTGACACCCATCTTTCCCAGCAGGACCAGAGTTCCCTGTACTACACCATGCTCAAGTACGCCCTCGAGACCCACTTCAGCATCAGCGAGGGTACGGTGGCCGAGTACCTGGCCGCTTCGAAGGCGAATCAATGCGAAATTCTTGGCGCGCTTTTTGGTGCCAACTTTGCGGACAAGCCGATCTCTTACTTCGCGCTCCTGAACCTGTGTCTGCGCTGGATCCCGGGCAACGGCGTGCCGAGCTTCAAGTACTACCTCTTTAATTCCTACCTCTGCCCCGTCAACCTCCTCGGGGGCGACCACCTCTGGTATGAGGTCCTGAACATGGTCAAGGAGGGGACCCTGCCCGGGAGGGACAGCGAGGGGGACAACTGGATCGACGACATGGAGGAGGCTGACGAAGAGGGCTGGCTAGAGAAGCAGGGGGACTTCAGGTACGATGCCCAGCCAATCGACTTGAGGCTCCTCCAGATGGGCGAGACAAACCCCCTTCTGACACCCCCCGGCATGGGGGTAAACCAGTTTAATTAAATCTTGTTTCATTTCCGTTCGTTCCTCCTTCTCTTTTCTTTCCGCATGAGTATCTCCTCCGGGGAATTCCTCAACGCGGCCGTCAATGGCTCCCTTCTGCGCAGTGCTACCGGCTCCCGCAGGGGTAGAAACGTTAACGACTACTTCCGGCGAACTCTGGGTCACGCCGCCGAGCTGATGAAGATGATGAACTCTGGGCAGTTCGAGGAGGAACAAGACTTACTTTCCAGCGCCTACTCCGCCTGCCTCGCCTCGGCAATGCACACTATGTCCAGTCTCGATAACGAAAACTCTGGCGCCGACGACTTCACATTGAGCCTTGTCCACGCCTTCAGGGGGAGCAAGAAGGCGGCCACGAAAGTCCGCGAAACCATGGAAGAAGGCGACTACAGCGATTTTGGTGATGTTATCGCAGACATGGCATCAGTAAAGGCGTCGACCACCCCAAAAAGCGCGGGGCAGATGAAATTACTCGGCGGAACCGAGAGTCAACCGGCACTCGCCCACGAGGTGCGAAACTGGAGGGACGCCTTTGACAAGCAGGACATTAAGCTCCCCGACATGGACCTGTTCATGAAGGCTGCGACGGAGGCCACAGACAGCAATGCCACCATGCCGGAAACGCTTAGGGGGACGCTCCATACCATGATGCAGCCTAGACTGTGGCAAGAAGTCGACCCCCACAAACCAAGGAGAGAGGAGGTCGAACGCGTGCTACAGCAGGATAAGCAGGCCGACGACAAGGGGAAAGGGAATCTGGTGATTAAGCCGAGTGACGAGCAGGCCGCCGGTCCGGGTCAGGAATACGTGGGGAAATGGGATGAAGATACCATGGCCTTTGATCGCTTCGCCCAAAACGACCCCCGTCACAAGGAGATGTATGACAACTGGCGTGCCGAGGGGGGCCCACTGCGTCCAGCGGTGGCAGGGGGTGGAGGAGAACCGCCTGGCCCCCCCGGTGGAGGGGGTGGTGGTGGTCATCAGGTGGAATTTGAGGAGGAACCTGTTCCTGTGGCCGGCATCAAGCGCAAGCCGGCGGAAGATGAGCATGGTGGGAGGACATCGCCGATTCCGATGCAACCGGCGGACTACGGCGCAGGGGCCATGGTACCCTACGGACCTCGTATTGGCCACAAGGCGATTCCTGGCCCCTCTTTGGGTAACTTCAAGCTCATTCACCCCGTGGAAGCGGCTGCTCAACAACAGAGGATCACCGCCTTCCGCCCGCCACCGCCAATCAACAAGCCAATCAACAATCCGCAGCTGGCGGCCGCACTTCAGCAACAGCAGCAGGACCAACCAGATGATGAAGACATGGATGATGGTGTAGGACCGCCGGGAGCCCCTGAACAAGAGCCGCAACCAGCCCCTCGTGACCCGATGCAGTATCTTGGCCTTGATTACCCCCCACGCGCCGATCGTCTACAACCTCAGCCAATAGCGCAGCCTGCACAGCCTCTACCCCCGCAACAGGGGGTGCCACCTGCAGTCTTGCCTGCACAGCCACCGCCAGCCGTTGCGCCCAACCTTGGGCCGCCTGCCCCCGGGGTCCAGCCGATCGTCATCAACCTGCCGCCGCAACCTGCCGCGCCACCCGCTCCAGCATTTGATGTAAGAGGCATTATGGACCCTATCATGGATCTCGTGAGACAAATTGCGGGGCGGCCTAACGGGGCAGATAACCCCATGGTGCAACAAATTCAGGACATGAGGGCAGATGTGGCCGCTCTCAGGGAGCGCCTCGCGGCGGGGGGAGGGGGCGGGGGTGGAGGGCCACCAAATGGTTGGAACGGTGCTAACGCCCCTCCCATTGACGCTGCAGGTCCCCCCCGCGGTGGCCAAGTCGCAGGAGGAGCTCCCCCGCCCCCTCCCCCCGGTGGCGGGGGTATTCAAATTGTGGACCAGCAGGGTAACCCGATCCCCCCGGAAGGAATTATCCGCCTCATTGCAGGAGGAGCTCCCCCGCCCCCTCCCCCCGGTGGAGGCACCACGACCATTACGCCTCAAGGGGGAAATGGCGGGGCAGGAGGGGAAGCTGCAGGAGGCAATGCTACCGGAGGGCAAGCCGGGGGAGGCACCGGGGGAAACGCAGGCGGTGGAACCGGTCAAGGTCAGGGCATTGGCGGCGGTGAATTCGGGGGGAGTGCTCATGGTGAAGGCGGTGCTACCAATGGCCAAAACCACGGACTCGGGGGAGCAGCAAATATCTACTTTCATCCTGGGAACGCTGGACTTGGCGGCGGGGCGCCGGGTCCACCAGGTCCTCCAGGCCCACCTGGCCCAGGGGGAAATCCAGGGGGAGGTCTACCAGTCGGTGTTCCACAACAGCCAGGTAACCCTCTGGCAGTGGGACAGCAAGGGGCCGGCCCCTACGATGCGCTGGTGAAGCTGCTCCTCAACGCCCAAAACGAGACGAACCGCCTGATGCGCGCCTTTTTCTTCCTCATGAACCGCAAGCGCCCTGTTGACCTCTACTACATTGACCGTATGGCCCAGCGCGCCAGAAACATTCGCGCTTACGGCTACAACAACAATCCTACCCCCATCGGGATCCAGCGCGACCTGGACTTCCGCCGCGACCACAAGAGGCGCGAGTATTATCAGGACAACTACGGTAGGAAGCGCTACAGGCTCAGGAACGTTAACGGGGCTGGCGGTATTACCAAGCGGGGCACTCTCATCCAGCCGCACCAGGTGATTGAGGAGGATGACGGCTCCCCAGACTTTGAAGACGGGGATGTCCCTCGCGCCAGGGGGAGGCCGCCCAAGGGATTCAACAGGACGAGGCTGCTGGGGTTCATGGGAAAGATTAAGAACCTGCAGAAGGCGATCGCCGGTAAAATAAAATAAATCGATCGTTCGCTACGGGGCTACGGCTACGGCTACACTACACACACGCGTATTATATTATATATATTATATATATAGTATATATATGTATATATAGGGTACATACACACTATTACGCACTATTACGAGATCTTTCGGCTATTTTACGTAAAATAATTGAAATAATTAAAAAAGAAAAAAATAGTTTCGGCTAATTTCAAAAAAGAAAAAAATAGTTTCGGCTATTTACCCCCCAACAAGAGGGTAAACTATTTTTAGACCATGCGTTCCATTAATACCATTGGATCGTTTACGCTCCCCCTATTTGGAGGGTAATAAACCCTAATTAAACTTAGAAAAATTTATTTTATTTTACGATCCGGATCGCATGATGTCACCCTCTCCAAAGGGGGTGATGTCACCTTATCCTAGATCGCATGACGTACGTCCACGTGGGCAGAAGTTGGCCTTGGATTGCCTAAAAAGGAAATGCGAACCGGATCGCCTTTACGAACATCCCAACCGGCCAATCAGAACGCTTCCTTTTGGATCGCATGACCAAAAAAGGAAATAGGTCAAAGGCAAGTTGTTTTACCACGTGGCCCTTGAAAAAAAGTACATATAGACCATGCTTTTTTCTCCCTCTCTCTAGGGGTAAGACTTCTTTATCCATTCTACCTCTACTCCTCTCTCTCTACGACCTCAGCCATGGACTCTCCCTCTCTCTCTAACCCTCCTCTTGAGGAGTCCAAGACGCCCAAAGATAAGACTGATCAACCTTACCCCCTTGCTATTCCTAAGCAGTACTCTGAAAGGTACGGGCTGTCAAAAACTTTGCGTTTTTACGTCACCCAAGTCATGCTGTCAACCACTTTGCTTTTCGTCTTTTTCGACACTGACGTCATCTTTCCACCTGTCATTCTCGATCACCTTGTCACGATCTCGTCTCTTACCCCTGCCTTTCTTGGCCATGTCCTTAACGGGGCTGTTGCCTTTGCACGTGATATTTCGATCAAGTCTATGAAAATGAATGCCCGCCAATTCCTCTCCTATCTTCCGAGTTATTCCGATGGCCTCTTTGAAAAAATCTACAATGAGATCGGGATCGACCCCAAAATAGCCACCCAAATGACCTACCCCGCGCTTATGGACAATTTTTACTTTGTGGCAGACGGAAATAGAATTCCCCTTATGCAACGCTTGGCAAAATTCTCCGTTGATCGCAAAGAATTAATGATTGAACTTGAGCGTAATTGTGATCATGATATCATTACTATCCCCGATGATGACGATGTTGTTGAAGTCCCGAAAAGGCAAGAGACACCCCCTCCTCAGAGGGAGGACACCCCCGAAAAAGAAAAGACACCCCCTCCTCAGAGGGTGTTCCCCTTGGGCAATCGTAACAGGGCACCCCCTCTCCCTGAACTCGTTATCGATGATCTCACCCAAATTAATGAACGCCACCCCCCTCCCTTTGAGGAATCTCAGGAATCCAATTTTCCCCTGGCCAGGGATGTTCTTGATCTTCTCAATGATCACCCCCTTACCCAAGTTGATCCCCTTACCCAGGTGATCAATCTTGATCGTCGTTTTGGGGGTGTCCCCCTTCCCAAGGGGAACAGGAAGAGAATGCTTGATCAAATTAACGAAGAAGAAGTCGATGAGGTCACTCTTCCTCCCCCACCCCCCAAAAGGCGCACCCCCACCCCCTCTTGCGATTCTGAGGATGAGTCTGTTTCATCTTACACCCCCTCTTTCTCACCCCCTCCTCAGGGGGTCAAGGTGGAAAAAGCCAAGCCCAACCCTCGCTACTTCTCTTCTATTGTTCTGAAGCCCAACAAAAGGGTTTATCGTCCTGCCCCTAAGGCCCCTTTGGCTATGGGAAAGACTGGGGCTTTTGAGGGGTCTATTACTATGATGGCTCCTGCTAGAAGGATGGCCAAAGGCTACAAGCCTCTTCTCCCCGAGGCTAAGATCCTCGACTCTGTGGCTAATGAGTGGGGTCCTGCCTCTACCTCTAAGGGCACAGCTGATGCTGAGAAGTCTTCCATCTACTATGCCTACTCACCCGGTGGGAGGGCTGGTTTCTCAAAGGGAAAATGGGTCAACCCCAAAATTACTGTCAAAAGGGAGGAGGGTGAAACTGACGTCACCGTTAAGGTTGACTGTTCGATCACCATCAATCAACTCCTCCCCGTCGATGACATCATGCTCCTCATTGGCCAAATTTTTTCTGCCAAAACTGTCCAAAAGGTTGCCTCTGTCCCTGACGAGGAGATTGTTTCTGATGACGAGTTCGATGAAGTCGATCAGATCGAGTAACTAGGTTAGGCCTAGGAATAGCTATAGCAAGATCACTAGGATCGGGTGAAACTCCCCCCTAGGACTTAGGAATTTTGTACCCCCCTTGAATACCAATAAAAAAGAATACCAAAAAAAATAACTTTCTTAAACACATTCCGATCACCCCCTCCTCAGGGGGTCTTTACCACATTCCAACCCTCAAAGGACACCCCCTACCCAGAGGGTCCAGGCCCCCATTCCAATCATCCCTGAACCACCCCCCGCTCAGGGGGTGATCTATATCGGTCGCCTTGGCAACCGGAGATTAAATCGCCGATCACATTCCGATCATCTAGCATGGTCTAGGCTTTTAATCTCCGAGCTGCTAAATTCTGATTGGCCAAACGCATGGTCTAATTATCTCTCTC
>Ga0302315_10001363_pt1 | contig 24928 bp, 20 predicted proteins | sample III_Palsa_N3_1_FD_200532 | JGI IMG/M metagenome (GOLD analysis project Ga0302315, IMG submission 200532) | Peat permafrost microbial communities from Stordalen Mire near Abisko, Sweden - III_Palsa_N3_1 | ecosystem: Environmental > Terrestrial > Soil > Palsa > Peat permafrost | place: Sweden...
TACGAGTAAGCGTTCATTGGCTCTGTACGTTGTCGTACATAGGTTAACTTTGTGGTTTTTTTGATCAATGAAAAAAAATCGCATTATTTTTTGAGAAAATTTATTCGACATTTCACCTATGTAAATCTGGCGAAATACCTTTTTTTCTCGGGAAAATTAAAATTTCCTTTCATCCCGTGTTTGTTAGCGCACAGAACGGCTCTGCAATTTGGTGCAGACTCGTGACTCCGCTTTCAAATCTGTTTTTGTATTGGAGAAGTCATGGCTACCTATTCGAAACGCATCGCCTGTATCGGCGCAATTGCCGCAAGCGCAATTCTCGCAACGATATCCGGCTGCAACAATTCGCAAGTAGCAAGCGATAGCGCTCCACCCACCACAATCGGCACCGAGATTGACGATTCCGTGGTCATTACCAAAGTCCGCTCGGCATTACTGGCAAACGACGATATCAAAAGCCTTGATATCAAGGTCACAGCGAATAAAGGCGTGGTGATGCTGAGTGGTTTCGTCGATAGTCAAGCGCAAATTGATCACGGCATCGCCGTCGCGACTGCGGTCGAAGGCGTCAAAGGCATCGACAACAAATTGAGCATTAAAGAAGGAAAGCAGACCGTAGGCAATAAGGTCGACGATAGCGTGATTACCGCCGGCGTCAAATCCGCCCTACTCAGCGACCCCACGATGAAAAGCCTGGACGTGTCGGTGACGACAAGAAAGGGCGAAGTTCAATTGAGCGGCTTTGTCGACAACGATATTCAATTGGCACGCGCAGTGGATGTGGCGAAAGGCGTTGATGGGGTCACAGATGTGGTAAATCACATGAGCATCAAAAAATAAAAATATTTGGCTGTTGGCGCGCATCGTCATTGAGTAGCGTAGCGGCCCGCTGTTGGCGGGCCCCACATTGAAAGCGAAATGCCGCGGCGATATCCAGCCATATTCGGCATGAGATTTACGAGGACAGGCAGGATTGAAAGTTGACGATCACTCGGTAGTACTGGGGTTCCAGAACGCCTGCTTGATGTACGGTTCCGCGGTAAGCCTTGCCGCAATGCGATCAAGGGTCGCGGAATCGACCGAGGTGGACAAAAGCGTGGCTGTCATCTCGACGTCGTCGTCGCCAAAAGGCTGAACGTCCAAATCACCTAAGGGATAATTGGCACCTTCGAGCAGGGTTTCCAGCATTGCCAACGCATGTTTTTGCTCTTCGCCCGACGTGATCACACACAATTGGTAAGTCAGTTCACTGGTCTTCTCATCAAGCGGCTTGCGATTGATCGAATTAACTACCGGACGCAGCAGCGTATTAGCCGCCAGGACGAAGATGGCGGCAAGCATTGCTTCGGCAAGCAGGCTTGCGCCAGCGCAAGCCCCAACGGCCGCAGAGCCCCATAACGTGGCAGCTGTATTGAGTCCCCTGACGTTGAGGCCCTCCTTCATGATCGTCCCGGCACCCAAGAAACCTACGCCGGAGACTACATAGGCAACAACCTGCGTTGCCCCCTTGGCCCTTCGAGCCGAAAAGCCAGGTCGACGAACACTGCGGCGCCGATTGCCACCAAGGCGTTGGTCCTCAAGCCTGCAGTACGCTGGCGATACTGGCGCTCATAACCGATCAACGAACCCAGTACAAAGGCTGTTGTAAGGCTGATCAGCGAATCGATCAGAGCCGTCAGATTAAATTGTTGCAATGCATGCATCGATTATTTATCGCATTGGTGAATTAAAGCTCTTCGCGCTATGCCAACTCTTCCAGGCGAAGTTTGGTGACGCTACCCATCACTGTCTGTAATTCCTCGATTTTTGCAATCGCCGATACGATATTTTTCTCTTGTGTCTGATGCGTCAAGATGACGATATCTGTCTGATTCTCACCATCGCCCGGTTCCTTTTGGAGCATCGCATCAATCGATATATTAAATTCCGCCAAAATTCCCGTTACGCTTGCCAAAACGCCGGACTGGTCGGCAACATGCATACGCAAATAGTAGCTGGTCGTGATTTCCGAAATTGGCAAAATCGGTGTATCTGAAAGAGCTTCAGGCCGGAATGCGAGATAAGGAACATGATGCTCATGACTGGCGGTCGCCAGGCGGGTAATATCGACCAGATCTGCAATGACGGCGGACGCAGTTTGTTCCGATCCGGCGCCCGCACCGTAATACATGGTCACCCCTGCGGCGTCACTCTTGACCATGATGCCATTCATCGACCCTTCGACGTTGGCGATAAGCCGTTTTGACGACACCAATGTGGGATGCACACGCAACTCTACGCCGCGTTCGGTGCGCTTGGTAATACCCAGCAATTTGATTCGGTAACCGAGGCTCTCGGCATATTTGATGTCGATTGCTTCAAGTTTTGTGATTCCCTCGATATGCGCTTTATCGAATTGAACCTTGCTGCCAAATGCGATGGCAGACATGATAGTCAATTTATGTGCGGCGTCGATTCCTTCGATATCGAAGGTCGGATCTGCTTCGGCGTACCCTAAGCGTTGCGCTTCCTTCAACACATGATTGAAATCCAGGCCTTTATCCCGCATTTCGGACAGGATGAAATTTGTTGTGCCATTGATAATTCCGGCAACCCATTCAATACGATTTGCCGCCAGACCTTCGCGAAGCGCCTTGATAATAGGAATGCTGACTGCAACGGCCCCTTCAAATGCCACCGCCACGCCCTTTTTATAGGCCTCGGCAAAAATCTCGCTGCCGTGTATCGCCAGCAACGCCTTATTGGCAGTCACGACATGTTTGCCGTTGGCGATTGCCAGAAGCACCATATCCTTTGCAACAGTACAACCTCCCATTACTTCCACCACGATATCGATGTCTGGATGATTGACTACCAGCGCAGGGTCATCGACCACCGTCACATCGTCGCCCACAATCTGCTTGGCTCGTTGCGTATTGCGCGCGGAAACCATGACAATTTCAATTGGACGGCCAGCCCTGCCGCTGATTTCCTTCTGGTTTCGTTTCAATACATTGAACGTCCCTGATCCGACAGTGCCGATGCCTAGCAGGCCAACTTTGATGGGTTTCATATTTTGATGATGATATTGGTTTAAATGTTCATTTTGGCGCGGTTTTAGCGCCGTTTTTGCACTGATATGCGATGTCAATTCGAAAGTGCGACATTCCCAAATCGGATACTTAATCGATGCATCGATCATGTGGAGCAAGGAAAAGCGCCCGTGTTGTGTCGCCTGCCGGCAAATTCAGGTAATGTTCATCGGTGGAACAGGACGGGTAAACCCACTTGTAGCAGGCCCCAAAAATTTCGCCAGCCCGAAATAATACCATCAGTGCGGGGTCAATAATTTGTTTCAGGGCCTTATCTTCATTGCAACGAGCTTGGCAGGTCAGAGCTGACCATCCTGAGGACTTCGAACCTGGCATCCTGGGTGGTTGCGTGAAATTTGCAAATCCATGCCAGATAAAGAATCAAGCTGAGTCGCCCACCATCAAATGCCGGTGATGATGAAACAATCGATAAAGCGCTAAACATCGCAGCCGGAGAGGTTGCGATATTTAGCCGGGAGAGCGACTATTCGGCTATTTGGCGATTAATACCAACAAGCCGCGACTGCAAATGCTGTAGTTATATCCTTGGCCACCAAGATACGTTTCACTGCCCGGCGCACTCACCTGCCCGGTACCTTCGGCCCACGCGCAGGTATCGGTCACGCGATACCAATTCAAGTTGGCGCCCGGCGACGGGAGAGTAAAGTTGACTGCGGCGGACCAGCCGTTATAGGCCACGTAAATGGCGGCATACGAATCACCCAGCGTGCTGCCATTGATCATGTAGGCGATATCATGATTGCTGGAACTATTCCAATAGGTGGAATCCGGCGTCGTGCCTGCCGGGGTATACCACGCCACCTGGGCGCTGGTATACCAGGTCACGGGGCGCAGCGCCGCATGGGCCTTGCGGAACGCGATCATGCCTTGGGCAAAACTGTTGAAGTTACTTTGGTTGGTTGACCAGGTGTAGTTCAGCCAGTTGCCAATGGAATCCAGGTTATAGGGATTGTTGTTGCAATTGATGGATCGCAGGAATTCGTCGCCGCCGGTAATCATCGGCGTACCTGCGCTTAGCATCATGAACGACAAACCAACCCGCGCCGCCGCCCGCTGATCGGAAGCGCCGCCGCCTTGATCCCAGCTGTAATTGGTGCTGGTACCGCCGTCCGATGGGCCATAAGGCCAGGCCTGGGTATTGTTGGCGCTGTTGCAGGTATATAGATCATTGAGCGTCATGCCATCATGGGAAACCATGAAGTTCACTGAGTTCCATGGGCTGCGGCCATTGCTTTGATACAGCTCGGAAGAGCCGGCGAAATCATTGGCAAGCTGGCTTGGCGTTACCGCAATGACGCCCATTTCGTTCTGCGCCTGGCGCTGCGTGTCGCGATAGATCCCGTTCCATTCCGACCAGCCGATCGGAAAACCGCCCACCTGATAGGAATTGCCGCCAATCGCCCACGGTTCGGCGATCAAGTCCACACCGCTGCCGCCGGCAGCCGGGCGCGGCGGCATTTCGCGGACAATGCGATTGAGCGCGTTGTTCGGATCAGAGGCGTTGAAGTTGTAGCAGCCAACCGTGCAGGTATTACCCAACACCGATGCCAAGTCGAAGCGAAAGCCATCGACTCCCATCGTCGTATTCCAGTAATACAAGGAATCAACTATCAGGTTTTGCGCAATTGGGTTGTAAGTATTGTAATTGCCGCCGACACCGGTGTTATCGTAGTTGAATTGGTTACCGGTAGTGAGTTCATAGTAGGTCGGATTGTCAAGGCCACGATAGGACATTACATTGAAAGTCGTGGCATCGGTGCTGCTCCAGGCATAGCCTTCGCCGGTATGGTTGTACACCACATCCATGTACACCTTGATGCCCAGGCTATGGTAGGTCGCCACCATCGCCTGAAACTCACTGGTCGGGCCGCCGCTCGCCTGGTTTGATGAATAGCGACGATCTGGTGCAAAGAAATTCAGCGTGCTATAGCCCCAATAATTTTGACCGACGTCGGAATTCGGCGTGTTGTCATTGGCTTGGTTTTGGGTTTCCTGGACCGGCAGGAATTCCACGGCAGTAACCCCCAGGCTGGCCAAGTAGGGGGCCTTGAGCGCCGCGCCTTTATAGGTTCCCTGATAAGCGGGAGCGATACTGGGATCGTTCTTGGTCAAGCCGCGTACATTGACTTCGTAGATGATGTCGTCTTTTTGGGCGCGGGTCGGCTTGGTGCCCGTGGAGGTCGAACTTTGTCGTAACACGATACCCTTGGATGCGTCGGGTCCACTATCCAGATTGCGATAGAGTGCGCCGGATGCATACACGTTCCCATTGGTAAACGATGCGGTTTCCGGATTCTGGCTCAATTCCAGTGCGTAGGGGTCATACAGTAATTTGTTCGGATTGAAACGGTTGCCGTTAGCGTCGACATCGGTGATAAACCCGGCGGAACTACCCGGCGTCCACGCAGAGTTATACGTCCAGTTTGGCCCCCAGGCGCGATAACCGTAATATACCGAACCGGTAACGCCCGAGGCCTGGATGGCGGATACCGGAACCGTGACTTGCCAGACATTGGGCGTGTTTGGATCCAATGACAGCAACACGGTCATCGATGCGGCACTGCCATAGCCGGCCTTGAAGAGATCCAGCTCCATGCGTGTGGCCTCGGAAGAATACACGCGAAAGGTAATGTTGGACGCGGCGCTATTGTATTTCGCGCCTAGATTTTGAGAATTGACTGCGGCTTGCGACAACGACGGGACGGCGGCAAAGCAAAGGGCTGCCAGCACCGTACATAGGACGGTTGGTTTGAAACGCATTTTTGTCTCCTGCAATTATTTTTATATTTCACCGATATCGCCAGCAAACGCCGTTGGTCACGGTGACGTTTTTTCTGCTCAAGCTTGGTGGGTGATGCCAGCCAACAATGTCAACCTCTGGTCAACGACGATGGCGATGAAACAGCGCGGGAACTAAGCCACGCTCATTGCAGGTGTTTGTTTTTTTGCAACCGCAGGCGATGAACATACTTTCTGGGTCGCTGCTCCTCCTCCAGATTTGGAAAGTGAAAAATGCCACCAACCTCGATTTAATCATCTTGTTAACGAGGGAAGTAGGAAGCTAAGATTTCATGAGTAAGTCTGTACTAAAACTATATATTATGCCAAATGAAAATTTGTAACATAATAATTTAATATAATTTACCCTTGTTATCTTTTGATTTTGCTCAATAAAAATTAAAAATATAAATTTCTTCTAAAAGAGTGAATCACAAAATAATATGTAATGCAGTTACTTAAATTAAATATAGCTACTCATAACGAGTTCGTTTTAGTCGAATAAAATTGCCATTTTAGCATCAAGTCAGCAATATAATTTAGCCGACCATTCCTTCTTCGCTACGGATTCAGGCAATGGGAATAGGCATGCGTCACGGTTAATTACAGTGACGCAAGGGGAAGATTGGGGCAGCAAAAATCCACCGCACAGATGGCGATTGTTTTTGGCTTCCGATGAATCGAGAAGCCTTGTCTTGTGAGGGCGCTACGTTTCGAATACTATCGAACGCCCTCCTCGGCCAGCTTGAAGCGAGACACCAATTGAGCCAGATTGGCTGCTTGATCTTGCATACTGCCGGCTGCCGCCGCTGCTTCCTCGACTAGGGCCGCATTTTGCTGCGTGACAGACTCCATGTCTGTAATGGCCTCATTGACGTGGCCAATTCCAATGCTTTGCTCGCTTGACGCTGCCGTGATCTGGCCCATGATGTCGGTAACGCGCATTACGCTGGTCACGACCTGATCCATGGTCGTTCCCGCCAGCGCCACCAAGGTGCTGCCAGCGGCGATACTGTCAACGGAGTCGCCGATCAAGGCCTTTATTTCCTTGGCGGCACCGGCGCTGCGCTGAGCCAGGTTGCGCACTTCCGTCGCCACCACGGCAAAGCCACGTCCCTGTTCGCCGGCGCGGGCTGCCTCCACGGCGGCGTTCAATGCCAGGATATTGGTTTGGAAAGCGATGCCGTCGATGACGCTAATGATGTCGACGATACGAGTGGCCGATGCCTTGATGGTTTCCATCGTTCCGATCACTTGCGAGACTACCGCGCCCCCTTTTTGCGCAACTTCCGAAGCCGATTTCGCTGACAGGTTGGCTTGCACCGCGTTGTCCGCGTTTTGTGCCACGGTTGACGTCAATTCTTCCATGGAGGCTGCCGTTTCCTCAAGCGAGCTAGCTTGAGACTCGGTGCGGGCGGATAGATCCATATTTCCGGAGGCAATTTGACTCGATGCCGTGGCGATGGCGTCGGCGCTGCGACGAATTTCTCCAATGGTCCCAGCAAGATTGGTCTGCATGCTGCTCATCGCAAACAAGATGCTGGCGCGATCGTCCGGATGCGTTTTCACATGGACGCTGAGATCGTTATCGGCAATCTTTGCAGCGATTTCCGCGGCATACTCCGGGGCGCCGCCGATGGCGTGGCGCAGGTTTCGATTAATGACACTGACGATTAAGCCAAGCAGGATGCATACCCCCACCAAAATGCCAATCGACCGCAAGAGCGAAGCGCGAAAAGCGACGTCAATATCATCCATGTACACGCCGGTGATCAGCGTCCATCCCCACGGCTTATAGGAAACGACCCGACTCAATTTGGGCACGGCGTCAGTTTCGCCGGGGCGCGTGAAGACGTAGCGCACGAACCCGATCCCACTCTCGCTCTTGCCGACATCCATGATTTCCCGATAAAGATAAGAGCCGTTGGCATCCTTGAAGTCACTCATGTTCTTGCCTTCGTTTTCGGGCTTGAATGGGTGCATCAACAAAACGCCATCGAGACTCGATATGCTCAGGTAACCGTCCTTGCCGTAACGCATGCTCCTGATTGCCTCCATCGCTTGCTGTTGCGCCAGCTCCTTGGTCAGAGTGCCCGCCTGAGCCAGCTCACCGAAGTGTTTGACGACGCTCAAGGCCACGTCATCGATATTGACGATATCGTTACTGCGCTCATCGATTCGAATACCGCGAATTTGGCTCAAGTCGTAGATGAAGATTGCGGCAATACATAACAAACTGCAAAGCAATGGCACCCAGAGCTTTTGCTGAAAAGATAGTTTATTCATGGCGGTCTCCAAGTTATTATTTTGATATGCCGATGCAACTTGCGTTACCGTTACCACATTCTTCTGGAATACATTTCAGATTCAGCGACTCCCTGTACGACAATTGGTTTTGATGCAACGCCCCTAATCAGCAACATAGCATGTACGCGATCAGAAACCAATCAGTGAATTGGAAGTGGGAATGCGAGCGTTGCGAAAATATCCGCAGGGGACAATTCGGCGAGAGGTATCGCGAGAATAGATGCCACAATAAAGGGCGGCAATCCATGCGTATGAATTGCCGCCCTATCTATGTAAAGTGTAAATCGTTTTTGGATCAGGAATCAAACAGGCGCTGACCAATGTATTCGCCGGGCTTCACCCCTGGCGGGCAAGCAAACAAGCCGCTGCCGACATGGGTCGTGAATTGATTCAGCATGTCGAACTTGGCCATTTTTTCAAACATCTTGCTAAAGCCGGTTCTCGGATCGCGCTGATAACACTGAAATAAGAGTCCGGCGTCGAATGTCATGGCCTGACGCCATGGCGGCCAACGCTCGGCGATCTGCGCTACCCCGTTATCGTAGGCAAAGGCGCGCCGCAAAATCTGCGCGCCATCATTTTTTTCTGGTGATGCCAAACTTGCATGCGAGTTTTCAGCGACCAGCGGATTACCGTCCTTGTCGGTGGCATCCAGATCAAGCTTGTCGAATTCGTGTTGCTTGCCTATCGGTGCGCCCGAGTATTTATGGCGGCCGACAGTCTCTTCCTGGAATCCCAGTTTCATGCGATCCCAGTGTTCCAGCGCAATGCGAATCGGCCGGATCACCATATAACTGCCGTCGTGCATCCAGCTCGGCCCTTCTTCTCCGACCCACACGAATTGATTCATGGTGGCGGGATCTTTGGCTGAAATATTCATGGTGCCGTCTTTAAAGCCCATTTGGTTTCGCGGCGTTTCTCCTGCTTTGAATCCCGCTGAAAATCCGGTTTGCGCCCAGCGAATCTTCGCGACGCTGCTGGCCAGGCCGACCATTCGGCGGATTGCGTGCTCAGCTACTTGCGGGTCGTCGGCGCAAGCCTGTACCGAAAGATCGCCGCCGGTGCGTTCTGGAATCAGCTGGTCGCCGGTAAAGCGCGGCAAATCTGCCAGCGCGGCCGGACGTTGCTTGGCTAGGCCAAAACGATCTACCCCGTCTTTTTCGAACAGGCTCGGGCCGAAGCCGAAGGTGATGGTCAAGCGCCCGTTGGATAAACCGATTGTATCGCCGGAATCAGGGGGAGCCTGCGTTGGATCCGGCTTGGAATCAACTTGCGCGGGACCGTGCGTCATGTCGGCCGCTGCGGCGGTCCATGCGCGCAATAGCGCAATCACCTCGGTACGTTCCGTCGTGGTCAGTTCGAACGCCATGAAGTAGGTGCTGCGTTGTATCGGCGTGGCAATCCCTCCTTGATGTTTACCCCAGAACGGTTCGGTTGCGGCAAGTACATCCGTTGCACCAGGCGCAGCGGCAGCCGGCTGCGGCTTGGCAAATGCTTGTGTCGCCAGTGGCGCTGTCGCGGCCGCCACGGCGGCGCGGGTCAAAAAATTTCGCCTGGTCCGGCTGTGTTCCGGATCATTCGCTTTCTTCATGGGGCACCATATACCAGGGTATTCATATCATCTTCAACGTAATAAAGTCCTTTGCCGTCCGGCGTCAGCGCGATGCCGAACAAATCGCCGTTACCGGGCGGCGATTGTGCCTGGTTTGAGTCCAGCCAATGCGCATAGATCTGCTTGCCCGATACCGGATCGACTTCGACCGCCTGGCCATTTTTTCCATTGGCGACCAAAAGATGTCCGGCCGGCGTCATGACCATCGCCAACGGCCAGCCGAGCAAGCCTTCCTTGGTCACGAGTTTGCCGGTGCCCGCGCTGGCGGTGCGCGTACTGGCTTCCGGGATGGCGGTAATTTCGTTATCCATGCCATCGGTGACATACAAGGTATCGTCTGGCCCGAGCGTCAACCCGGTTGGGCCAAAGAGGAAATTGTCGCGATCGGCGCGCTGTGCGAAACCGTCACCTACTACTGTCTGGCTTTGCAAGACCGGCGGCTTACCCTCAGGGATCGTGATTTCCAAGCGCAATACGGTCGCTTGATGCACCCTCACAGGATAATGTGTAGCGGGGTCCAGCACATCCGGCCCAGGTATGCCGAAGCCAGCCATGCTGATGAAAAGGGTCGCGCTGTCGCCGCGGTCGGTGACGGCCATATTACCCCATGGACCGTTGATGGTAGGGCCGGCCCAGGTAGCGACATGGTGACCGTTGGAATCGAATACCAGCACGCAACCGTCGCCTTTGGTTTTGGTTGTGCCATCGGTGCTTGGCGTGCTGCCGACGATAACCCAGCCACTTTTAAGCATCGTCATGGCAGTGGTCAACCCGACTCCGCCGGGACAATCCTTCAAGTTCTGTGGCACCTTGGCAAAGAGCTTGGTCTCTTTGGTACCGGGACGGTAATCGACGATCGTAGTGCCGGTGCCTTGAAGATTGGAAATATTATTGAAATTATCGACCAGGACATCGTCTTTTTCGATCACGCCGCTACTGACCGGCGCCACCACGACTGCGTATGGATTGAGGTCGCCATTATCGGTAACGGTCGAGGCCAAGGTCTTGTGCTTGTGGATGGTTTCGAGAAAACCTCTTGGCTCAGTTGCTGCGGCCATCGTGCATGTCGCGCCGACGCCGATGAACACCGCTACGCGGATGGCCCAGTGACGCATCGATTGAAAAGACTGCTGACGAGTTTGTAGTTGATGAATATTCATGATTCTGTTGTCGATTCAATTCAAAAGGCAATATTAGCGCGCACACCGAGCACCAATTCGTTCTTGATGTTTTGGCCCGGTTCGTTGGGATTGGCTAGACCGCCGCCTGGATTCATCACATATTGTACGTCAGGCTGTAATTGCAACCAGGGGTTGACTTGATATTGATACGTCATTTCAGCGATGGATTCGCCGCTTTGAACCGGAATATTGCTACCCGTGTAATAGACCGTATCGCGCTCCAGCCCGGCAACCCGATTGCTCACATGGGCATAGCTGACGCCGATGCCAAACGTGTCGTCGGTCCGGTAGGGCAACGGACAGTGCATTACCATGCCGGCATTCAAACTACTCTGGACCAGGTTGCGATCGGTCAATGGGGTCGCCATGACGCGCGCAAATAGCGATATCGTGCGGTTCAATTCCTGCGGGTCACGCCAGATCAAATGGTCGCCGACGGCATAGACTGAGTAGTTGCCGTGATGCTGCGCTGCCACGCCGTCGCTGGCGGGATTGGCGAGCGACATGCCATTTTGATCAAAACGTTGATCGTTGAACATCTGGCTGTCGTACCATGCGCCAATACGGTAGGTCCAGCCAAGTGATGGCGCCGCGTCAGGATCAACCATGCTACCCAGCGCCGGATAGGAGAATTGCACTTCGACCATGGACAAGGTGCCATTTCCCAAAGGGAAGCTGGTGCCATGCGGATCGTTTTGTTCAGGATCACCGGAACTAGCGCGCTCTGGACTACCGTTGAATACACCGGCAAGTATCTGTACGCCATTCACCGGCCGAACGCTGACGCGCGCGCCGAGTGCGGATAACGGATATGCCGGCCCGCCTCCAGGCATGTCTGCCGACGGCAGCATCGGCCAGCCGAACATGGTATTGACGAATATCAAGGCGTTGGAGCTGACCATGAATTCCTGGTCGACGCTTTGTTGTCCGATTTTTACATCAAGACGATCTTCGTCGAGGAATTTCTGGTCGTACCATAGCTCCCACAGGCGTGTACCCCGGTCGGCTTCAATCCCGCTGGCGGTCTGCAAAGATTGCAGGTTGTTCGCACTCAGGTTTTGTCCGTGGATCTGTAGCACGCTCATGTTAAATAACCCGCCGTACAATCCGAAAGCGCGCTGCGTATTGAGTTGCAATACCGCCTGGGTCAGGCCATCGTACTCAAAACTCTTGCGGATACCGCCCGTGACGTTACCCAGATATTCACTGGTTTCCTGGACCGATAAGGTGATCCCGGAGCGACTCAAATCGGTGCGCAGACCCCACATGTCGCCCAACAAGTTGCTGCTGCGCTCTATCCCATTCATAAAGCCAAATAGACCCTCGGATTGCGGCGCACTGCCGTCAGCGGGACCGGCGGCAATCGAAATTGGTGGTGGAGCGGCGAACGCACTGCCCGGCGTAGCAAGTGCGAGAATTGTGGTGATGCAGCCGATGCTGGCGAGAAGCCGGTAAATTGGAGTGCGTTTGATCGGTGCGCCGCTATTATTCCGCGGGAAATAGCTTAAACGAATATTTTTATGCATCTCAACTGAGCTTTTCTACAATACGATTTTAAAGGATGCGAAGGGGAGAAACAGTAATTAAAACACGAATGAGAATGATTATCGTTTGTGAAATTACTTTCGTCAACTCTTTCAGCTACCTTCTGTGGCATAAATGATTACAAGGCTGAAGGTAGGCGAAGAGGAGTCGTCCTCTTCGCTACGAAAGCGCAATGTTGCGACGTGCAGGTGCAGTAATCGCTTAGATAAATGGGATTTTGTAGGCCGGCATCTGGCAGCCAAACAGCACGAATGGAAACATCTATGCCGTTTAGCTGTATTGCATCTCGGTTATTTCGACAGCACCTTCACTGTGTTGTCATTGTCGTCATTGAAGTAAATGATTTGATTGCCACCGCTGTCTGTCGTCGCAGCAAGTCCAAATAATGCGCCTGCCGCACCCGAATCGAGCTGTATTGGCGAGCCGACGACGCCGAGCGACGGAGAGATTTCGAACAACAGATTGGTCGTTGGCGGCCCATTGATGTCCGCGTTACTAACCACCAAATCGCCATCCATCAGTAGCGCCGCGCTGAGTGGTGCGTTGAATTGCCCGCCATTGGCAATGATTTTGGCTGAAGATCCTGATGCGCCAGAGAAGGTCGGTACCGGTGTAGGAGTTACGGCGCTGCAATTGCCATTCACCACGACTCCGTCAGCACCAATAGCCGACACATTGGCAAACGCAACCACGCTATAGGAGCTGGTGTCAACGACGTATAAGGTGTCGATTGACGGATCATAGGTCAGGCCGGCAGGGGCGAATACCGTGCCAGGGCCACCGAAACCGCAAAAGCCGGTAACAATTTCAGTGAACCCTGACGGCGTATCGCCATTCAGCGTGATGCGGTTGATCGTTCCATTCAATTGATCGGAAACATACAAGGCCGGTTGGCCACTGGTTGGCATCGCGTAGGTTTGCCCCCACGGGCCGTGAAAGGTGTAGGCCCCAAATGGATTGTTGATAGTGCCGTTGGACGCCACCAGCGGAACAAGACTGGAAGAAAAAGCGGTGACCGAAATACTATCGTCGGGAAACACACTCAGGCCGCCGCATCCCTCCAACTGCATCGATTGTGCAATCCGGTAAGGAGTTGCACCCGCAACCGGGTGCAGGCCGATGAGGGTGGTTCCCAGCCCTTGGGTATTAGTTGCGCCATCATTGAAATTGCAAGCAACGAGGTCACCGGCGGTGATCAGCCCCGACGTAATTGGTGCTATCCCCAATCCATATGGGTTGCCCCCGTGCTCAATCGGATCGAGAGTCGAGCCGATTGTAGTGATTGTCTTCAAGGTACTTAAAATAGAAGGATTGACTGTTACGGTCGCGCTGGTGGCCGATGCGCTGCCACCGGAGCCGATACAGCTCAGCATGTAGGTCACCGACCCAGCCGCTGTCGGTGCCACGCTTTGGGTACCGTTGATGTTCTGAGCGCCGCTGAATGTGCCGCCATAGCTGCTTGAGGTGGATGCAGTGCAAGAACTTGCATACGTTGAACTCCACGCCAATTTGAGGCTTTGACCTAAATTGATCGTCATGGCGTTTGCGGGGCTGGAAAATGAAACCGTAGGCATCGCATAGCTTGAACCGCTGCCTCCTCCTCCGTATCCCCCGCCTCCGCAACTCGTCAGGCCAATCAACGTGCCAATAATTACAACAATTGCCGCGAGCCATTTAATTGCGTGTCTATCGATATTCATAGCGCCTCCTTGAATCAAACGTTCTGAAATGAACCCTCTCGGTTAATTCCAGATCGCCCGGCAAAGGTTTCCTTGCGGGGGAAAGAAAATGAGCTATTTTTGGTGACGGTCGCTTGCCTGCCTACACGCAAGCGACAAGTTGACCGCCTTAAAAGGCAACTCAAGCGCCTTGATCACTGCGTATCGTTAAGGTCGCAACATGTTCCCTGACGAAATTACGCAGGCGGGGGTCGCGCATCTCGAATGCGTCGAAAATACCCAATGCGCAAAGGGCCGGCAAAGCGTCGATCATATCGGCTTCGGCCTGCTGGCACGTATCGATTGGCGAGCAAGGATCGAGGAATATCCTGGTATTGACCAGAAAAGCGCCAACGGTCCCTTTACGGACTGTGACACCATTGAATTCTCCGGTATTGACATGTTCAGGTAAAAGGTCTTCTGCACGCATGGTTTTATGCTCCAAGGAAAAGTGAGGGTTCCAGCTTACGCGCACATCATTGGCCTTACTTGCGTAAATAAGCCATAATCTGTCGCATGCAAGCCAAAATGCAGCCATTAACACAGCTATTGCTCGACCCAAACCGCGCCAACGCGGAAACCGGGCCAAGTGTCATCGCGGTATATCGGCGTCGGTACGAAAATATCGATCAGCCGCTGCATCGTCATGCCCGCGGCCAAGCCATTGCCGCCGACTCTGGTTTGCTCAAGATAGAAACGGAGACTGATCGGTTAGTGGTGCCGCCGGGTCATGCGGCGTGGTTGCCGCCCGAACAGTTGCATGCCCTGGGATTATGCGGCCAGTTTAGCGGCTGGAGCATCTATGTGGCACCTGACGCAGGTTCACACCTGCCCGCTCGGCCCTCGGTAATTCAGGTCTCCGGATTATTGCGGGAAGCAACATTACGGGCAGCGACCTGGTCGGATGTTGACGCACTGAATGATGCGCAATCGCGGATCTCCTCTGTCATCCTGGATGAAATCGCCTCGGCGCCGTCAGAGCAGCTGAATCTGCCGCTGCCCACGGATCGACGCCTGCTGAAAATCGCCCATGCACTGGAGAGCAATCCTGCGGATAATCGAACATTGCAGGAATGGGCGACATGGGCAGCGATAGCACCAAGAAGCTTGACCCGGCGCTTCGTCGTCGAGACCGGCATGTCTTTTTCAGCGTGGCGGCAACGCGTGCGTCTGATGCGAGCTTTGGAAATGTTGGCAATTGGCGCCTCCGTCACGACGATCGCCATCGACCTCAACTACGATAGCTTAAGCGCCTTCATCGCCATGTTCAAACGCGCTTTCGGGATCTCGCCCGCAAGGTACCTCGCAGAAACACGTCCCAAATTCAGCGGTAACTCGTCAAACCGATCCGACTCGACCATCGTTCCGATCGACCCTATTTGACGCGCTGCTTTTCCAGCTTGCGCGCCAGCGTGCGTCGATGCATTCCGAGGCGGCGCGCGGTCTCTGAAATGTTGAAACCAGTATCCACCAGCACTTCGTGGATACGTTCCCATTCCAGCGTCTTGATCGATGTGGATCGATTGGTCAGTTCGACTTCGGCGATTCCGGCGATATGGCCGAAGGCAGCCTCGATGTCGTCAGTATTGGATGGCTTGGCAAGATATTGGCAGGCCCCCAACTTGATCGCTTCCACGGCGGTAGCGATGCTGGCGAAACCGGTCAGGACCACGATCAGCATTTTCGGATCGTGCTTGTACAGCATTTTTACACAAGCTAGCCCGGAAGTGCTGTCATTCAGCTTGAGGTCGACGACCGCATAGCCAGGCGTATGTTTCTGTAACAGCACGCCGGCTTCATCCAGATTCGTTGCGAGCAATACGGTATAGCCTCGGCGCTCAAATGAGCGGCCGAGGGTGCGGGCAAATGCGGCATCATCTTCGATGATTAAAAGCAGGCGCTCAGACGGCATGTTCTTGCTCGTCCTCCAGGCTTATTGCCGCAAGCGGTAGCGTCAGTTGAACCGCTGCCCCGCCCTCTTCCCGATTGCGTGCGGTAACGGTTCCGCCCAGCTTGCGCGCGACATTGACGACGAAGAACAATCCCAATCCGCTTCCCGGGCGTCCTTTCGTCGACTGATAAGGCTTTCCTAATTGCTCCAGCATTCCAGGTGCAAAACCGGGACCGGCGTCGGTCACCAGCAAGATCAGCGAATCGGCTTCTCGTGTCGCTTCCAGTCTCACCCATTGCGGCGACGCTTCGAGTGCGTTGTCTAGCACGTTGCAGATCATTTGTTTGAGAGCTGAATCGAATACCACGGGAATATCTTGCTCGAAGCGGTTATCGTAGATAAACGTGACAATCGATCGCGTCGCACGCCATTCGTCCGCCAGATCGGCCAAAAAAGTATTGATGGTGGTCTTGACCGACGACTCGCCGCGCGCTTCACCCGCTGAGAGCAGGATGCCGCTGACAATGCTTTTACAACGCTGCAATTGGGTTTGCATTTCGCCGATTTCTTCAATTAGCTCGCTATTCTTGCTGAATTCCGGCATGCGCTTCCAGTCGCCCAGAATTACAGACAGTGTCGCCAAGGGCGTGCCGAGTTCATGCGCGGCGCCGGAAGCCAGCAATCCCATCCGCACGATATGTTCTTCTTCGGTGGCGCGTTGCCGTAGATCCGCAAGCTGTTCCTCACCAGCACGATGATTGCGGCCGATGCGCGTGATATAGATCACCAGCAAGGCCGCGTCGAGTGCAAAGCAGATTAATAATCCGGCCACGTAGATGCTGGATAAGCCATTGCCATTGTCGGCCGGCAGCACCAGCGGATGCGAAAACAAGGACAGACCGGCCAGGCAAGTGCTGGTGACTGCGACGATGCTCCAGGTTGACCATGTTTCCAACAGCACGGCGCTGAGAATGATTTGCAACAGATACAGAAATGCGAAAGGATTGGTGGTGCCTCCGCTCAAATACAGTTGCGCCGTCAAGATGCCGACATCAACCAGAAGCGCAAAAAACAATTCCCTATTGGTCGCCACACGGCTCTCGTGCCAACGTAAATGACTGGCGATGTTGAATGCAATCAGGCACGCCAGGACTTCGAGCATGTGCGGCAGCGGAAGGTGTATGCCGAAGCCGAGCGTCACGACGGTGATGGTCGTGATTTGTCCGACCACGGCGATCCAGCGCAATTGAATCAACTGCAGCATGTTCTCGTGGCCGACCGCCGGCTCGAAGCTGGAAGCCACCGACCATCGCTCCGTCATGCTTTTTTCATTCGCCAGAATTTTTATTTCGCTTGGCATCGTCACTTTCCGGGTCAAGCCGATCTGCATTGGTGTTTGCGCCGTGAGGCAGCTTCCGCTCTTCGCGCGCAAACCACCAGAAGGCGCCCGCTACCATCAACGCGAGCGCATACCAAGTTATAGCATAAACCAAATGGTTGTTGGGAAAGGCGACGACAGTCAAACCACCAACCGGATGTTCGGCGGCATTGTCTGCCGGTTCTCCGGCAATCGGTTCTTTGTTTGCGTCGGCATCGATAAAATAAGGCGCGACGGTGGCCAGGCCGCGCATTGCCGCAATTGCTTGCACGTCACGGGAATACCAGTGATTCGCGGCCGGATCGTTGCGACGCAGAAAAGCGCCACCCGGCTCGCTCATGCGTAGGAGCCCGATGACAATAGTTTGATTGTGGATTTCCGATGAAGCGTCCTGGTGATCGTGGCGCGTACCGGCAATCGCTTTGGCGGGAACGAATCCCCGATTGATCAGCACTACGCTGCCGTCGGTGCCGCGCAACGGCGTCAGCGCCCAGAAACCGCTGCCGAGTTCGGTGACCGCCTGGACGTATACCGTTAATTGATAGAAGAAAGTACCGCTGATGCGCACATGCCGGTATTCATCGGATGTGGCATTGATTTGCGGCCAGTGATCACGCCCGGGAGCGTCCACGGCGGGCGCGTGCACGCGTTGCTCAACGCGTTCGATAAGGTCCAGTTTCCAGAACAGGCGTTTGACCTGCCAGCTACCCAGGGCGATAAATATTGCAAAAACCACGCCCGCGCAAACTGTCAGCGCGAGCCGTACTACCAACGAGCGATGGCGAGTTCCAACTTCCTGCGTATCTGCACGCTCGGGAAATTTATCGTTCGTCATCGCCGCTTGTTGTCGCCGGCATCATTGCATATGGTTCATGTCATGCATATCGTGCATTTGGGGTATCGATTCTGGTGCCGATTCCATCATGCCCGGCATCATGTTGTGATTCAGGTGGTACATCACCCACAGCGAACCGCTCAGCATGATGAACACCAGCATCAGCGTGAAAATCAGTGCCAGCATCGACCAGCCGCCTTCCGACCTCGTATTCATGTGCAGGAAATAAATCATGTGGACCACGACCTGCACAGCAGCGAATGCCAGGAGAACCAGTCCAGTGACACTGGACTTATCAAACACCTTCCCCATCACCAGCCAAAACGGGATGGCGGTCAACACCACCGCCAGCAAGAAGCCGATTACATAGCTCTTGAGGGAGCCGTGGTCGGCATGGGTGTGATGGCCGTGGTCGTCATGATGGCCATGATCGGCGTCGTGTGCCGGATTTTCGTGATGTGTACTCATGGCAAGACTCCCATCAGGTAGACAAAGGTGAAGACGCCGATCCAGACCACGTCCAGAAAGTGCCAGAACATGGAAAGGCACATCAGGCGACGGCGATTCTCGGGAGTAAGGCCATGCTTGCCGACTTGGGTCATCAGCGTGACTAGCCACACAATGCCAAAACTGACGTGCAGCCCGTGCGTAGCGACAAGAGCGAAGAATGAAGTCAGAAAGCCGCTGCGTTGCGGGCCATTGCCTTCATGGATCAGGTGGGCAAATTCGGTTAGCTCGAAGCCGATGAAGCAGGCGCCGAGTATTCCGGTTATCGCCAACCAGATCAAGGTGTTGCGCTGACGCTTGTCCTGCATCTCCAGCATGGCGAAGCCGTAGGTGATCGATGACAGCAGCAACAGCGAGGTATTGACTGCAACCAGCGGCAGGTCGAACAGTTCAGCACCGGTCGGGCCGCCTGCATAGTTGCGACCCAATACGGCATAGGTGGCGAACAGGCAGGCGAACACCAGGCAGTCGCTCATCAGGTATAGCCAGAATCCGAGCATGGTCCCGTTTTCGGGATGATGCTCACGGACGTAAAAGCGCGAACTGGGAACTGCGTTCATGGCGCCGTTGGAGGAAATGATGGTATCAGACATGGCTTTCCAGCAAACGTGTGCGTTCATTCTCGGTGCGGACGACTTCGCCCTCCGGGATATAGAAATCGCGGTTGTAATTGAAAGTGTGGATGATGATTGCTGCGAGCACCGAAGCAAAGCCGAGGCCGGCCAGCAACCACATCTGCCAGATCAGCGCGAAGCCGGTGATCGCGCAAAATGCAGCGATGATGAATCCGGCGCCGGTGTTCTTCGGCATGTGAATCGCGAGGAACCCTTCCAGCGGCCGAGCGTAAGCATTGCTCTTCATGTCGGCCCAGGCGTCGGTATCGTACACTTTTGGTGTGAACGCGAAGTTGTAGACTGGTGGCGGCGAGGAAGTCGACCATTCCAGCGTACGGCCACCCCAAGGATCGCCAGTCGTATCGCGCAGCGATTCACGACGCTGATAACTGACCACCAACTGGATGATCAACGAAGCAATGCCAAGCGCGATCAATACGGCGCCAAAGGCTGCGATCTGGAACCAGATTTGCAATGACGGATCCTCGAAGTGGCTGAGGCGACGAGTCACGCCCATCAGGCCAAGCAAATAAAGCGGCATGAAGGCAACGTAAAAACCGACAGTCCAGAACCAGAAAGAGCATCTCCCCCAGAAGGTATCGAGCTTGTATCCGAAGGCTTTCGGGAACCAGTAGTTGATGCCGGCAAACATGCCGAACACGACGCCGCCGATAATCACATTATGGAAGTGGGCAATCAAGAACAGGCTGTTGTGCAATACAAAGTCAGCCGATGGCACCGCTAGCAATACGCCAGTCATGCCGCCGATCACAAAGGTGATCATGAAGCCGATAGTCCACAACATCGGCAGCTCGAAACGGATGCGGCCACGATACATGGTGAACAACCAGTTGAAAATCTTGGCACCGGTCGGGATCGAGATGATCATCGTCGTGATACCGAAGAAGGAATTGACGCTGGCGCCCGAACCCATGGTGAAGAAGTGATGCAGCCATACCAGGTAAGACAGGATCGTGATAACCACGGTGGCGTACACCATCGAGGTATAACCGAACAGGCGCTTGCTGCAGAAGGTCGAGACGACTTCGGAGAAAATACCGAAGGCCGGCAGAATCAAAATGTACACTTCAGGATGACCCCAGATCCAGATCAAATTGACATACATCATGGCGTTGCCGCCCATGTCATTAGTAAAGAAATTGGTTCCGACCAGGCGGTCTAGCGACAACATGCCGAGCACTGCTGTCAGAACCGGGAAAGCGGCGACGATCAGCACATTGGTGCACAGGGCTGTCCATGTAAATACCGGCATTTTCATCATGGTCATGCCTGGGGCACGCATCTTGACGATGGTGGCGATCAGGTTGATCCCCGATAGCAAGGTCCCTACCCCGGCGATCTGCAACGACCAGATGTAATAATCAACCCCGACATCCGGGCTGGAAAGAATGCCTGACAAAGGCGGATAAGCGAGCCAGCCGGTACGGGCGAATTCGCCGACGAACAGCGAAACCATGACCAGCCCGCCGCCGAAAGTAGTCATCCAGAAGCTGAAGTTATTAAGGAAAGGGAATGCGACGTCCCGCGCGCCGATTTGCAGCGGCACCACGAAGTTCATCAAGCCGGTAACCAGCGGCATGGCAACGAAAAAGATCATGATCACGCCGTGCGCCGTGAAAACCTGATCGTAGTGATGCGGCGGCAGGAAGCCGGCCGAATCGCCAAAGGATAAAGCTTGCTGGGCGCGCATCATCAGCGCATCGGCAAAGCCGCGCAACAGCATGACCAGCCCCAGAATCACGTACATGATGCCGATCTTCTTATGGTCGATGCTGGTAATCCAGTCGCGCCACAAGACGCCCCAGAGGCGGAAGTAAGTTATCAACGAGAGAACCGCCAAGCCGCCGATTGCCACCCCAATAAAGGTGAATAGCAGTATGGGCTCCTGATAGGGAATCGCATCCCAGGTGAGACGGCCGAAGATCAGCTTTATCAGATCAATATGGTCTAGCATTGTTACTTTCCGTGAAGAGAGGCGCAGCTACGCGCCACTTAATCTACTTATCGATGATTATTCGTGGTGCTGCGCCATTTTTCCGTTCATGCCGGTCGCCATCATCTGGTCCATGCACGTCGTGCCCGGAGCGATGCAACGATTCAAGATCGCATGATAAAGGTCGGCGTCAACTGATCCGTAATGGTGTACGGAATCCCGCACACTCGGCTTTTCAAGTTGCAGGTAATCTGTTCGGCTCAGTGCCGTGCCCCCGCTCTTGGTGGCTTGCACCCATTGATTGAAGTTCTCGGTCGTCATACCGTGGAATTTGAAGCGCATATCCGAAAATCCGGCGCCGCTGTAATTCGCCGAGAAACCCTCGAACTCGCCGGGATGGTTGATCACAGCATTGAGCGAGGTTTCCATGCCCGGCATGGCGTAGATCTGCCCGGCCAATGCTGGAATGTAGAAAGAGTTCATCACGGTCGACGCGGTGATCTTGAAATGGATAGGCATATCGACCGGCGCTGCCAATTCATTGACGGTGGCAATGCCCAGATCGGGATAAATGAATAGCCATTTCCAGTCAAGCGCCACCACCTCGACAGTCATCGGCTTGGTGCCGGCAGGAATCTGCCGTTGTTCGTCCAGACGCGACAATGGCCGGTACGGGTCCAGGGTATGGGTGCTGATCCAGGTGACCAAACCAAGAGCAATGATGATCAACAGCGGCGCGCCCCAGATCACCAGCTCCAACTGGGTTGAATGGTCCCAATCCGGTTCGTAGGCTGCTTTGGTATTGTTCTTGCGATAGCGCCACGCGAATGCTATTGTCAAAATTATCACAGGAATGATAATCAACAACATCAATAATGTCGAGATGACAATAAGATGACCTTGCTGTGAAGCGATGTCGCCGGACGGATTCATCACCACGGTGTTGCAACCGGCTAACAAAATAGCTGATAAGAGGGGTAGTCCGCGTCGCGTCATAGAGGAATCCATGCAGGAAAAATCCAGTCGAATCTTAAAACGTGATACTGTACTCGGACTGGTACGCATTGGCGATTGGACGTTTTGTCCTACCCATCAGGCGAGTTTGATAGGGAGGGCGCGTACAACGACCGAAACCCTATTAAAGAGACGATTATTATGCCCAGCACCCCTAGCCATACCGGCGAAATTCCAGCCGTTTTTTCGTCATCTTCGACCTCATCTTCAACGATTAAGCCTGCAAGAAACACCAAATCCGACCTTACGTCGATCCAGCCGGGAGAAATCGCAATCGGCGTAGTCATCGGACGCGCTTCAGAATACTTTGATTTCTTTGTATATGCAATTGCCTCCGTATTAGTGTTTCCTTCCGTTTTCTTTCCGCATGAGTCGCGCTTGGACGGCACGCTTTACGCGTTCGTAATTTTTTCGTTTGCCTTTCTTGCAAGACCTTTCGGCACGGTAATTTTCATGGCGCTCCAGCGGCAATTCGGGCGCGAGACCAAATTAACCGCCGCACTCTTTTTACTTGGCATTTCCACTGCAGGAATTGCATTTTTGCCCACCTTTTCGCACCTGGGCTTCGCGTCTATCGTGTTGCTTTCGTTCTTGCGTATTGGTCAAGGCATCGCATTAGGCGGTTCTTGGGACGGCTTGCCGTCGCTGCTAGCGTTGAACGCACCGCAGAATCGGCGCGGCTGGTATGCGATGTTGGGCCAATTAGGTGCGCCAGTGGGCTTCACGCTGGCAGCTGGGCTGTTCGCGTACCTGCTATCTAATCTCGCCACGGAAGACTTTCTCGACTGGGGCTGGCGTTATCCGTTTTATGTGGCGTTCGCCATCAACGTGGTCGCATTGTTCGCGCGCTTACGCCTGGTTTCAACCAACGAATACGCGAAGTTGCTCGATGAACGCGAACTGGAACCGGTTTCCGTCATCGAAATGGGCCGTTCGCAAGGACGCAACGTGTTGATTGGCGCCTTGGCAGCCTTAGCCAGCTATGCCTTGTTCCACCTTGTGACTGTGTTCCCGCTGTCCTGGATCAGGTTATATTCGCCGCGCTCGATCAGCGGCTTCCTGGTCATCCAGATGTGTGGTGCGGCCCTCATGGCTGTCGGTGTAGTGGCCTCCGGTCTAATTGCCGATAGATTCGGCCGACGCACCACCTTGGGAACCCTGGCTGTACTCATTGGCGTGCTCAGCTTATTTGTCCCGACCATGATGGAAGGCGGCCAACTTGGGGAAAACATTTTCATCCTTCTGGGGTTCAGCCTGCTTGGATTGTCTTACGGCCAGGCAGCAGGTGCCGTAACCGCGAACTTCCCGGCAAAGTATCGTTATACCGGTGCGGCCCTTACATCGGACCTGTCCTGGTTGGTCGGCGCAGGCTTCGCGCCGCTGGTGGCATTGGGTCTGTCAGCGCATTTCGGCTTGGCCTACGTCAGCCTCTACTTGCTGTCGGGAGCCGTTTGCTCGCTTGCTGCGCTGAGCCTTAACCGGGCTTTGGAAATCCAGAATTGACCTTGGCATAACGTAGGGGCGGCGGCTTATTGCTTTGCAGATGCATGCTTTAAGCAACCGCCCTCTTCCATGCTGCGTCTTTTCCTGCTATCGACTGCAATCATGTTGTGCACCAGCGCATCCGCAGTGACGCGCGAAGAGGTCGAAGCGGGAGCAGAACAGTTGTATCGCGCTCGCATAACGGAAGCGCAGCAAAAATATGAACTGGATACCCATCCGGCTTTCCTGGCCCGCGTCCAGCGTATTGCCACACGCCTGATCGACCAAGCCCGTCGCGAATATCCTGCCACCGCCGATTTGGCCTGGGAAATCCACGCCACCATTGACCCGGATGAAAATGCTTCGTGCATGGCAGGCGGCAAGCTATTGGTTGGTCAGCGTTACGTAACCAAACTGGAGCTGAATGACGCTGAGCTAGCCATGCTACTCAGTCATGAAATTGAACATGCCGTCCTTGAACATAATCTGAAGGAATTCCGCGAGGCGTTGCGCCTGGAACCGGATCGGCAGCAGCAAGCTTTCGCCGAATTGGAATATGCAATCGATCACGACAGCGCATTGATGTCCAAACTCGCCGCATTCGATGCCGCGCAAGAAAGCGAAGCTGATCGCGCAGGCTTGCTGCTGGCGTCGCATGCGGGCTGGCCGCCACTAGGCCTGGTCACCTATTTCAAAAAAATGGCGCATGCCGATCCTATGTCCAACTTCGATAGCCGCGAACATCCATCTACGGCGCGGCGCTGGCAGGCGATGCGAGAATTGGCGAAGGAACTTGATCAGCAGACAGTAACCGTGCCCGCCGCCAAGTAGCGAGATGCCTCGTCAGATGTGCAGCGCATGCCCCAAAGCCCGCAACGCTGCTTCCTGAACCGCTTCGCCAAGCGTCGGATGAGCGTGGATAGTACCAGCCACGTCCTCCAAGACTGCGCCCATTTCAATCGACTGGCTGAATGCGGTACTGAGTTCAGACACGCTGCGCCCTACCGCTTGCCAGCCGAC
>Ga0302315_10001368_pt1 | contig 24899 bp, 11 predicted proteins | sample III_Palsa_N3_1_FD_200532 | JGI IMG/M metagenome (GOLD analysis project Ga0302315, IMG submission 200532) | Peat permafrost microbial communities from Stordalen Mire near Abisko, Sweden - III_Palsa_N3_1 | ecosystem: Environmental > Terrestrial > Soil > Palsa > Peat permafrost | place: Sweden...
TTGCGGCTTTCTTTTCTGCTTACCTCTTTACTAAACAAATTCCCGTCGTTGCTATTATTATCAGAGTCCATTACTCTTATCTGCTAAATTTTTCCATGCTATAAATAAAGCCGCTTTCCAGTTTTAATGTTACTGTCTGGACTTTTTTTTCACTTTCATTTATGTCCTTAAACTCTTTTTTAACAGCTTCGCTAAGCTTACCCAGGTCTTTTCCACCAATGGCATTGCGAACGGAAACCAAAACCTGCGCCCCTGCTTTTACTAATACGCCCTGGTCAATGGCTACATATTTCACTCCTTCGGCTTCTGTCTCGTAAGTGAAAATACCGGGAACAACTGCCGCAACGCAATCTAGCCGTTGGGGTAATAAACCATAAGAACCCCCGCTTGTTTCTACCACAATGCGGCTAACATTTTTTGCTTCTGCAAAAACCCGAAACGGAAGGAGAATTTTTAAAGTCATTGCCATCTTTTCAATTATATCCTGATCTTATTTTGCCCCTACTGTTTCTTTTGCTATTGGCGCAGGGACGACAGTCTCCTTTTTTGTATTATCATTAGTTGTTTTTTTATGAACTTCGTCTATTGACCCGATCATATAAAAAGCGCTTTCAGGCAAATCTTTAAATTCATCAGAAAGAATACGCTCGCAACCATCCAGCGCATCTTTTAAACTAACTTCTTTTCCTTTTATGCCGCTAAATTGTTCGGTCGCAAAAAAAGGCTGTGTGAGAAAACGTTCTAAACGCCTGGCTCGGTTTACTATATTGCGGTCATCTACAGATAATTGCTCCATACCAAGCATAGAAATAATATCCTTTAGCCCTTCGTACTCAGCCAGCGTTTGCCTTATTTTTTGTGAGAGATTGTAATGCCTATCGCCAATAATAGCTGCTGTGGCCATTTTAGAATTCGACTGTAACAAATCAATAGAAGGATAAAGCCCCTCGCTGGCTTTTTTTCTGGAGAGGGCAATTGACGCGGACAGATGAGAGAATGTATGTACAGCGGCTGGGTCTGTTAAATCATCCGCAGGCACATATACCGCCTGTATGGAGGTAATGGCTCCGGTGTCGGTATTGGCAATTCGTTCCTCCAGTTTTGATAGTTCCGTTCCCATTGTTGGCTGGTAACCCAGGCGGGAAGGCATTTGTCCCATTAAACCGGATACTTCCATACCTGCCTGTATAAACCGGAAAATATTATCGATAAGTAATAACACATCCCGGTGTTCATCGTCGCGCAGATATTCTGCCAGCGTTAAGGCGGCATGGCCAACGCGAAATCGAGCGCCGGGAGGTTCATTCATTTGCCCAAATACCATTACCATGTCTTTAAGCAAACCGGCGTCTTTCATATCTGTATAAAGTTCCTGGCCTTCGCGGCAGCGTTCTCCGATGCCGCAAAACAGACTTACTCCTTTGTTATGCCCCACCATATTGTGAATCATTTCTGTAAGCAAAACTGTTTTGCCAACGCCCGCTCCTCCAAACAAACCAGCTTTTCCACCTCGTTCTAGTGGTATTAAAACGTCAATGGCTTTAATACCTGTTTCAAAAATTTCTGATTTAGTAGATCGTTTTGCCAATGGCGGCGGCGATTGATGTATGCTACGCCGCTCTGCTTGCGGTAATGGCGGCTGATGGTCGATAGTATTTCCAAAAACATCAAACATCCGGCCTACTATCTCTTTTCCAACAGGCACTGTAAGTTGTTCTCCGGCTGTTTCTGCGATCATACCGCGCGCTAGTCCCTGTGTTGGGGTTAAGGCAATTCCCCGAACACGGTTTGCATCAAGCTGGGTTAGTACTTCAATAGCTACTTCTTTATTTTTTCCTGTATGTAGTAATGTATAAATAGAAGGCAAATTGGTCTCAAACCATATATCCACAACGCTGCCTCTAACCGAAATAATCTTTCCGTAGTTTAAAGAGTTGTTTTTATGTTCTGCTATTGCGCCCATCTTTTCTGTTTAAGAACAATTAAATAGTCATAAAAATTTATTGATATGATATTTTTGGTGAAATAAGCAGGAAATATAAATTTAGAGTTCTCTGCTATGTAAGCGTTACATAATTATTTAAAAAGATTACATGATTCACATATTTGCAATCTTATAGTCAGAATTAGTAATACTTAATATAAGTCTGACCTCGATTATTTATGATACAAAGGTATGCGCCTATATAGAATATCTGAATGACAATTGTTAGAAGAGATTATAATAATTATCATAATTTATAAATCAAAGTCCAATCAGATTTTGGGAAATTATACATCCATAAATAGTAGAAGGCGCAAGAATAACAACAATGCTTTTCAATTATTATAAGAAAATCTTTTCCTTTATATTTTCGGGCGTTGCCGGATAAACCAAGTCGTTATCGTGAGATAGTAATTTTTTATCTTTACCATGATACTCCAATTGAGTTAGAAGATGAGAGATTAGAGCGATATGAGCCTCTTGCTTTTTTTCAGCATTTACCACAAACCAGGGCGTATGCTTAAAGTTTGTTTGTAGCAGCATTTCATTACGAGCCTCCGAGTAATCTTTCCAGCGCTTTTGCGCTACCATATCAATAGGACTTATTTTCCATTGCTTCAAGGGGTTTTTCTCTCTGTCATTTAATCTGGCTTCCTGCTCTTTCTTGCTAATGTCCAGATAGTATTTTAGAATAATGAATCCTGCATCCACAAGCATTTTCTCAAATAATTCTACTTCAGTAAAAAAAGATTTGTATTGTTTGTTAGTACAAAAGCCCATTACTTTTTCTACTCCGGCGCGGTTGTACCAGCTTCTGTTAAAAAGCACAAACTCGCCCGATGCCGGCAAATGCGAAGAATAGCGCTGAAAATACCATTCGCGTTCCTGAAAGTCCGAAGGCTTACTAAGCGCCACTACCCTGGTCTCACGGGGGCTAAGGTGTTTTATGATTGATTTTACCGTTCCGTCTTTACCGGCAGCGTCTCTGCCTTCCAATATTACCAGTAATTTTAAATTGGATGATATGACTTCCTTTTGCAGCTTTACCAGTTCTATATAGAGGTCATGTAATACTTTTTTCTTTTCGTTCATGTCGTTAATTCTTAGTCGAATATTTAACTAGCATTTCCATATTTAATAACTTAGCTAATATTTTTCTGCAATTATTAGTTTACTACTTTTACAAATGTGTTATAAATATGTTATTATTTACTAATAATTACGAAAAAAAACTTTCTAACTGAAATCTGATCTCGTAGTAGTAGTTTAAAATAATTTGATAAAATAATATGCTAACCTGGATTTGCTAAAGCGCAAAATACAATCAAGTTTCAAAATTGGATCTTTTAAACTATAAATGTGTTATATAACTATTCAAAAAGATTACATCATTCACGTATTTAAGGATTATATAAAATACTATTAAGCTGTCTACGGATAGAATTAAAGTGATAATTAACTCTTACTGGTCTTCACTCATGCAATAGTTGCATTTATCCCTTTTAAAAAAATAAATCTGTCCTTCCTCAATAAGGCCGGTGAGTATAAGTAATCTATTATCATAATTATCTCTATACCACTAAATTATTATCCTGGTTCTTTTCACTTCTAAGGCCCAATCACTTTTATCAACCAAAACCTGTGAATTATGTAACTTTCTAATGCCTCTATATAACGCTTAGTAGCTTAAAAGGCCTCAATTTTCGGCCTACTATGAAACTAATACCAGCAGCGCATGAACTCATATCTAATATGAGGGCATTTTTTCAAACTAACAATTCGAAGCTCAGCTACCTGAACGAGGAACCCTTAAGAGCGGAACTATATAGCTCTGAACAAATGGAACGTTTTGGCAAAGCCTTGGCCCGAACTCATAAACTAAGCGCAAAACCAGCTCAAGATCATTTACTTAAGCGCCTTGCAGATAATGAAATTATCCTGAACGAAGTACGCAAGCTTCTTACAGGCTCGCTAAAAGTAAAACGTAATCTAACTCCTGCCGGGGAATGGCTAATTGATAATTTTTACCTGATAGAAGACCATATCCGCGTAGCCAAAGTGCACTTTCCCAAAAACTACAGCGAGGGGCTTCCTCAGTTATTAAATGAGGAATCTGCCGGTTTAACGCGTATTTACGACATTGTTCTTCAGATAATTTCGCACAGCGACGGAAGAATAGACCTGGAGAGCCTAAGCAGCTTTATAAACGCCTACCAAACCGTTACAAATTTGAAAATGGGAGAGCTATGGGCCATCCCCATTATGCTGCGGCTTGCCTTAATTGAGAACCTAAGGCGCGTTTCGGCGCAAATTGCTATAGCCAGGGTGGATAGGAACCTTGCCGATTACTGGGCCAAACAAATGATAGAAACCGCCGAGAAAGCCCCTAAAAACCTTATACTGGTAATTGCGGATATGGCCAGATCTAATCCGCCAATGGTAAGCGCTTTTGTATCGGAACTGACAAGGCAACTGCGTGGCAAAGGTTTTGAACTGGCATTGGCGCTTAACTGGATAGAACAGCAACTATCAGAAACCGGATTAACAACCATGGAACTGGTAAATGCTGAAATACAGAAGCAGGCTACCGACCAGGTTTCCATGAGTAATAGCATAAGCAGCCTTCGTTTACTTGGCATTACGGATTGGCGCGATTTTGTTGAATCGCATAGTATTGTGGAACAAACGCTGAGGGAAGACAGCGTTTATGGCTTAATGGATTTTGCCACCCGCGACCGTTACCGCCATGTGGTAGAACATATAGCAAAAAAAAGCAAGACAAAAGAGTATGAAATAAGCGAGTATGAAGTTGCCCGCATAGCATTACAGCTAATGCACGAGAATGCGCTTAAGAATGAGAACGACGACCGCACAGCGCATGTTGGTTACTACCTTATAGGGCGAGGAGTGATTGAAACAAAAAAGCTTGCAAAGATGCGCGAGCCGGTCATTCAAAAAATGCATTACGCGTTAAAAAAATATGCTTTTCAGACATATTCTACGTTTATTATATTAACTACGCTGGCAGTAAGCGCAGGTATTTTATTAAGGGCCTATTCTGATACTCAAAACATTTGGCTGCTGCTAGTGGTAGGTTTGCTTTCTCTTATATGCGCCAGCCAGCTTGCAACGTCTGTCGTTAACTTCTTTTCTACTATATTAGTTAAGCCCGATGTAATGCCCAGGATGGATTTTTCCACTGGTATACCTGCCGATTTCCGCACACTGGTAATTGTGCCTGTAATGCTTACTAATGCCGACGATATAGAAAATTTAGTAGAAGCGTTAGAAGTTCGTTCCCTGGCAAATAGAAATAACAATTTGTATTTTGGTTTACTGACAGATTTTATAGACGCTGCTCAGGAAAAACTTCCTGAAGACCAGCCGTTGGTAGATTTGGCCAAACTAAGAATTGAAGAACTGAACAAAAAATACGGAAGGGAAGAAAACGACTTATTCTTTCTCTTTCACCGGCCACGCTATTGGAACCCAAAGGAAAATGTATGGATGGGTTATGAAAGAAAGCGGGGAAAACTAGCTGAATTAAACTCCTTATTACGCGGAGGCTCCAAAGAACGTTTCTCTGTAATAGTTGGCGATCAATCTGTTTTCCCAACTATAAAATATATTATTACGCTGGATGCAGATACGCAACTGCCGCTGGGTTCTGCCTGGAAATTAGTGGGAACTATAGCCCATCCTTTAAACCACGCCTGGTACGATGAAAGAAAGAAACGGGTAACCAAAGGTTATGGCATTCTGCAGCCCAGGGTAGATGTAAGCCTGCCAGATATAACCAGTTCTATATACGCCCGCATGCATGGTAACGAGCCAGGCATGGATCCCTATACGCGAGCCTCTTCGGATGTATACCAGGATTTATTTGAAGAGGGCTCCTTTATTGGCAAAGGAATTTATGAAGTAGATATTTTTAAAAAAGTATTAGAGGGAAGATTTTCTGAAAACTGCATTTTAAGTCACGACCTTTTGGAAGGCTGTTATGTACGGTCAGGATTGCTGAGCGATGTGCAACTGTTCGAAAAATACCCTACCAGTTACAGAGCAGACATGAAAAGACGGTCGCGCTGGGTGCGGGGCGACTGGCAGATTTTTTACTGGTTTCTACCTCTTATTCCAGGGGCTAACGGGCATTGGGATAAAAATCCGCTTTCGGCATTATCGCGCTGGAAAATAGCAGACAATATTAGGCGCAGCTTTATTCCGCTGGCGCTTACAGCGCTTATATTATTAGGATGGATGGTTTTACCTTCTACCTTATACTGGACAATGGCCGTTTCAGGCGTTATTGTTATTCCTCTTCTCATTTCTTCATTTTGGGATGCACTCGGAAAATCAGAAGATGTAAGCTTAGAAGATCACCTTAAGAACTCGGCGCGCAACCTTGCAGATATTTTTATACAAACTTTATTTACGTTTGTCTGCCTGCCCTTTGAGGCCTATTCAGACCTAAGGGCAATAGTGCGCACACTCTGGAGGATGTTTATTAGTAGAAAAAAACTGTTGGAATGGGACGCTTCATCCAATAAAGAAAAAGCTAACCAAACTACTTTGGAAGCTTCCTATTCCCTTATGTGGATTGAGCCTTTTATTGTTTTAGTAGTAATTGTTGTTCTGGCAATTACCTCGCCGATAAAATTACTTATAGCGGGGCCTATTTTACTACTATGGCTGGCCGCCCCTTATATTACCTGGTGGGTAAGTAAGCCATTGGCAAAAAAAGTAGCTGAGCTTACGCACGATCAAACCGTTTTTCTTCGAAAGCTGGCGCGCAAAACCTGGAGCTTTTTCGAGCGATTTGTAGAGAAGGGGGACAACTGGTTGCCGCCCGATAATTTTCAGGAAGAGCCAATGGCGCTAATAGCGCACCGCACATCGCCTACAAATATAGGGCTGTCTCTGCTCGCCAATTTATCTGCTTGCGACTTTGGTTATATAACCGCCTCGCAGCTTATTGAACGAACAACAAATACCTTGGATACAATGGATAAAATGGAGCGTTTCAGAGGCCATTTTTACAATTGGTACAATACAGAAACATTAACTCCATTATTTCCAAGATATATTTCTACAGTAGATAGCGGCAACCTGGCAGGCCACTTACTGGTGTTAAAACAGGGACTCTATGCAATACCCTATCAGAAGTTATTAAATCTTAAATTATTTAAAGGGCTTCAGGATACTCTTTATGTACTTACAGATTCATTGCAAGAAAAGGAAAAGAGCGCATTGCACCAGTTTAAAATTGATTTGGAAGCGGCCTGTAACCCTGATAAGGTTACTTATCAAACAGTAAAACTTAATACGGAAACACTAACAAAAAGCTTTGCTATTGTTCTTCAACAATTGACCACTAAACCAGGAAGCGGGGCCCATTGGTGGAAGAGCCTGCTTGCTGAACAACTGGAAAATTTAAATAAAGAACTGCAAATTTTTACGCCCTGGTTCTTATTACTATCTGCTCCGTCAAAATTTAGCGGCTTTACCGCTTTAGCGGCAAATGCCACATTACTAGAACTACTGGAAACCGCAACGCAATTGCAAGCGGAAGTAACCGGTAAGCAAGCGGAGAATAACACCCCACAGGAAGCAGAGTGGCTTGAATTATTTAAAACGACATTGACTACTACCATTAGTGAGGCAGACAAACGTATTAACGACGCCTATATTCTTGCTGAACAATGCAATGAGTTGGCGGATATGGAATGGGATTTCTTATACGATGAACAAAGCAAGCTACTTACTATAGGTTACAATGTAGAGGAACGTACTAGCGACTCAAGTTTTTACGACCTGCTCGCGTCTGAAGCCCGTCTTGTTTCATTTATTGGCATTGCCCAGGGAAAACTTCCGGAAGAGAGCTGGTTTGCACTAGGGCGTTTGCTAACTAATGTAGACGGTTCTCCTATTCTTCTTTCGTGGAGCGGCTCCATGTTCGAGTACCTGATGCCGCTTTTGGTAATGCCTACTTACGAGAATACCCTTCTTGACCAAACTTATAAAGCAGCCGTAAAATGGCAGATTAAATATGGCAAAAAAACAGGTACGCCCTGGGGAATTTCAGAATCCGGTTATAATTTAATAAACGCCAATTTCAACTACCAGTACCGGGCATTTGGCGCCGCCGGGCTGGGCCTAAAACGCGGGCTAGAGGAAGACTCCGTTATAGCTCCGTATGCCTCTGCGCTTGCGCTAATGGTTGAGCCTTCGAAGGCATGTGAAAACCTGGAGTTACTTAGTGAAAAAGGATTTGAAGGGCGTTATGGATTTTATGAGGCTATAGATTATACCACGTCGCGCTTGCAACGCGGAAAGTCCTGGGCTATTATTTATTCGTTTATGTCTCACCACCAGGGAATGAGCCTTCTCTCGTTGGCATACCTGCTTCTGGATAAACCAATGCAAAAACTATTTGAAGCAGAGCCGCAATTTAAGGCTACGCTCTTATTATTGCAGGAACGCATTCCAAAAGCAACCATATTCCATGCGCATACTACAGACATAGCAGACGTTAATTATGTAGCCAGTGGGGCGGAAATAAGAGTGGTTAATACCCCCAACACCCCTATTCCCGAAGTAAAGCTATTATCAAATGGCAAGTATCATGTAATGGTAACAAATTCCGGGGCTGGTTACAGCCGCTGGAAAGACCTTGCAGTAACGCGCTGGCGAGAAGATAGTACTTGCGATAACTGGGGAACGTTTTGTTATATACGAGATCTTAAAAGTCAGGACTACTGGTCAAACACACATCAGCCAACGCTTAAAAAAGGAGAAAAATACGAAGCTGCCTTTTCACAAGGCCGCATCGACTTTCATACTACTAATAAGGATATAGAAACGCATACGGAGATTGTAGTATCGCCCGAAGACGATATAGAGATGCGCAGGATTCTTATAAAGAACGGCTCTTCTATTAGAAGAACTATTGAAGTTACCAGTTATGCAGAGGTAGTTCTGGCCCCTGCCGCTTCAGATTTAATGCAACCGGCCTTTAGCAATCTTTTTGTGCAAACGGAAATTATCCCGCATCAGCATGCCATCCTATGTACGCGTAGGCCCCGGTCTGACGAGGAGCGCCTGCCCTGGTTATTCCATTTGTTAAGCGTTAAGGGAAAAGAGCCGGAAGAAGTGTCTTACGAAACAGACCGGATGAAATTTATCGGCCGCGGTAATACAACTGTAAACCCACAGGCAATGAGGGTTTCCGGCGCTCTTTCGGGAAGCCAGGGTTCTGTATTAGACCCCATAGTCGCTATCCGGTATAAAATAACCCTTGACCCAAAAGAAATAGTTACTATTGATATGGTTATTGGCGTTGCCGAAACTAAAGAAGCTTGCCTGAATCTGACCGATAAATACCAGGATAAACACCACAAAGACCGCGTATTTGAAATGGCGCACACGCATAGCGAAGTAGTGCTTAGGCAAATAAACGCTTCGGAAGCTGAAGCCCAATTGTATGAACGCCTTGCAAGTTCTATACTATTTGTTAATCCGTTATTTAGCGCAGACCCTGCTATTGTTATCAATAACCGCAGGGGGCAGTCGGGCTTGTGGGGTTATTCCATTTCGGGCGATCTACCTATTGTACTTTTAAAAATAGAAAAGTACTCCAGTATGCCATTAGTAAAGCAACTTATACAGGCGCAGGCATACTGGCGTTTAAAAGGGCTTTCCGTTGATTTGGTAATTTGGAACGAGGAACACGATGGGTACAGGCAGGTTTCGCAAAACGAAATAGAGGCGCTTATCCAGGGTGAACTAAAAGATAAGCCGGGAGGTATCTTTTTAAGATCTTCCGACCAAATATCAAATGAAGACCGTATATTATTTCAGACAGTAGCGCGCATCAATATTTCCGATAAGGACGGCTCCTTAGCCGAACAGGTTAAACGTAAAGCGCTTGCCAAAGTGCCAATCCCCTACATAATACCAGCGCAACCGTACAAGCTTTCGTATACGCCAATTGCGCTACCCAACGACCTTGTCTTTTTTAACGGATTAGGGGGCTTCTCTCCTGATGGTAACGAATATGTTATTGCCATAAGCGAGAATAGTAAAACTCCCGCTCCCTGGGTAAATGTAATAGCTAACCCAAATTTCGGAACTATTATTTCGGAAAGCGGGGCGGCATATACCTGGACGGAGAACGCCCATGAGCTGCGGCTTACCCCCTGGTACAACGACCCTGTAAGCGACAAAGGCGGAGAAGCGTTTTACCTGCGCGATGAAGAGAGCGGGCATTACTGGTCAACCTCGCTGCTTCCCGCAGGGGGCCAGTCGCCCTATATAACTCGGCATGGATTTGGGTATAGCGCCTTTGAGCATATCGAGGACGGCATATATTCTGAAATGGTAGTTTATGTGGATATAGAGTCTGCTATTAAGTTTACCGTATTAAAAATACGCAACCAATCCGGCAGGCAGCGCAAGCTTTCCGCTACAGGTTATACGGAGTGGGTATTAGGCGATAACAGGATGAAAACCGCCATGTATATTCATACAGAAGTTGACCCTGAAAGCGAGGCGTTAATAGCAAAAAATCCATACAATACGGAGTTTTCTAATAGGGTGGCATTTTTTGACGTTGATTATCCTAAAAAGACATTTACCGCCGACCGTACAGAATTTATTGGGCGTAACGGCACATTGCGAAATCCTGACGCCATGTCGCGAGTTAGGCTATCGGGCAGAATTGGGCTTGCCTTAGATCCGTGTGCAGCTATTCAAGTTCCCTTCGAATTACTGGATGGCGAAGAATATGAAGTTGTTTTCAGGCTTGGCGCAGGAAAAGACCTTAGAGAGGCCAGCCAAATTGCTATGAAATACAGAAGCCCAGAGGTCGCGAGGGATGTATTGATACAAGTAAAAAGCTATTGGAAACATACCACTGGCGCCATAAAGATAGAAACGCCCGATAAGGCGCTTAATATTATTACAAACGGTTGGCTCACCTACCAAACGCTATCCTCGCGGCTTTGGGGGCGCAGCGGGTTTTACCAATCCGGCGGGGCCTTTGGTTTCAGAGATCAGCTTCAGGATGTTATGTCTCTTCTTTACACAACCCCGGAACTTGCCCGCGAGCAAATTTTGCTTTGCGCCTCTCGCCAGTTTGCCGAAGGGGATGTGCAGCATTGGTGGCATCCGCCTATTGGGCGGGGCGTGCGTACTAAATGTTCCGACGACTTCCTTTGGCTGCCCTTTGTAACCGCTCTGTATGTATCGCATACCGGAGATACTGAAATACTAGATGAACCGATAAGTTTTCTGGAAGGCCGCCAATTGAACAGGGGAGAAGAATCGTACTACGATCTTCCTGTGAAATCAACTATAGCCACCAAGCTTTACAATCACTGTATGCTGGCTATTAAACATGGCTTTTGTTATGGCGAACACGGACTACCATTAATAGGAGCCGGGGACTGGAACGACGGCTTTGATAAGGTGGGCAAAGAAGGCAAAGGGGAAAGCGTATGGATGGCGTTCTTTCTTTATGAAGTATTAATCCGGTTTACAGATATAGCGCATTTGCATAACGACGCTTCATTTGCGGAGAGGTGCCAAAAAGAAGCCTTACAATTAAAAGTAAACATATATAATAACGCCTGGGATGGCGAATGGTACAAACGCGCCTGGTTCGACGATGGCACGCCGCTGGGGGCCGCAGGTAATGAGGAATGCCGCATAGACTCTATTTCGCAAAGTTGGGCTGTTTTATCCGGGGGCGGAGACGCAAAGCGCGTTACTACAGCAATGGAATCTGCTTATAAAAATCTTGTACATCAAGATTCCCGCATCATTCAACTGTTAGAACCGCCATTTGATAAGTCTGGTTTAAACCCTGGTTACATAAAGGGATATGTGCCCGGAGTGCGGGAGAACGGCGGCCAATACACCCATGCCGCAGTATGGATGATAATGGCCTTCGCTAAACTAGGCGATAAGAAACGCGTTTGGGAATTATTAGACATGATTAACCCGATTAACCATGGTAAAACTTCCGAAGAGATATCCATATATAAAGTAGAACCTTATGTGTTAGCGGCAGACGTATATGCCCGCGCGCCGCATACCGGGCGAGGCGGATGGACGTGGTACACCGGTTCTGCCGGTTGGATGTACCGGCTTATTATAGAATATTTCCTGGGACTGAAGAAGGAAAACAACAAGTTAACTTTTACTCCTTGTGTTCCTAAAGAATGGGAGTCGTTTACAATACATTACCGGTATAAGAATACTACTTATCATATTGTAGTTACACAAAAAAGCAGCGGCGAAGAATTAATAGTAACCGTTGACGGCATTGAGCAGGAAGATAAGACAATTACGCTTATTGACGACGGTATAGAGCATACCATAGCGCTAACAGTATATGAAGGGAAAGAACCAGCGGTTATATAATAAATTCCCATCATTATAAAATGAGTTCGATTTTTTATGTCGGGCTTTGCGGAACTACCAAGGATGTGCCAATTGGCACATCCTTTTCGTTTCCATTACTTTCGAATTGAGGCCCCTTTAATGGTTCTTAATTGAACAATTCTAAATCTAATTTATAAACAAATAAAAAGGGGAGTTTTGTGCTATGTAAAAAACTACTAGTTGAAGGGAAATCTTACATGCATAAAATTTGCTCCCTGTTATTCCCCTGTTAATTTTCCTGTTATTTCCTGCTAATTTCCCTGTTCTCTGAAGCGCCCATGTATGATTTAGACTAGTTGTGAAGATTTTTTGCTGTGCCAGTTGGCATATTTACAGATCTCGTTTGTGTCTACAAACTGCGGCAGAAAAACTGACAGGAGGTTACTAGTAAACAAAAAAAGAGTGGTGAAGGTTTGTTGAGGGGCTAAAATAAATGTAGCACAGAAGTTCCACATAGAAAGTTAAAAGTTTAAAGAGTTCTGTCTGTACTGTCAGATGTTTTAGTCTAACATAAAACGTCAGGTGGGAACACCTGACGCCACTGGGAAATTTACTATTAGTATTGATTACAAATCCACAACTATTATATCAGAATCGCAAATCTTGATGAGGGGGCAAACAGAATATAGTTTGATGCGGAACAAGAGGCTTTGAGGGGAAGTATATATTAAATTATTATAGAGCTGTCTGTATCGGGCGGCAGTGGGGTTTGTGCGCCGACCTTGTCCAGGGGAGGAACCTCATGCTTGCTGATTACTTCGTACTGTATTAAAACAGCCTCGTCGCTGGTATTGTTCCATATACATTCTGCGGAGTTCCAGTGAAATTTGTGGATGGTATCGCCTTCTATATCCGTATATTTTTTGTCCGTTCCTACGCCTGTTACTAAAAGCACGTACTCCCCTTTTTTAACCCGATGGTTGGGGAAATTATAGATATGCCTTATTTTTTTATCGCAGCGCTCGCATTCTGTATCATTTAGTAAAAAACTACGGCCTACCAGGGCATAGCCGCCCAAGTGTATGTTAGCAAATGCTTTAAGCATAACATACTCCTCCTCTGGCTCTGGACCGTTGTTAACATTTATAATACGAAGAGACATATATAGCTGATGTCTGAGAAAAAGAATTTATGAAACCTAAAAATGAATCTTGTTCCCGAACATGAAAATAACTAAAAATTTAGCCAACTAAAAATAAAATAGCTTTAAATATATTAATAAAAGGGTGTAAACTATAGTTTTAACAGTTCTACTTAGAGTAATCAATAAGGATGGGTAATGTTTTTTGCAGGCGTACCGGCCTGCCGTTTTGCTTTGCCGGAGCCCATTTGGGCATTTGTTTTAATACCCGCATGGCCTCTTCGTTACACGCGGGGCAATCTGTTATGCCTTTTAACATCTTTTCGCCGCTTATGCCGCCGTCCCTTTCTATTATAAAGAACAGCACTACCCTGCCTTTTACCCCTTTGCGCCTGGCTTGCGTTAAATCCATAGCGCTCATAAAATACTTGTGCAGGGCCTCTTCCCCGCCGGGAAATTCTGCATTTTCCTGTACGCCGCCAAAGTAAACGTTATCATCTTCCTCCCCTACCGCTTGTTTATCGTTTCCTTCGCCAATGTTGGCATTTTCAGCATGCATGTCGCCCTCCTGGGTTTTATTGCTTATTACGGCGTCTTTAAGCTCCGCTTCTTCGGGTACGGTTTCGTCGTTAGCCACTTCTTCATCAGGCTTTATAACGGGCGGTACAAACTTTATCGAATTTATTTTAGGAGGTTCTATATATACCTTTGGCATTTTTGGAGGCTCCGGCGCTTTAGGGTCTATAGAAGAGATGGTAACCATTTGCAGGTTTACCTCTACATTCTCTTCCTCCTTAATTTCCTTTTTAGACAAATTGATATAGATAAAACTGCCAAGTAAAATAAGAGAAAGAAAGCCTACCGCCAGCAGTAAAGATATGCCGCTGTTTTTGGTGTAAAGTTTTCTTAAATAGTAGGCTCCAAAGTCTTTATTTCTGCCTTCAAAAACTACATCGTCAAAATCCATCGCCTGTAAATCCATCATAACTATTAGTTCTGGTTTATATCTGTGGTAAGTTCAAAACGTAATATTCTTCCATTTCCGGCGTCTGCAACATAAACGATTTTCTGATAATAAGCAACCGCCCTAGGATTGTTGAACTGGCTTAAACCTGTTCCTTTGCCGCCAAAAGAAACCTTAATATGCTTGGTCTGGTGCAAGGCAGGCGGCGGCGTAACTCCTTCCAGGCCTGTGGTAGTAAACTGGTACAACGAATCTTTTGCCGCGTCTACTATAAATATGTAATTTGTTCCGTCGCCGCTTACGGTAACGTCAACCGGGTCTACAAAGCGGTAAGGGGTATATAAGAAACCGCTTGCCTGGGTGGTATCCGAATAAAAACCTTCTACCTGGTAAACCTCGCCCTGGTTAGAAACAACCTGTTGTATGTACAGCGCTTTATAAGTAAAGTTAGGGGAATTGCAGGTAAAAATAAAATCGCCGCTGGAACTTACTGTAGTAGACTGCGGGGGCTGAGCAAGGGAAGCAATGCCGATTGGCGATTGGAAAAAATTACTATAGTAACCAATGGGAGTGGAAACCCCCACTGGCGAGACAAAATGGTCGTTCTTATCAAAATACAATACAGCGTCGTCCGGCCCGCCAAATTGGGTGGCAGAATTGTCTGGCCCGGTTCTGGTAACATAGTAACTATTATCTCCTAACACAGCAACATTTTTTATTCTTACCCGGGCGTCGTCCGATGATATTCCTTCTTTAAAATAAAAAGGGTGAATTATTTTCTTTTTAATATAGGCTTGTTCAAAACCATATATGGCATTTTTTAATTCTATCCGATAGATGCAGCTAAGGGTATAATTAATATTTGAGATAAGGGTATCGAATGTGCCTACTACTAACAGGTCAAGCTCCCTATCCTGCGCCATAGTAGATAAACCAGGAACAGCATAAGTGCCAAGCTGTCTCCACGACAAATCATAACAGGTGATTTTTCCTGTTCCCGAGTCTGCCACATAAATTAATTGATCGTAACCAATTATAATATCTGTTGGGTAAACAAAGCCCGGAATGAACGGCTGGACGGGCACATAAGCTACTATAGTATTTGTTGCCTTTGGGATCTCTATAAAACTAAGGTTTGTTTTTTTACCAAAATAGCCTTCGCATCCGTAAAAAATAAAAGCGGATACTATCAGCAAAAGGCATCTGTATATTTTATTCATTCTCATTTCCCCTGTTACTATCTTCGTTATCAGTTCTCTTAGCGTTGTTTATTGTCAGTACTAGTCCTATACTATGCATTAAGCCAAAATTGTTAACTGCTACGGCCGCATAATCTATATTTAAAGGGTGCTTTCCTATTCTGGATTTTACTCCAAACCCAAAAGTGGGCAGCCTCTGCTGAACAAGGTTAAAGATGTACCCTGCTCTTACAAAGAAAATCTGGTCGTAAGCATACTCTGCGCCCATGCTTATGTTTTCAGCATTGTCGCTGGGGTGGTTTAGCTGCACTTCTATTTTTAAATTTTCGCGCATGGTTTTGTAAGGAACTAAAGAGAAACCCATTCTAAAGGTAGTAGGCGTAGGGTAAGCGGTGGGAGTAACATCCTGCGGGTTAAAGGTTGCTACATTAAAAGTCCCTTTTACGGTGGAGTTAGTTCCAAAACTTTGTAGCATTACCGTAAATTTAAGGTCCTTAAAATCTGTGCGGTATAGAAACCCCATATCAATCATTGCTGTGGTAGTAGAAAAATAATCGAGTTGTTCCCTTACCAATTTTGTGGTGGCCCCAAAACTGAATTGCTCTGTTAGTAGTTTTGAATAACTTACTCCCAAAGCAAAACTATTTGCATTAAAGTATTGCCCTGTTCCGTTTGGCTGTAGTTCTGTTCTTTTTTCCATACTGCCCGGGTTAAGCCCGTCCAATGAAAATCCCCAGGCCCCATTTTTTTTTGTAGGGCATATTACGCTAAGGTACGACAGGTTAATACCCGCCGGCATTACCCGGTCAGAAGTTCCGATAGTAATCTTCTTTAAATCAACCATTGCGGCAGGGTTCCAGTAGGTAGAGTAGGCGTCTCCCGATGAACTGATGTGCGCGCTGCCCATAGCAGAAGACACAGGGCTTACATCCAGTTCCAGAAAAGTAAATGCAGATATTCCCACGCGTTGCCCTCCTAGATTAGGTATTAGTTGGGCATACAGGTTAAACCCGCATGCGCCTAGTAGTATAATAACCAAATAATACCTCTTCATTTTCATCATAACTGAAAGCTTATGCCGTACAATATCTGCCGGGGTTGCATATAACGCGCCGGGTTATTAGGCGGCGTTGTATTCAACTGCGGATCTGGATATTTAGGGTCTGAAACGTTATATAAAACAGGGTCGCCATATTGATAGGCTCTACCTGTTACCGGATTAATTTGTTGCGCATTTTTATCGCCAAAAATATTTTTTATCTCCAGACTAAAAGAAATTATCCGCTTATTTATTTTATAATCTCTGGTTATTTTTACATCAGTCCAAAACCACGATGAGCCTACTTTGCTGTACTGGGCGGTAGGGCTTGTTTCGGGGTCGTACAGGGGCCTTCCATCAGGCGCATAGCCCGCAAGGTAGCTGGGCGTGTATCTCAGTCCCGATTTGTAGGTGCTAAATATAAACACCCTGTACTTATTCAGGTGAAGCCATCCCATAGAGTGGCTGGAATCTGGCATGATAGTAAAACTTAATTTTGTATCTATAGGCCTGTCCCAGGCAAGGTAGGTCTCCTGCGTAGGGGTGGTAGTTCCTGTTTGTTGTATTTGAAGTTGGGAAGCCAGGGCAGAGCTTGATTTACCAGTAGCCACCTGGTAGGCTATGTTAAAAGTCATTCTTAGCCACTTGGCTATTCGTTGGTTTATCCCTACCTCAAGCCCTCTTATTCTGGCGTAATCCTGGTTAATGTAAAATGTTTTATTAACATACTGGCCGGTTTGGTCTTTTACGTTTGCCTGCTCCGCTACTATGTAGCCGTACTTATCGTTATAAAAAGCGGTAACGGTAAAAGCAAGATCTCTTGTAATTTGCGATTTTAAGCCAAGCTCGTACGATACTGTTTCTTCAGGATTAAGGTTAGGATTTCCAAGGTTGGCTAAATAAGATTGATTAAGATAGGTAGGGTCTAACCCTGCATAAAGGAACCTTGGATAAGGCATTTGAATTTGATGGCCGTAATTGAAATAAAGCACATGATTATCGCTTATAGGGAATGATACCCGCAGCCTTGGCAGAAGCCTACTCTTGTACCTTCTACCAAATATCTCAGTAGTTTGATCCATGTACTGCTGTTTAATAATAGGCAAAACCAGCGGGGAAGCCTCTACCGCTTCGTCCTCGTATTTACCTAAGGCCCAATAATTATAGCGTAGGCCCACGAAAGCTATAATGCCTTTGTACCTAATCTCATCCTGGGCAAATATGCCTCCGTTGCAAGGCCTTACTTTCCATATATCATCAGAAGTTCCAATACTTGTAGACGGCGTTGTGGTAGAATCATTTACCCTAACGGGCGCGCCTACCCAGGGCGAAGTAATATCCACCCACTGATATTCTTGTTCCTTATGCTCGATGCCAAATTGGAAGATGTGGTATTTGCTTTTTGGGAAATAGTTGAATATCGCTTTTAGGGTATATTCCTGCACATAATGATCGTGCCAGATAGTAGATAAACCCCCGTTGTTATAAAGCCCCGGCCCCGGATATGGATAAATGGCCGTATCCTGAGGGTTATAAAGCGTTACAGGATTAGTTACAATAGAAGCCGGGTCGTAAACTTTATCTGCCGAGGCGTCTCGGAACGGCTGCCCATTAGCGTCGGCGCGAAGGTTAGAAAACAACCTGCCGCCCGACAACTGCATTTGCACGCGGTCGCTTATATTATCCGTATAGTTTACTACAGTAAGATTAGACTGGTGGGTATAAGTAGTAGCATTGGCCAGGTCTAGCGCAAATGGCCACTGAAAGCCCGGCTGAAGAAGCTGGTTATTGCCTACTACCTGTAGCGTATTGGCATTCTGATTAATATCTAAACTGTGCTGGTTGGTAAGGGTTATCTTTTGGCCAGGCTTTATGTCATAAGATAGTTTTATGGTATGCGTCCACGCATTAACATACCTGGGGCACCACTCTGTGCTATTCTTAAAAAGGGAGCTGTGAAGTTGTGTCGTGTACCCGAAATAACTATCCGATATATTACCTGTTGCCGCAGTAAAAAATTTTAGTTTCTTTTTTGTGCCCGGCACAGGGCCGCCCACACTTAAGTTTCCAATATCGGTGTTAAACGAAGTAGGCCCATGTACATTATATCCCAGGTTGTCGCGTTGGTAGTTGCCCACCGCTACCAGCGAATCTGTGCCTTCTTTTATTTTTGTCGCCACCACGCCTGATGTGCCATCGCCATATTGCGCGTCCATGCCTCCAGTAATAACATTAAGGCTGGATACCGAAACAGACCCTACATTTACTCCAAAACCATTTCCTGCCAAAGGGTCTTTTGCGCTTATCCCGTCCACCATATACTGAGTCTCGTAAATGCGCCCTCCTCTTATTTGCAAACCATTGGGGTTAACGCTTACTCCATTCTGCATCGCCACTACATCCTGCACTTCATTCACATTCATTTGTTTAATTTCTTTGTCGGTAACAGTAACCTCCGACTTTGCATCCTCCATATTTACCAGTTCTTTTTCTCCTACTATTTCAATTGTTTTAATAGTAGAAGTTATTTCAGACATATCGGCGTTAAGCGTATTTTCACCGACGTGTATCCTTATGCCGGTATAATCCTTTTCGGCATAACCTATATAGATCATTTTAATAGTATAATCTCCGGGTTTAATGTCGTTAATGCGAAAAGCTCCGTTTTCATCAGTAATAGTTCCTTTATAAGTTCCTACTATAAGAACGGTAGCCCCAATAAGCGGTTCTTTTGTTTTTGCATCAAGCACAGTACCTTTTAACCAACCGTTAGAAGATTGCGAAACCGATTTATTAATAGAACCTGTGTTGGCCTGAGAAAAAAGGTTAAACGAAACTATAAGTAACATAAAAGTTAACCCAAATAGTTTTGCAAAAAAACCGTAACTACTACCAGTTAAATTCATCGTTCATTACCTGAGAAAAAAATTGTTGTAAAGCAGTGTTATTGCCATCAAATAAATATAACTCCATAGAGAAAAAAATCATGTTTGTTTTGCTTGAAGAATTAAGCGTTTTAGCTCCTATACAGGTTGGCCCTTCCCAGGGCTGCACTGGCCTTCCTCCTTTTGTAATACTAGCATTATATAGTACCAGCGCAGAAGCCTGAGGGTAAAACGGCACAGCTAATGATACATTTGCCGACGAAATCAGCACAGGGTATTGGGCGGCATTAGCAGAATCCGGGGTGGCAAGGTTACCGGTTGAAATGCGAGGGATACCCAATGAACTTGAAGCAAGGCTATCCAGGGGTAGAAACTGATACAGATTGGATCCGGCGGCAATACTGGAAGGGAGGTTGGATAAAATCAGCAACTTACCTCCTTTGTTCAGGAATGTCTGGAAAGAAGACGCCCCAAGTTGAAGTAGTAGTTGGGGATTGCTAACGCCATAAGTTTTTGAATCAGTATATATAAAAATTTTATCGTATAAGGAGATGTACAATGTAAATGTAGGGCTCCACAACAAAGGCTGGTTAATGGCTCCGTTGGTTTCATAGTCGACAAAATCAAACTTCCCATACGCCGCAGAGAGCAAAGGAAAATATACATTTTGGGGTTTAGGACTGCTATTGCCATCTGCGCCTATTACCAAAAGATCGCTTGTTTGGTTCTTAAAATAGATCGTTTCTGTGGAATCTACATTACTATATTCGCCGGAAATGTCCCTTGCTTTTATATATATGCGGTTCGTGTCATTTAATAATAATCCGTTAATTTGTTGCGGCAATAAAACTGCGTTACTATCCATATACACTTTTGCAGTAGTGGCTCCTGTTGCATAAGCGTTGGCAGGAACAAAAGTAACCATATCCGCCTGGCTACTGAGGGCAAACCATTTGCCTGAATTAATTTTGATAAAGATTGAGTCTATAGCTTGTGCGCCCTCTATATCGTTGGCCGTCCAAGTCATAGTAAATACTACATAGGCAGTATCTGTTTTAGGTTTTGCCAGAGCAACTGTTGGGGGAGTGTCTTTAACAGGAACAACCAAACAGGGGGGAGAAGGGTCTATGATCCCATAGTTGTCAACTGCCCGTACACAAAAGTTAATATTAGAAGAGTCTTGCCCTTGTATTAATTTAAAAGTAAAAGTGCTGTCTTCGGTGGAACCTATATTTTTCCACGGAGAACCATTAATAGAAATTTCATAAGACGCAATATAACCGTCTGAACTATAACCAGACCATTTAAGGGGTACTACGCCTTCCAGCCTGTTTTTTCCGCTAAGGCTTATTGTGTCAACAAAAATTACTGTTTTGGGAGGGGTATGTGCAACCGGGTTCCCTTTTTTGCAGGAAACAATCACAACAAGAAAAAAAGTAAATAGTATAAGGCCTCGAAAATTCATAGAAAAAAAGGAAAGCCCGAAGGCTTTCCCTCAATAAATAGTGCTCTATATCATTATTTTTTTACAATAAACTTGGCTTGGTTCACAATGCCGCTTCCAGAAGAAATGGATATGAAATACATTCCGGAAGAAAGGCTTGTAACATCCAGCGAAGCTGAAGTTGAAGTCATTGCCTGAGACATCATCGGGCGGCCTGTAAGGTCAGAAACAGTTACAGTAGCGCCTGAAATAGCAGAGTTAAGAGATATATTCAGCTCGCTATTGGCAGGGTTAGGATATACTGTAAAATCTGACGTAACAATGGCAGACTGCACAGCAGTAACTCCCAGTACCTGAAAGTTTACAAAATCGGCGTTGTTTCTTGGCAATACAAATACCTGATCATAGTCGTACCCCACAATACCAGTTATGCTGCTTATGGTATTAGTAGTATCTACTATAATAGCTGGAAAAGCAGGACCATTTAAACTATTAGAATAATCGATGCTTTGCACATACGATACATTAACTGAAGAAGATGTATAATCACCAGAAGAAGGCGTACCTCCTGCAACTATTCTTGTTCCGCTATTTGGGTCAGATAAACTATCTCCTACCAAATACTGGCCAAAGCTGTAATAGTCTGATGGGCTAGGATTTACTACATACAGCGGATTAGTTCCGTTGCCATTTTGCAGCGTTACAAGCATTCCTTCGTACTGTTTGTTGATAGCAAAGCTGTATTTAGTGAATACAGAAGGGTCAAGTGTAACAGGAGTAATAACGCCCCCTGAACCTATTTTAGTAAAGCTTGTTACAATTAGCGATGTATAACCGTATGCCGGGGACGACGGCCCGCTTTGCACAGTTCCGGTAACGCTTACTATATCTCCGCGATTTAGAGTGGTTAGAGAGGCGTCTCCGCTTAACCAAATACCTCCCCAGGAGTTTAAGCCTGGTTGCTGAATAACAGTGTACCCTAAGTCGTTGGCCGAAGGATTTGAACTGGCTGTTACAACCCCCCAGATAGTAACCGTGTCGTTAACCAGTCCTGAAGTTCCGTTAGAGAATGGAGTGTATTGAACATCGTAAATACTTGTTCCGGTACTATTTACTATATAGAAGTATGGATTAGCGCCTTTTGAAATTGTAGGAACTGTATCTGTAAGGTGATTAGGAGAAGCGTCTGTAGCAGATACAAAATACATTATTAAAGAAGAGTCTGGCTGGGCAGGTATAGTTCCTGACCAAAGTTTGCCTGAGGTATTAACCATTGGTAAAGCATTCCAGGTAGTACTGCCTACCCCTATGGCGTAATAAAGAGTTGCACTGGCTATTCCGGAATTACTAGCAATTGTAGCTGTAATGGTAACATCTTCAGAAGCAGTTGGCGTAACATAATTGCTCTTTATACCAGTTATGGCAGGATAAGCTTTTCCGTAACCATAATCGCTGGTTTGGAAAGGCTCAAGTTCGTAATATCCGCTGGCGCAGCTTGTCTTATACTGAGACATAACGCCTCTGATGTAATCAAATTGATCGCCTACGTTTGGCGCCACGAAAGTACCATTGTAGGCAGATGTTCTTTGGGCAAGAAAACGATCGTACACATACATTAGTCCGCCGGAAGAGTCTGTAATTACAAAGTCAACACGTCCGGTGTTAGTTACGCTCACTACCGTGCAATTTCTAAATTCAATATAAGTGCCCTCCCATTGCTCGCCGCTGGTCATGTAATTAACCTGGTTAGCGCTGTTAAACTCTGCAATAGTATGAACAGTAGGCGTTATTGGCTGGTTTCCGGAACCAAGATAGTATACGGAATCCGGCACAAACTCTGTTTCTCCGTCGTATTCTTCTACTGTTCCTACTATCATTAGAGAATCTCCCGCTAAAGAAGTAAGCAAGTCGGTAGGGTATGTTTGTGAGTAGCCGAATACATCAATAGAATTCCATATCCCGGGAGCCTGTTGCAAAAAGATTTCTCTGTAAACCCCGGCTTTAGCCTGGGAAGCTGTGCCATTCATCATAACTACGCCAGTTATGCGAATGGTATCTCCAATATTAGCGCTTAGGGCAAAAGAACTGGAGTCGTTGCAGGTATCAGGGAATAAACTGACATACTGTACATCACTAATATCAACAAGGGGATAAGTACTTTGTCCCCAAGACAGGAGCGGCAATAATGCAAAAGCAGCAAATAGTAAAACGTTTTTCATAGATTTTGTTTATTTGGTTTATTTAAAATTTATTTATTTGGTTTATTTAATAATTACAAATTTTCCACTGTACTCTTTTCCCGAATCCATATCCTCTACCGAAAATATATACAGCCCTCTGGCTATCAATTGCTGGTCGGAGGACAATAAATCCCAGGCATGCTCGCCGCCGGAAAATACTGACGTTGAAGGGTCTCCGTAAGCGGAGAACCAGTTAATGTCTGAACCGTTATACGCGGCTGCATTGTGTTGTATAACTTTAACAAGGCTACCAGAGGTAGTATATACCCGTATGGTGGCATTGGCTGGTAAATTTGAGAATATTAGCTTGCCGTCTTCGCTAGTTGCCCCCGCCCCCGTCCATATAGCCGAACCATAGTAAGGGTTGGGATACACAAAGGGCTGATTCTGTTTCATATTGGCATTGGTGGGCTTGCCCGGAAACGCGCGCGTTAAATTGGCAGAAGCGCTGGACTCTAACGAGGCCAATCCTGCCGCCTGGTCGCCTGCGTCAAAAGCGGTTACCGCTACCGCATTTTGCCAGCCGTCCTGCACGTCGGTAATAGTATATTTATAATAGTAGGTATTAGTATCGTTAGGGAACTTAACAGGTTGTTCCAGCAGTATTTCTGCAAAACCGGTATTGTAAAAAGCGCTGTCGTCCGACCTGTCGTATTCTTTAATCAGTTTAAGGGCGGATAACGCATCGGGTATGGCCGCCATATCAAAACCAAAATCTGTTTTGTAAATGTTGTATCCCTCAAAATCTTTCTTCCCTGTAAGGTTGTTAAATGCGCTCTCTGCATTGTTAGACCAATAAATATCAATCTTATTGTCTAATGGAATAACTTTTATCACTGGCACATTAGGGGGATTGGGCAAAACGTACCTTACTAAAACTCCGTTTATTTCTTCTCCATCATAGGCGCGTTGCGCCCAGCCTGCGTTTTGTATAAAATTGGTCTTTTGCTTATAGGTGTCCGCAGATACCGGGTTGCCGTCTGGGTACATGGGGGCGCATACTACCGCAAAGGCAATGTCTATGCTGTCGCCTGGTAAAAAATTATGAAAAGGCCCTGCCGAGATAAGCGTGGCCCTATTATTAGGTTGTTTGATAGTATTTACTATGCCGGGCCAGTTTAACGTCTTATTATCATTTAATCCAAGCGCCAGTTTATTGTATTTCTCGTTATCGTTAGACGGATAAAAATAAATGGGGTCTGTAGAATTTTCAAAACCCCAGGCGTTATAATTGCAAAGGGTATTATCAATAAGTGGGTGATGCAGGCCATTCTTATCCTGCGACCCCAGGTATTTTAGCCCTATATAACTTTTTGTATAACTGGTATCGCCGCTGGCGTCAAAGGCATAAGCCATATAACCAGTCTCCAGCGAGTCCAGGTAACCAACGCCGCCTTTATTATAAAAAGCAACGCCTCCAGACCCGGCAGGAGTAATATTTACATTGCGTACCACAAGGTCGGCCCAATAGCCTATAAACACGCTGTCCATCGTATTTTTCCCAACGTTTTTTACTACATAATGAATTATATCAAAGAAATTGGCGAAGCTGTAATTCCAGTTGTACGACTCGAAATGAACGCCAAGCCCCATAGGATTGAGTCCCTGGATCATTATGTT